>Ga0265301_10004498_pt1 | contig 14059 bp, 13 predicted proteins | sample AusTroGonzalo_MG_2_FD_193488 | JGI IMG/M metagenome (GOLD analysis project Ga0265301, IMG submission 193488) | Bovine rumen microbial communities from tropical cattle in Woodstock, Queensland, Australia - Gonzalo_04 | ecosystem: Host-associated > Mammals > Digestive system > Stomach > Rumen ...
TTTGTCCAACATCTTAGCCGTAGTCATATAGTATCGCAATAATTCATCGCGATAATTTATAAGTTGCTTAAATTCAATGCCTTCCGGATGATTCAGGAAGAGCAGATAGACAGCTTTATGAATTGGAGTCAATTCTATTTCAATGTTGTCATAATCCACAAGGAATAGACGGTAGTCTTTAGTAATTAGTAATCTACTTAGGGAGTGTCGCCAAATATTAAGAAACTTTATAACTGATTGATTTGTAATATGATAGAAATTTTGTACCTTTTTAGGTTGTAATAAAAATCCCCCCGACCACCGTGGAAAAGTGCAAATCGGGGGAATTGCAAATCAATTGCGATGGCAAAAGTACCGCTCGGCTTTGCCGCTTCGCTCGTCGAAGAACTATTTCTGGAATAACCAAGAGATTGCCCTTCGAGGATCTCGATTTTTATGATCTTTTTCGAGTTACGTTCGAAAACAGTGAGCTTGGACGTATGAAACGTCTTCTTCCCCTGCGTGAGATGGCTGAGAATTTGGGGCTGGTGAGCAAAAGACCGGAACGCAAGCGTGGCCCCAAACCGTTCTTCAGTCCTGAAGGCAAGGTGGCGCTGATGTTCCTGAAGAACTATACTCAGCTGAGTGCCCCGAAGTTGTTGGAACAGTTGAACGGCAACATCCACTATCAGATCTTCTGTGACATCTCGATCAACCCGCTACGTCCATTGAGGAACTACAAGCTGATAGACGATATATCCTCTGAACTTGCAGACAAGCTTAGGATCCAGCAACAGCAAGATATACTTGCAGAAGCGTGGAAGCCGTACATGAAAGACCTGGATACATTCTACACGGATGCGACGTGCTATGAGAGTGAGATGCGCTATCCGACAGACCAGAAGCTGCTGTGGGAATGCTGTGAGAAAACATATTCAATCATGTGTACTGCGTGTCAGCGTCTTGGTATGCTGCGTCCGAGGACGAAATACCTTGACGTAGAGAAGGCGAATCTGACATATGTGAAGCAGCGCAAGCACAGCAAGTCGCAGCAGCGAAGGCAATCCCAGGGAGAGCATACCAGACAGAATAGTGAGTATTTCAAAACCATATGTGAGGCCCATCGTCCGTGGCAAGGAAGTGAAGAACGTGGAATTTGGTGCCAAGTGCAACAACATCCAGGTGGACGGGATATCGTTCATTGAGAAACTGTCCTTCAATGCCTTCAATGAAGGTACACGTCTTGAACATTGCATAAAGATGCACAAGCGCCTGTTCAAGGTAGACGCGAAGAAGATAGGCGGTGACACCGGCTATGCAGGCACAGCCAACCGGGATCTTTGTAAGGAGATGGGCATCCAGACCTCATTTGTAAAACGTGGTCGCCCAACTGCTGAGAAGAATGACAAAGACTCTGTCAGACTGGAGCTGGCCAGGGTCAGGGCTACAGCGATGGAAGGCTCGTTCGGAACACAGAAGGAACACTACGCCATGAGAAAGATTAAGGCAAGAAAGAAGAAAACGGAGATCCTGTACATCTTCTTTGGCATCCATACTGCGAATGTAGTCCATCTGGCTGGGCGGCTGGCAGAACAAGAACAAGTCAAGGCTGCATAGGAAAAAGTCAGACGATCAAGAAATGGAGTCCTCCGCAGAGAACTCCCTATCAATGGTCGCCCAAAGTGACAAAAACATCACTAAAATGATGGTAAGACAGCAGAAAACGCAATGACGGCAAGGCTGGAGCCAAAACGTGTCAAGGCCAAAGCCTCATGCCGACCTATAAAAAAGAATTAAACGACAATCCCTAATGTAACGAAGATAATTATGGATATGACTCTTTTCATTTGCAAATGGGTTATATTAATAGCTATCACTTTGGGATTTATTCCTATTTATATCTTTTGATGATACAAGAAGTTCTTTAACATCTACATCTAGATACTGAGCTATGTCGTAAGGTGATGCGGGGATAGTCTTATTACACAAACAACACTTCCGTTGATAATGTCCGAGTCCCACCTTGACGTAGTTCTGGGGTGTTGATGCGGATATCGCAATCAACCACAAAGATGGTGTCAGACTTGTTAGAACGGATGACGTTCTCATCATGCATGTCGCTAAGATAGATGTCTGGCATGGCATATGTCCAATTGCGAGGATTTTTAAGTTCAAAGCCCATTTCTTTCATGTAAACAGCAATCTCGTCATCGCTTACAGGCTGACCATCAATAAAAGGTTGTTCCGCAATGATTTTAAACTCACCACGCTTGTCACGTCCAAAACCAAGTACGGTAAGTCTTGTTTCTGGGAAATAAGTGTTGTGAAGGGATATCCTGTCGAGGGCGAAGATGGGTTGGATAAAATAATCAAGGCCGATAGACTTGATAAGCGTGGAGCCATGATCGTAAACCACAGCCTCACCTCCTTCAGCAATCTGCTCACCAAGGCTTAAGGGTAGAGACTCTTCAACGCATTCCGTCCATAATCCTACTGCTTTTGCCCACTTTTCGATTACAGCTTCTTGCTTCGCTCCAAGTTGGCACTCTCTTTGGTAGTCGCTGAGTGCTGTTTGATTCTCTGAATCTGAGCAAGTTTCTGCTCCCGCGAGCAGGGATGCAATGACATTTGTTGTACCTCCCGCTGAGCAGCCATGCTGTTCTTGCGGTGAAAATCGTTGATAAACCAACTTCCCGCTAATGAATTGTTCTGCATAACCATCCAGTTTAAGCAGACCTTCAGGAGTGAACTCCTCGGTTATAATGGTACGTATGGATGCCCAAAAGTCTGCGTTGTTCATTATTTAATTGTTTTTAGAAATTCATTTTCGCTGCAAATATACTAATTTATTTTCAAATAACAAATTATTAGGCATTTCGTTTACAAATATACTCGATTTTTGTGGAGTTGTTATGACATAGGACCAGGTGACTGACATGGGGAAGAATCAATTCTTCTATGAATTCCTTTTATCGCACATTGACGGGGCTGCCAATCTTTACCCATTTTTCGCGAAAGTTGGGAATACAATGCTTTTATCCTTATCACTCGTTTCTCTGGTTGATCAGGTTTACCACCACCTTCACCATCACGTCCTTTTCTTCTGTTTTGCTCTCGGCAATCATGAGGGTCAGGGCTACGAGGGTGTTGTCTGCCAGACGCTTCGTGCCGTCTTCACGATAAAGGATACCATTGTTATTAAGGAACCACAGGAAGAGCGTGGCAGCAATGCGTTTGTTGCCGTCACTAAAGGAATGGTTCTTCGTGACCAGGTAGAGTAGCATGGCAGCTTTCTCCTCTACACTGGGATAGAGTTCTTGGCCTCCGAAGGTCTGATAGATTTGACCAATACTGCTCTTGAAAGAGTCATCTTTCTCGTTGCCAAACAAAACGGAGCCGCCAAATTTGTCACGCAAGCCATTAATAGCCTCCATCGCATTCTCGTATGTGGCATGGAAAGGCTCTTCCTTAGTTGTCTTTTGGATGGTCAGTCGCTCGTAGTCGTAGTTATCGAGGGTGTCGAGGGCATAGGTATAGTCGACCACCACATTCAGCAAGTCTTGACTTTCAGTAGTGTCTGGAAGTTCCTGATTCTTGATGGCACGCCCAACGACCTGCACCAACTGACGTAGTTCGCCAATCTGCTCCTTTCGGATACGCTCATTGACGGCATAGCCTTTTATGAGATATTGTTTTATAATTTTGCGAGCCCAAATACGGAAAGCGATACCACGTCTACTTTTAACTCGATAGCCAACCGAAATGATAGCATCGAGATCATAGACTTTTGTTGGACGATACTTGTATTGAGTATTATGCAAAATTTGCATATTACTATCTTCCAACTCGCCTTCTCTTACGGCATTGCTAATATGACGAGCCACTACTGATTGGTCTTTCTGAAACAGTTCTGCCATCTGAGCCTGTGTCAGCCACACTGTGTCATTCTCCAAACGGACATCAATCTGCGTCTGTCCGTCCTCTGTCTGATAGATTACGATCTTGTTCTCCTCCATTTTGGTATTAGATTAAAACCATTCTGCAAATGATACAACTTTTTTCTTATATATCAAAATGGTTATACTCTTTTTCTTCTTTTTTGATAAATAATTGAATTTGAAATTGAAATTCTATTTGCTTTTTTTGAAAAGTATACACTAATTTTGGCTGAAAGTACTATAAATACAGGGATTTTGAATTTTTAAAGTATACACTAAAACTACACTAAGTATACACTAAGTATACACCAAGTATACACTAAATTCAGGGTGAAATGCCGTTTTACTCCGATTAAAGTACCGTTTTGCTCGGAACGAAGTGCCGTTTTAGTTGGGGGAAAGTGGGCCACTTTCGACTGCTAAATGGGCCACTTTCGAGTGCTAAGTGACCCACTTTTTGTGGGTGAATATGTAGGATTAGTGTATAGTTGGTGTAGTTTTAGTGTATACTTAGTGTATAGTTAGTGTAGTTTTTAGTGTATACTTTTATCGCTGAAAACCTTAGTGTTTATCGTGGTTTTGCTTGAATTTAGTGTATACTTTTGAATTTTATTCGAAGAATTTTTATTTTTGCGCTTTTTTGTTCTGCTTAAACAAAAGAAAAATATGAGAGGGGAGTTTCAAAAAAACGGGAGAAGTTTGCGCTATTTACAAAAAAAGATGTACTTTTGCAATCGCAACCACACAATGTATAACATAAACTAAAAAGGAAAAGAAAATGAAAGAAAAGATTGTTTTTGTTACAGGTGCCAATAAAGGCATTGGTTTTGGAATTGCAAAACACCTCGGTCTCAGCGGCTGGAAAGTGATTATCGGCGCACGCGATGAGCAGCGTGCCTCGAAGGCTATTGATGATCTGCAGGCGCAGGGCATCGATGTATTGGGCTGGGTGAATGTTGAACTGAAAGACCTTGAAGGCATTGAACGTGCTGCCAAGGAGGTGGGCGAGAAATACCCTGGGCTGACTTTGCTCGTGAATAATGCCGGTATTCCTGGCGACATGAGTGTAGACAGTGAACACACGGAGATTAGTGTGATTCGTGAGACGCTTGACGTGAACTTCATTGGCACCTTCGCCCTCACTAAGGCGCTGCTGCCGCTGTTGAGCCAGAATGGTGGAAGAATTGCCAACGTTACCGTTCCTTCAGAGATTAGTCCCTACTGGCATCCGCTGGCTTACGTTGCCAGCAAGGCTGCGCAGAATGCAATGATGGGTGTGATGGCCATCGAGTTCTCTCAGCAGGCAGAGAAACTGGGAGAGGTTCCCGTGGAAATATTCTCCGTTCACCCAGGTCCCACGACTACCGACCTGAACGGCAACATGGCTCTTCCAGGCTTCCACGATATTGAGACCGTAGGCCAGAAGTTTGCTGAGCTCATCAATGATGGTCAGAACCACCAGGGTGAGTTCATTGAGCTTTATCCTATAGTAAAGGAGGATTAACCCTAAAAAAGGATTTAGGGTTAGTTGCTTAAAAGAATCGTAACGATACGCTCTGAAGTGTGTCCGTCCCAATACTCGGGGAGGGCACACTTTTTCCATTGGCCTTCCACCATGTCGTTGACAGCCGACCTAAGGTGGTCAATGTCGCCACCAACCAGCACGTTAGAGCCTACACTGACCGTTTCCTGATGCTCTGTATAGCTGTTGAGGGTGATGCAGGGCACACCATTGAACGTGGCTTCCTCGGCCACATTTCCTGAGTCGGTAATAATGCCCTTGGCATGGGCCGTCAGCCAGCCGAACTCCAAGTAGGGCAGGGGTTGGCACAGAGGAAACGAAGGCATGAGCTCTTGCACTACCTCGGAGGCCGGAGTGCGTAGCGGAGCGATAATAGGTGTAGATGCCGCAGCTTCAGTAATGGTTTGGAGAAAGAGTGTAAGCTGTTCTTTGTCAGCGAGTAATGCTCGACGGTTCAAGGTAAGAACCAAGTAGTTTCCTGACTCAATGTCGAGGTTGGGCTTCTTAAACCGTTGCAAGTTAAAACGCAGCGTGTCCATGAGTATATTGCCTACCAGGAAGGTTTGTGAACTGTCGTCAGACTGCTCACGCGAGGCAATGCTCTTTGACTTGATACCTGCCGTAAACAGATAGTCGCTGAGGGAATCGATCACCAGTCGATTCACCTCCTTTGGCATGTTGATATCGAACGAACGGGTGCCAGCCACCAGATGAGCCAGCTTCACACCCCGTTTCTTGGTTGTGATAGCGGCAGCCATCGTGGAAGCCAGATCGTCGACGACAATCACCACATCGGCAGGATGCTGATCCAGATAACGGTCGAACGCGCCCATTACCTGTGCCGTGATATCGTTTAGATTCTCGCTGTCTACACCAAGAAAGACGTGAGGACGCGTCATCTGCAAGTCGTCGAATAACGACGGTTCAAGCGATGGATCGTCCTCACGTCCAGTATAGATTAATTCGAATGTAGCGTCGTTACTGTTTCCGATAGCACGAACAAGTGGTGCCAGCTTCACGAAATTGGGGCGTGCCCCCGCAACGACACATATTCTTTTCATCCGCGTGTGATCTTATTTGTTGACCTGGAACTTTGTGTCGCCGTCCTTGAAGAAGGCGTTGATCTGCTTGGCAGCAGCAATACCGGCATTGATGTTGGCCTCAGCAGTCTGGGCACCCATCTTCTTCGGAGTCGAGAAGTAGCGACCCTCGAACTTCTGGAAGTCCTCGTTGGCATCGGGCATAATGTCAGTCACAAACTTCAGGTCCTCGCGCTCAGCCATCAGCTTCAGCAGGCCAGCCTCGTCGATCACCTCCTTGCGGGCAGTGTTGACGAGAATGCCGCCCTTCTTCATCTTGCCAACCAGAGCGTAGTTGATGCTCTGCTTGGTCTCAGGCGTAGCGGGTATGTGCAGTGAAACAACGTCGCACTGCTCGAACAGGGCATCCTGATTGGCAACGGCCTTGACGCCAGCCTTCTCGATGACCTCTGCAGGGCAGAAAGCATCGTAGGCATAAACCTCCATGCCGAAGCCCTTGGCAATGCGAGCCACGTTGCGACCAACGTTACCGAAGGCGAGGATACCGAGCTTCTTGCCGAGCAGCTCAGAGCCGCTCTTGCCGTTGTAGAAACCACGGACAGCCATCACCAGCAGGCCGAATACTAATTCTGCCACAGCGTTGGCGTTCTGACCAGGGGTGTTCTCAGCCACTACATTGTGAGCCGTAGCGGCAGCGAGGTCGATGTTGTCGTAACCAGCACCAGCACGAACCACAATCTTCAGCTGCTTGGCAGCGTCGAGCACCTCGGCGTCGACCTTGTCAGAGCGGATAATCATGGCGTCGGCATCCTTCACTGCGTCGAGCAGCTGTGCCTTCTCAGTATATTTCTCGAGGAGCACCAGCTCATTGCCGGCAGCCTCAACTTCTGCTTTGATTCCGTTCACTGCAGCAGCTGCGAACGGCTTTTCTGTTGCAACTAATACTTTCATAGCTTACTCTGTGATTAGTGATTAGCCTCAAATTCCTTCATGCAGGCAACGAGAGCGTTGCAGCCTTCGATGGTCTGAGCGTTGTAGCAGCTGGCACGGAAGCCGCCGACACTGCGGTGCCCCTTGACACCAACCATTCCCTTGCTGACGGCGAAGTCGAGGAATTCCTTCTCCAGCTCCTTGTACTCGTCGGCCATCACGAAGCAGATGTTCATCAGCGAACGATCCTCCTCCTTGGCAGTACCTACGAAGAGCTTGTTGCGGTCGATTTCACCATAGACGATTTCAGCACGCTGCTGAGCCAGCTTGTCCATAGCCTCCAGACCACCCTGACGCTTGATCCAGCGCAGGTTCTCGAGTGCACAGTAGATGGGCACCACGGGAGGTGTGTTGAACATAGAACCCTTGTCAACGTGGGTGCGGTAGTCGAGCATGGTAGGAATCTCGCGGGGAGCCTTGCCCAGCTTCTCGTCCTTCAGGATGACGATGGTGACACCAGCCATAGAGAGGTTCTTCTGAGCACCAGCATAGATGGCATCGTACTTAGCCACGTCAACGGGACGGCTCATGAAGTCAGATGACATATCGGCAATCAGGGGCACTGCTACATCGAGGTCCTTGCGAATCTCAGTACCATAGATGGTGTTGTTCGTGGTGATGTGCAGGTAGTCAGCATCAGCAGGAACAGTCCAGTCCTTGGGGATGAAGGTATAGTTGGCATCGGCAGAAGAAGCCACTTCAACTACCTCACCAAACAACTTAGCTTCCTTCATGGCCTTCTTGGCCCAAACACCAGTGTTCAGGTAGGCAGCCTTCTTGATGAGGAAGTTGTAGGGAATCATGCAGAACTCCAGGGAAGCGCCGCCACCAAGGAAGATCACTGAGTAGCCCTCGGGCACACTGAGCAGCTCCTTCACCAGAGCCACAGCCTCGTCGACGACGGGCTGGAAATCCTTTGCACGGTGGCTGATCTCCATCAGAGAGAGACCTGAGCCATTGAAATCAAGACACTGTTTGGCGGTATTCTCGATAACCTCGCGGGGAAGCATCGAAGGACCGGCGTTAAAGTTGTACTTCTTCATTGTTTGTTGTTCTTTATTTAATGGTTTTAATACTACGTTTCAGGAAAAACGCTGCGAAATTACACTTTTTTCTTGAATTAGGCAAATATTTAATCATAAATTCATTAAAATAGTGCATTTTCCTTTCACTTTGTCAAGTCAACATGCCATTTTAGTGGCTTCATTGTCAAAATGAATGTTCCCTACGAGTGAAATGCGTTTTTATTTCTTCTCTTCCTTTTTGTCCTCTTTCTTACCAGCAGCAGGCTTGTAGCGCTTGTTCAAACCGTTGATGACATCCTTTGTGATATCGTACTTGCTATCGGCAAACAGGATGTTGTCGCCAGCCTTCGACAGGATGATGTCGTATTTCTTATCCTTGTTGTAGGAAGAGAGGAAATTGTTCAGCGAGTCGCGTAATGCCTCATTGAACTTCTGGGTCTCGTTAGCCAGTTCACTTTCCAGACGAGCCTGCAGCTCCTGAAGGTCGCGCTGCTGACGCTCAATAGCAGTCTGCACACTCTGAGCCTGCTCACGGCTCTGGAAACCGTTTGACTGCAGTTTCTGCTGGAAGTTGTTGACAGCAGCCTGCAGCTGATTACCCTTCTGTGTCAGCGTGTTACGAGCATTGTTGCTCTTCTTCTGCAGGGTTACACTGTAATCCTTAGCGAAGTCGTACTGTGTCATCAGTGAGTCAACTTCGACATAGGCGATTTTCATTCCTGACACATTCTCAGAACTTGTTGCCTGAGGTTTCTCGTCCATCTTTGGACTTGCATTGTTGCACGAAGCCATTGCTACAGCCAAAGCCAGTGCACCGAAAATAATCTTTTTCATTGTTTGTAATTATAATGTTTGTTCTTTAATCTTCAAGTTTCAGCCGCTTCTGGTTACGAAGTTCGCGGTCCTGATCCATGACGCAATGGATGCCTCGCTCTCGCATGGCCTCACTATCATGAATATGCTGCGAGGAGAATGTGCCGTCCTTTCGTCCCAGCACTTTCACCAGCAGCAATGCCATTCCCACAGCTAACAGCAATCCACTTATGAGTATAGTTTGAATCATTTCGCGTGCAAAGGTAAGCAAAATAATTGAGAAACGAAAAATGCTACACACATAATTCGCTGACTTTAATGTCTTTTAGCACGACACTTCTCAAACCAGTCACGTAACAGACCAAAGGGAACGCCCTGCTGCACGGCATTTTCGAGTTCTTTCAGAGCCGCTTCCCTTTGTTCGAGCTGAAGCAGCAATTCAGTTTTCGTAACAATATAGTCAACGTTCTTTGGCTGAAGCTTAATAGCCTGGCTCCAGTCATAGAGAGCCGTCTCGTATTGGTTGACAGATGTTTCGAAAGCCGCACGTGAAGCATAGCAAACGGCAGAGTCGGGAAACATCTGCACCAGCTGATTATACTGGTCCATCGCATCGGTACGGCGTCCTAACTTCTCGTTAGCCATTGCCAGGCCGAGGCGGGCCTCCATGTTGATGGGGACGATCTTCAGCAGGGACTCGTAATCGTTTCTGGCCAGGGCATACTGACGGAGGTGCATGTTGACGTAGGCCCTGTAAAAGAGTGCGGCAGGATTCTGGGCGTCGATCCTCAGCACGTTACCATACTCCTCGGCAGCGTATTCCCACTGATCTAACTGAATATTGACGGCTGCCTTCTTAAGTCTCAGGTCGGTAGAGTGGGGATATCTCTCTATCTGCTGGTTAAGTACAGCCAACGAGTCGCGCCACTGCTGTGACGTCTGTGCGAAAGCCGTCACAGCCGCCATGAGTCCACAAGTAACAACAAAAGTACGAAATGCCATCATGCTTCCCTTATACCTATTTATATTATAAGGGAGCAATCAAACATGCTCCAGGTCTTTCAGCCAGAGCACGGCAGAGGCATCGGTAGGCATGCGCCAATCGCCACGCGGAGAAAGGCTGACACTGCCGACCTTGGGTCCGTCAGGCATGCAGGAACGCTTGAACTGCTGGCTGAAGAAACGGCGGCAGAAGGTTTGCAGCCATTTCTTGATGACCTCGTCGCTATAGTTTCCATCGAAGGCTTTCTTGGCCAGTAGGAATATCTTGGCAGGACGGAAGCCGAAACGCAGGAAGTAATACAGGAAGAAATCGTGTAGCTCGTAGGGACCTACCAGGTCTTCAGTCTTCTGTCGTATGTTTCCACTTTCGTCGGCAGGAATCAGCTCTGGCGATATGGGCGTGTCAACAATGTCGAGCAGCACCTCTGTAGCCATCTTGCTTGCAATGAATGTCACTAAGTATCGCACCAGCGTCTTGGGCACACCAGCATTCACGCCATACATCGACATGTGGTCGCCATTATAGGTTGCCCATCCCAAGGCCAGCTCCGACAGGTCGCCAGTGCCAACGACAATGGCATTCTCCTTATTGGCTACGTCCATCAGAATCTGAGTGCGCTCTCGGGCTTGAGAATTCTCGTAGGTGGTGTCGTGAATGTTGATGTCATGGCCGATATCACGGAAATGGAGCTTTACAGCCTCGGCAATACTGATTTCACGAATAGTGACACCCAGCTCCTTCATGAGTTTCAGAGCGTTATTATAGGTGCGGTCGGTGGTACCAAAGCCAGGCATGGTGATGCCGATGATGCCACGACGGTCAAGGCCCAGCTTGTCGAACGACTTAACCGTTACCAGCAAGGCCAGCGTAGAGTCGAGTCCTCCGCTGATGCCTACCACGGCTTTAGTCGCATTCAGGTGGTAAAGTCGCTTGGCAAGTCCCGAAATCTGGATGTTCAGGATTTCCTCGCACGATTCCTCCATCTTATCTTCTTCTGGAATAAAAGGATGAGGATCGATAGTGCGAATGAGCTCAAAATCTCGAGGCATAACAGGCTTACAGTTAACGAGATAGGGATGACGGTCGACTGCAGCCTGAGCCGTGATAAATGTAGAATTCGTGCGACGCTCGGTTCGCAGCCGCTCAACGTCAATCTGCGAAATCTTAATCTGAGGCTGGAACGAGTAACGTTCGCCCTCGCACAATATATGTCCGTTTTCCAGTATCATGGCATTGCCGCCATAGACCACATCTTGAGTAGACTCTCCAAATCCACAGCTGGCATAGACATAGCCGCACATTGTACGGGCACTCTGTTGACAAACCAGCTGTCGCAGATACTGATGCTTGCCAACGAGTTCGTTGGAAGCCGACAGATTGAGGATGATGTCTGCACCAGCCAGCGACAACTCATTGCTGGGAGGCGTAGGTGCCCACACATCCTCGCATATCTCAATGCCAAAGCGCACACCGTCGCAGGTGGTGAAGATGGTTGGCTCTGGCGTCACATGAACGGGACTGCCAGCTAGGTAAATATCCTGTGGTTTCAAATCCTGGGAAGAAGCAAACCATCGCTTTTCATAAAACTCTCCGTAGTTGGGAAGGTAGGTCTTGGGTACGACACCTAACAAGGAGCCCCCCTGTACTACTGCGGCACAGTTGTAAAGCAAGGAGCCAATCTGCACAGGCATTCCTATGACGCAGATAACGTCGAGCTTGCGAGTGAAGTCAAGCAGCATCACCAGGCCCTCTTCTGCATTGTCGACAAGAAGCTGTTCCTTGAACAAATCCTGGCATGAATAACCCGTCAGGCACAACTCAGGCAAAACCAGCAGCTCTACGCCCTGACCCTCGGCCTGGGCGATAAGGCTCTCTGCTTGCTGTACATTATAGACTACATCGGCCACTTTCACGGCAGGCACTCCAGCGGCCACTTTAATATAACCGTATTTCATAGCTTTACAAATTGTCGGTCGTTTTCAATGATAGTATAGATAAGAGCAGGTTGCTCAAAGAATTCATTCTCACGGAACGTATGCAACTTATAGAACTTCACAGGGTCAACTGTAAAGAGCGCATCAACGGCAGGCTTATGCAGGAAACGCTTGTCACGTTTGTAGGCCAGGAGTTGGATGCAGGTGTGTTCGAGGTCATTCAGCTGTTCACGTCCGAACTCTTCGATAAAGAGTTTGGTGTTCGGCTCAATCTCACCTGTCGAACGTACTTGCCAGCTGGTACCCTCTGCCGTCATATACACATAGCGCAGATAGAAGTTGCAGTCGTTGATAATGTATGACTCAAAGCGTGTATCGCTAAGTTCCTTAATGTCGATGGGCACAAAAGCCAGATATGCTGACAGCTTGTCACCCCCACGTCGTTCCTCTACGGGAGCCTTGAAGGTAATGGGCTTGTCGGCAGGTTCTGTCTCCTGCTCTTCCTGAACAACGTCGGCAGCATGTTTCTGGTTGTTCTTCACTTCCACCACGTGGCGGGTGTCGTAATCCTCTTCACCAATTACTACCACGTCAGCCGTTCTCATGGGAACTTCGAAGCCGTCTTCGTCCTCAACGAGCACGATATCCTTGCCTTGGAATCCAGCCACACGGCCACCTCCCACTTCGCTCAGGAACCTTACTTTGTCACCTATTTTCATTGTTATTGTTTGGTTTACGCCTGCAAAGTTACAACTTTTATTTTAATAACCTGCTTTTTCGGTAGAAAAAGTGATGCAAGAGCGGAAAAGACGACTTAACATTAAAAGGATAATAAAAATTAGCTGATAAGTTTGCTGATTCGAATTATTATTTGTATCTTTGCAAGCAAAATATCTAAATTATCTATTGATCAGTTAATTATTCATTTATGAACGACAACAAAGTAATGAACAAAGCTGCCGATAACATTAGAATCCTGGCAGCTTCGATGGTTGAAAAGGCTAAGTCGGGGCACCCCGGCGGTGCTATGGGTGGTGCAGACTTCATCAACACCCTGTACAGTGAGTTCTTAGTTTACGACCCCGAGAATCCCGCATGGGAAGGTCGCGACCGTTTCTTCCTCGATCCTGGTCACATGGCTCCGATGCTCTACAGCCAGCTGGCTCTTATCGGCAAGTATGACTTGGAAGACCTGAAGAACCTGCGCCAGTGGGGATCTGTTACTCCTGGTCACCCCGAGCGTGAGATTGAGCGTGGCATCGAGAACACCTCCGGCCCCCTCGGTCAGGGTCACACCTTCGCCGTCGGTGCTGCTATCGCTGCCAAGTTCCTGAAGGCTCGCCTGGGCGACGTCATGAACCAGACTATCTACGCCTACATCTCCGACGGTGGTGTGCAGGAAGAGATTTCACAGGGTGCTGGACGTATTGCCGGTAACCTGGGTCTTGACAACCTCATCATGTTCTACGACGCCAACGACATTCAGCTCAGTACCCGTACAGAGGTGGTGACCTGCGAGGATACCGCTAAGAAGTATGAGGCTTGGGGCTGGTATGTACAGAAGATTGACGGTAACGACGTTGACCAGATTCGTGAGGCCATCAAGAAGGCTCAGGCCGAGAAGGAACGTCCGAGCCTGATTATCGGTCACTGCGTGATGGGTAAGGGTGCCCGCAAGGCTGACAACAGCTCTTATGAGAGCAACTGCGCTACTCACGGTGCTCCTCTCGGTGGCGACGCCTATATCAACACAATGAAGAACCTCGGTGCCGATCCCGAGAATCCGTTCCAGATCTTCCCCGAAGTGCAGGAGCT
>Ga0265301_10004502_pt1 | contig 14050 bp, 8 predicted proteins | sample AusTroGonzalo_MG_2_FD_193488 | JGI IMG/M metagenome (GOLD analysis project Ga0265301, IMG submission 193488) | Bovine rumen microbial communities from tropical cattle in Woodstock, Queensland, Australia - Gonzalo_04 | ecosystem: Host-associated > Mammals > Digestive system > Stomach > Rumen ...
TCGGTATTCAGGAGCGGTCTGGGCTGAGGAAGTGATATGAAACATGAAACATGCTGTACACAGCAATGTCCGCGTTATCAGCAATATCCTGTTCCTGACCATACCTACCGTTTAATTGTCAATCAATTGCCAATTCTTAATGAACGTCCCATCCTAATCGGTTCAGACGACCGCGCCACACCTGTCCTGTACCACCGCAAAAGAGCCATAGGCACTGGTTGGCATCGACAGCCATCGCCACCGAGGTGGCATTGTAGTCGAAGCCCACGGGCAGCTCGAATGCTTTGTTCTTCTTCCATGTGATACCGTTGTCACGGCTCTGGTATATCTGCGAGAAGGCTGTCTTGGTAGAACCTCCGATGCCGGCACCACCTAATGCAAGGATGCTGTCGTCATATCTGACCAGTGACAGGCTCTGCAGCCGAGGCAGTGCCAGCTGGTTATTGTCCGACCGTTCGATATAGGTCCAGAAACCCTCTGGCGTGTACTCGTCATCGTCCACAATCTTACGCCACACCATGGCAATCGACTCCTGCGGATAAGTTTCCACGGAGCGGTTGCCTGCTATCAGGGCATAGTCCGTATTGGCGGCATATTTCATCGGATAGCAGACGAAGCTAATGTCTTCTGCGGGCAGCATGGCGGCATCTTCCGTCAGCCGGTCCTCTTCCCATGTCTCACCATCGTTGCGCGACACCATCAGGCGGTTATCTTCCGACAGGGCGTACAACTCCGTGGAAGTTGCTCCGATAAGCTGCTTGAGGTTGGTATCATACTCTTTTTCCAGCACCGTGGTCATCTTCCACAGCTTACCGCCGTTCAACAAAAAGATATAGTCACCTTTCACCACGATGTTCTTCCATACGTCAGCACCATTGGGAAGGGGATAGATGGTGTTCATGCCCAAACCCCAGGTACTGCTGAAGTCAAACCAGCTGTAAATGGCTGTCGTACCGTCAGGCATCAGACCAGACACCACAAACTGCTCGCCCCAGTAAGCGACCTTCACCCGCTGCATCTGGGCCAAGGCTGCCAGGTCGGTCATGCCATCCCCGCTGAAGTCATCCACCAACGTCCATTTAAACTCGTCGCCCACTTCCTGGTGTACGTTAACATGGATCGTATATTCCGTATAGTTCGAACCGTCGCTGGAATAGACAACAAACTGGCGAGGCTGGGTGAAGTCGATGGAGTCGGAAGAGGAATAGTAGCGCAGGGTATCGCTGTCAACATCCTTGATGACGCAGAGGCCATTGTTGAGGGTACCAATCGTACAGAGCACCTTCGAGGCATCAGTACCCACAGGCAGCGAATCGGTGTTATAGACACGTCGATTTATCTGATCAATGTGGAAAGAATAGTTGCTGCCTGTCAGTGCCACCCTGTAGGTGGAATCGGTATTTTGCGACGACATAGTATGCAAGTAACGGTCCAACGTCCCCAATGAGAAAGTCGTGATGGCGGCATCATTGGTCAGTTCCGTATCGTCGTCAGAGTTGAGGCAGGACGTCATCAGTAACATGGTCACCGCCAGCATATATAGTATCGTTGTTTGTCTCATCTTCGCAAAATTTTCGGCTGCAAAGGTACTAAAAAACTTTGAACTATGAACTTTGAACTTTGAACTTTTTTGCTTCCGTAGGGCGGATTTTAAGTTTAATATATGATATAAGGTGTTATTTTAGGGTTTATAAACAAAAAAAAGAGACGGTTTCTGTCGGAACCATCTCTTATTTCGGCATTTGCCAATACCGTTACTTCCTTGTCTGGATGACGGAGACCACCTTCATGAGTCCCATGTTCCCGTCGTCGAGATTCAGATCGCAGCTACGGGTATTCAACGTTGCAGGCAGCGCATCTACCACAATCTTATGCTTGTACTTGTGCTTCTCTAACTGCTGGCGTTCTCCCACCTGCAGCCAGTCTCTTTGTCCCGTTCGACCCCAGTAGACCTCTATGCGATAGTTAATACTCGACTCCACGGACAATTCAAGTTCACCACCGTTCTCGTCGCAGGTCAGCAATTCTTCCTCCACATAGATGTACTTCTGATAATCCTGTTTAATGGTAGCCACACGCTTGGCACCACTGGCGGCATCGACAATGGTCACCTTGCCCTCGCGGCCGTCACCTGTTTCGTTCTTGGCAACATTGATGACCACATCACTCGGCACCAGTCCGCGACTGGGCGATACCAACGTCATCCAGGCACCGCCATCCAACTGAACCTCGTAAGTCACATTGCTCAGCACGCCGATGGTGACTGAACCACCGTTTTCCGAAATCTCATAGACGCTGCCGTCAATCTCTATGGCATCCTTTTGCTGCTGAGTAACCTTAAAGCTGACACTACGGTTCTCCTGCGTGTCAGTCACTGTAACCGTGGCAGAACGTTCATCGTAAAGGTCATTGTCAGTGACCACAATCCTCAGTGTCGTGCCGTTCAGCTTTGGTATGCACCAAGCAGCATCAGACGCCACCGTACAGTGGTACAACTCCTTCCCGCTGATCTCAAGATCCCTGTAGCCCTCCTTGGCACCAAGCGTCTGGTCAGGTATTGAGCCAGCCAAAGGACTCTCGTAGTCCTTGGTACACGAAGTCAGCAGTGCGAATAGCGGTAAAAAGGCAAGGAGGCAAAACGGCAACAGCCGTTTCACCATCCTTTTAGCCTGATGAATTATGTGATAGCTCATTGAGGCTGTCCTGATTTACAATTTAGGACCAGCGGCAACCAGAGCCTTACCAGCCTCGTTACCCTCGTACTTCTTGAAATTCTTGATGAAGCGGGCAGCCAGGTCCTCAGCCTTCTTGTTCCACTCAGCAGCGTCAGCGTAGGTGTCACGAGGATCGAGGATGGCGGGATTCACGTTGGGCAGGGCTGTGGGAACCTCGAAGTCGAAGTAAGGAATCTTCTTGGTCTCAGCCTTTAGGATAGCACCGTCGAGGATAGCGTCGATGATACCACGTGTATCAGGGATAGAGATACGCTTGCCGGTACCGTTCCAACCTGTGTTTACGAGGTAAGCTTTGGCACCGCTCTTCTCCATGCGCTTAACCAGCTCCTCAGCATATTTTGTGGGGTGCAGCTCGAGGAATGCCTGGCCGAAGCAAGCAGAGAAGGTAGGAGTGGGCTCAGTGATGCCACGCTCTGTACCGGCCAGCTTAGCTGTGAAACCAGAGAGGAAGTAGTACTTTGTCTGCTCAGGAGTCAGGATGCTGACGGGAGGCAGCACGCCGAAGGCGTCAGCGCTCAGGAAGATCACATTCTTAGCCTCGGGACCAGCGCTCTTGCCGTTCACCTTCTGGGCAATCTTCTCAATGTGGTTGATAGGATAGCTGACGCGGGTGTTCTCAGTTACGCTCTTGTCGGCGAAGTCGATCTTGCCAGCCTCGTCAACGGTCACGTTCTCCAGCAGGGCGTCGCGCTTGATGGCGCCATAGATGTCAGGTTCGTTCTCCTTAGAGAGGTTGATAACCTTGGCGTAGCAGCCACCTTCGAAGTTGAACACACCCTCGTCGTCCCATCCGTGCTCGTCGTCACCAATCAGCAGACGCTTCGGATCGGTAGACAGCGTGGTCTTACCCGTACCAGACAAACCGAAGAAGATAGCAGTGTTCTTACCCTCCATATCGGTGTTGGCAGAGCAGTGCATCGAAGCGATACCCTGCAACGGCAGGTAGTAGTTCATCATCGAGAACATACCCTTCTTCATCTCACCACCGTACCAGGTGTTGATGATCACCTGCTCACGGCTGGTGGTGTTGAAGGCCACACACGTCTCAGAGTTCAGACCTAACTCCTTGAAGTTCTCAACCTTAGCCTTCGAAGCGTTATAGATGACGAAGTTCGGCTCGAAGTTCTCTAACTCCTCAGCAGTCGGCTGGATGAACATGTTCTTCACGAAGTGAGCCTGCCAGGCCACCTCGACGATGAAACGGACGCGCAGACGCGTAGCCTCGTTGGCACCGCAGAAAGCGTCCATCACATACAAATTCTTGTTGCAAAGCTCCTTGATGGCAATCTCCTTCACCTTGGCCCAAACCTCCTCACTCATGGGGTGGTTGTCGTTCTTATATTCCTCAGAAGTCCACCACACCTTGTCTTCGCTCTGTGCATCCTTCACGATGTACTTATCCTTAGGCGAACGACCGGTATAGATACCAGTCATTACGTTCACGGCGTTCAGCTCAGTGTTTACGCCCTTGTCGAAACCCTCAAGCCCAGCCTTGGTCTCCTCCTCGAAGAGGTACTCATACGACGGATTGTGAGCAATCACGGTAGAACCCGTAATGCCATACTTTGTTAAATCTAACTTTGCCATAATACTTCAATCTTTATTTGTGAATTTTACTACTTTCTTTAAATCGGATGCAAAAGTACTAATTTATTGAGAATTACGAATGACGTATTAAGAAATATTAGCGTTCAAAACGTTGTTTTTAGGTTAAAGAAATAAAAAACATTCCCCTCCCCTCCACTTTTGTCACGCAGAGTTGGCAATTATTTGTAATTTTGCAGGCATGATGGAATGGAAAAGACTAATTTCGAATAAACGGCTGGGGCAGGAGCACCGGCATGTGGAGAGGCACGACGACCGCACGGAGTTCAAACGCGACTATGACCGTCTGATATTCTCGGCACCGTTCCGACGTCTACAGAACAAGACTCAGGTATTCCCGCTGCCGGGAAGTGTGTTTGTCCATAACCGGCTGACTCACTCGTTAGAGGTGGCCAGTGTGGGCATGTCCTTGGGCAACGATGTGGCACAACGCATTTTGGAGGCAAGAGGAGAACAGGACAGAGGAGAGTTGTTCGGGCAAATCGGACAGATAGTGGCTACGGCCTGTCTGGCTCACGACCTGGGCAATCCGCCATTCGGCCATTCTGGCGAAAAAGCTATCCAAACGTTTTTTACAGAAGGAAATGGCAGATATCTTCAGGAGCAGGTCAGCCCGGAATTCTGGTCGGACATTACCCATTTTGAAGGCAATGCCAATGCCTTCCGACTGTTGACTCATCAATTCAAAGGCCGTAGACCTGGGGGCTTTGTCATGACCTACTCTACAGTTGCCAGTATTGTGAAATACCCATTCTCATCAATGGCTGCAGGGAAAAAGGGAAAGTTCGGATTCTTTGCCAGTGAACAGGCGACCTACCAGCGTATGGCTGACGAAATGGGTCTTACCCGACTTTCTGCCGAGGGTGAGCCGTTACGTTATGCCCGCCATCCATTGGTGTATCTGGTGGAGGCAGCCGATGACATCTGCTATGAAATCATGGATTTGGAAGATGCTCACAAACTGAAAATCCTCTCTTTTGAGACCGTGTCGCGGCTTTTGCTCGATTTTTTCGATGAAGACATGCAGCAACGACTGCGTCAGCGCATCAAGGACGAGCAGTTAACTGATGAAAACGAACAGATAGTTTACTTGCGGGCTTGTGTCATAGGTAAGTTGGAGAATGAGTGTGTCAGCGCATTCCTGAACAACGAAGAAGCAATCTTACAAGGTTCGTTCACTGGCAGTCTTATTGAGCACATTGCCACCACGCAGCGTGAGGCTTATCGACGTTGTGCCAAACTGTCGGTAGAACGCATCTATAAGAGCCGTCCCGTATTGGATGTAGAGTTGTCGGGTTACCAGATAATGGCTACACTGATGGAAAAGATGACGGAGGCGGTGATGAACCCTGACCGCTACTATTCAAAGCAACTCATTGGACGTGTCTCATCACAATATGACATCAGTGCCACAAAGTTGGAAGACCGTCTGATGGCAGTCATCGATTATATCTCCGGCATGACCGATGTCTATGCCCTTGATGTCTATCAGAAAATAAACGGCATCTCGTTACCTATTATCTAACTTCATTCCAGGTTGCATTCAGGTAATGCAGCATGGTGGTCGACTCTCCACAAGATCCTGTATGCTGAATGTGGATGCCACCAAAAGCATTGGGTGCCACATTGGCACTTAACGACACCTCGTGAGGCAGCGTTGATTCGGCAGGCTGCGGGGTGTTGGTATGGACGTGAGCAGTCAGCAGATTTCCAACAAAATCGACGGTAACGGTACATCCCGTACGGTAACAAGTTGCCGACACGGCTTCGGAAATAGGTGTTGTGATGCCGTGATCGTACTTCACTAATAGAAAATCGACGGCTTTGGCATGCTTGGTGGTGCGAATGATGCGTAAACCATAGCCTGTCAGCGTCCTTGTATCGAATTTCAGGCAGACATCCATATACTGCCCCGTGGCAGATCCGAATCCCTGACCTGCCGTCTTGGTGGGATCTACCAACAACTCCAGATGCATATCACCATATTGTTTCTCCATGGGTGTGTACATCAGGCGGGCTCCGCGCTGGGTCTGCAATAGCCCCATTCCAATGGCACCATTGAAGCCTTCCTTGTATTCCCACATAGGTTTTTGGGGGTCAAAGGACCAGCTGTATTCTGCCGTATCCAGCGGTTTATAACCGTCAACGGTCCAATAGCCAGGCAAAACCCATGACTGCCATTGGCAGGGGAGGTCGTGAAAATCAGTCTCAAGATGTTTAATCTTCTTCTGGCCTTTGATGTCCTTTATCGCATCCACACGGGTGGTATCGCCCGTCAGACTACCATGCAACTTAGGTACAATCAGGGCACTAAGCTTGTGACCGTTGTCGGCATCGGACAGCTTGTACTCGGGGTATGTAAAATCCTGCGGATGGGCTTTGTCGACACTGACGGGAATACCGTCACGCAGCCAGAGAACTACAGACTCATCAAAACGGTCTTTTAAGTCAAGATCATAAATGAGCTGTGCCACACCTTTCTTGAACTGAAGTGTTGGCTTACGCAAGAAAGACGGTGCAGGCAGGAGACGCGGATGAACCGTCAAGTGGCATGCCGCCTCTCGACCGTCTGGAGTATTAGCCATCACGCAGAAATCGACCGTTTTACCGCTTTGATTTGTTGGGACAACCTGAACGGAATCTATACCTATGGGCGTCAGTGTCACATATTGCCCATAATAGTCTGCAACGCGCCATTTCACCGAGTCCGAGTCGTTGCAAACCAGTGTCAGAGGGGAGGCGTCAGTACGTAGCTCTGCCTCATGGCAATTGATATTCAGATAAGGAATACCATGTGGTATGAGGTGGATATCTTCGGGTAGGACAATGGTGTTCTGAGGTTGGCACATGCCAATAATGTAAGGTTTGTTATTCAGCGTGAAGTTCTTCTGATAACAACGCAACCATGGTTGTGGGTAGGCAGTCCAACCGAGATAGATGCTGTCGGAAGGAGCGTGGTAGCGGCAGTCAATGACGGTGACAGGTCCACCTTGTTTACAGAAAAACAACTCGCGGTTATTGCCCTTGACATAGAAATCGCAGTCGACAAACATGGCTCCACGGCCAAAGGTACTCCAAAAGGGTTTCTGTCCATAAAAGTCGAAATCGCAATGGCTATAGATAGCATTGCCGTTCAGCGCGTCGTCGGTACATTCAAAGTGACAATCCTCATAAGAGGAGTAGGAAGCACCATTTAGCGGGTTCAGGTTCAGACGGCTAATAAAACGTACCTTTTGGGCTGTGAGAGAGTCTCCATGCACATAGCCGACATGAGCCTGAGTGATGGCATCACTGCGTTTGGGTCGGTTTAATCGGGGATTCTTAGGATAAATAAGGTCCACATTACAATAGTTTCCCATGGTGAGGTTCTCCACCTTTAGTGTCTTCACCCAGAAATCAAACATGGTAAAGTTTCCGATGGCTCCCTGTGTTTGTCCACGTTGTGAAGCCAGTACGACATCGTGCGGTGATTCACCAAGCCCCACCAAACGAAGGTGAGGACAACGAACCTCCATGCCAAAAGGCTCTCGTCCGTTCTTGCCGACTTTCACAGTTTGGTCGTCGGGGTCATCAATCCAATAGACACCAGAGGCTATGTAAACCGTGGTGCTATCCGTAAAGTGCTGTGCTGCTTCCTGAAATGTAGAATAGACATAAGGGGTTGAACCTGTGGTACTTCCATCCACCATAATGTGGTGGGAGTCAAGTTGCTGGGCAGTAGCTGCTAACGGCAACATACCCATAAAAATCAGAAACTGAGACTTCAGGAGACGTAACACAACAGAAGGGGGGTGGGGGTGTTATTTGTCCTTATAGATAATCTTATTGGCGCCGGAGGTGATCTGCAACTCGTCACGGTGCTGGCGCATAAAAGAGTCGATGTGGCGCTTGCGTTTCTCCTCAAAGATCTCATCAACAGCGATCAGAATGCCTGTCTCTTCGACGTCACCAAAACCGTAGTTGATGGCGGTGCCAAAGAGCTTCATGGTGGGCGACAGTCCCATATAGGCATTGACTAACGGGGGTATGTTATAACCAAGCTTGCGGATTTCACGATTTAAGATGAGATAGTCGGCCTTGAAGGTATGACCGCTGAAAAGGGTCTCTAATTCCGCTGGGTCGGTTTCCAGTTGCAACGGTTTCATCGGAATGATGAGGTTCTCGGTGTCGTCGAAGTGCTTTTTCAGGAAATACAGTATCATGTCGCGACCCTTACGGATATAGGAGGGATACATGGTCATCTTGCCGAAGTAGTATTTGATGTTCGGACGTATGACGGTCAGCGCCCCGAGTCCGTCCCACAGATTGTCGAGGGCAAAAAGGCTCTTGGCTCCCATGCGTGAACTCTGGTAGGGAGGTGCCACAAAGGAACGGCCTAACTCGACGGTCCAGGGGGCATAGTCGCGCAGAAACTTGTCGGAGAAGTGGAACATGTGACTGGTAGCGAGGATGGGCTGTCCCTGGGCGTCGTATTCCCAGTCGGTGCCTAACAGGTAACGGTAGCCGCCGATGATCTCTTCTTCGTCAGGGTTCCATACAATGAGCTGTTTATAGCAGTTGGGACTGGTATCGAACTCGTCGATGTCGGTCTCCTTCCCCGTTCCGCCGCCAGCTTCACGAAAGGCTACTTCACGCAGCCGGCCAATCTCTCTCATCACGTTAGGGGCATTGTGTGCTGTGACGACATAGATTTTGTTGTTGCTCTTGTTGGTCATCCGTAACTGCTTGTCGGGACTCAACTCGCGTTTGAGAACGTCTTTGCTGACAGGCTGGATAATGGGCTGTTCCTCCATGGGATTTAACGTTTTAAAGGTAAATATATAACGGTGAACGTTGAACGCTCGCTACAATGAATAGACCTGGTCCTGTACGTATTGGGCCCACTCCTTAGGGGTACGGCTCTTGTCGAAGGTCTGCCAGGGGATGGGCTTGCCTATCTTCACTTCAAATGTCTTGCCCACGTTCTTGTACATCTCGTCGACCAGAAAGAGCATGGCAAGGTTGAAAGGCAGAAAACGGTCGCTGAAGTTGGCGAGACGATAGAAGAACTTAGAGTTCTGCCCGCTGAAGTGGATGGGTACGACATCACGGTGGTACTCAACACTTTTCTGGATGAAGGTCTTCGACCAGGGTATGTCACGGACAACTCCCTGATGCCGGCGGGAACAGATGCCGGCGGGATACATCAGCATGTGGTTCTGACTCTCAAAACCAGACTTGACCATAGCAGGGAAGTTCCGGCTTTGCTTGCCGGTCTTGTTGATAGGTATGCTTAACGGTGCCAACCCTGGAAGGTACATCAGCAGATCGTTGACAAGATAGCGGAAACGTGAGTCGTAGAAGCGCCCGATGATGGCTCCCAATGCTACACCGTCAGCACCGCCTAACGGATGATTGGACACAAAAGTGTAGAGCCGGCCGTCGTCTGGTTTCGGCAGATTCTCAGTTCCTTTCACGTCTAACGTCATCTGCAGATAGTCTACACACTCACACAACCAGTCTGTCCCGACCTTATCACGTGACCTCCAGAGGAAGGCGTTCACTTCGTCCTGATGGGTAATGCGTTTGAGCCACGACACCAAAGGCCGCGGCAACCATCGGGCCTTACTTCCCATTTTGTTCTTGAGGATGTTATCAATATCGATAGTTTTCTCAATCATTTGTCCCATTTCTCTCAAAACTCATTAACACCATGCAAAGGTACGAAAATTACGTTGAACGTTGAACGTTGAACGTTGAACGATTTGCCTTTTTTAATTTTTTTTATCTTTTTTCGTTGCAATCAACATACGTTGTTGTTTTCACATCGAGCCTGCTCACACTCGGCAGAGCTCAAGTTAACTTGGCTCTGCTCTCGCTTAATCGCAGCCTTCACCGTTCAACGTTCACCGTATATGTTTCATTTGCCTGGAGAGAAACGGTTTGGCTGGTATTATTATATAGTAGGATAACGGTGCCAGGACAGCGGGCTTTCACTGTGATGGCATTTACCACTCCTTCGTTCCAGGAAAAGCTAACTTCGTAGCCCCCGCGAGCACAGAGACCACTGACGCTGCCGTCGTTCCACTCCATGGGACAGGCCGGCAAAAGCTCTATTACGGTGAAGGCTGCGGTTAAACGAGAGCAAAACGATGCTTGCATCGATTCTGCCGAGCGTGAGCAGGCTCGATGTGAAACATCAACGTTGAACGGTTGGTGGCTCTGCATCAGCATTTCGCAGACACCGGCTGTACCGCCGAAATTGCCGTCAATCTGGAAAGGAGGGTGAGCATCGAAGAGGTTCGGATAGGTGCCGCCACCATGACTGTAGTTGGGTGTCTTATCCTTTTCCGGTGCTACGGCGGTCAACAATTTGCGATAGATCTGATAGGCCTTCCCGGCTTTTTTCAGTCGTGCCCAGAGATTGATGCGCCATCCTGTTGACCATCCTGTTGTTTCATCCCCCTTCTGAAGGAGGGTCTGCTCACAAGCTTTCTGGAGGTTAGGGTCTGTCAGATGACGCCCCGGGTAAAGGCCAATCAGGTGTGACTGATGGCGATGATGCGGGTCACGGTCTTGCCAGTCGTAGTACCACTCGTTGAGGTCACCGTCTTTGCCAATGGTGTAGGGGTGGAGCTGCTGTAACGCTGCCTGGTATATGGCGACAGTATCGCCACACAGGGTGCCGGCAGCTATGACGTCGGACAGCAGCTCGCGGATAATGGCAAGATCGGCAGTGCCTCCATAGCAGGTGACACCATGATAGCCCTGGTCCGTGATGTATTCGTTTTCAGGCGAGGTGCTTGGAGCGGTAATGAGTTCCTTTGGATTGTTGGGATCAGGCACAAGCCACTCAAGACAAAAGTCTGCGGCACCTTTCATGAGCGGATAAGCAACGTTCCGCAAATAACCTTCATCCTGGGTAAAAAGATAGCGTTCCCATAGTGTCTGTACCAGCCAGGCACCTCCCATGTTCCAACAGCTCCACATGGGACTTTCACGATGCTCGCCTACAGGATTGGTCATTGCCCAAAGATCACTGTTATGGCTGGCACACCAGCCGTTGTCGATACCATAGAAGTGATGGGCGGTATGGCGTCCGTTCTCTGCCAGTGCCCATAGAAAATCGTCCAACGGCTCGGCCATCTCGGCAAGATTGGTGGTAAAGACGGGCCAGTAGTTCTCTTCCAGGTTGATGTTCATCGTGTAGTTGCCCCGCCAAGGTGACCAGAGATGCGGCGTCCATAATCCTTGCAAATTAGCAGGAACACCCTTGCTACGCGAACAGGAGATGAGCAGATAACGGCCAAACTGGAAATAGAGGGTCTCAATATAGCGGTCATTGGTATGTTTTCTCAGCATAACATCGGTAGGCATGTCCTGTTTGTCATCACACGATGACGGCATGCCTAACGAGAGTTTCACACGGTCGTAGAAATACTGGTAGTCACAAACATGGGCTTGACGCACTCTATTATAAGAGATGTTGACGGTATGCCAGATGTCATCAGTAGCACGTTCCAGATAGGGAGCCCCCTCTGTGACAGGGTGTTTTCTGGAACCATTGTAGCTGGTCTCGTTGACGAAATAGATGGTAGCCATCGTTGCATTCCTCAGCGTTATCCCCTCTTTTTCTATAACCACCTCACCATCTGTTTCTGCCAGACGGGTGATATTACAGAAGTGTACTGTCTCACTGGCCTCTCCTGTAGCGTGACCAGTCATGGTCAGTTGCCGGTCACTGACTTTCACCTTATAAGGGATTTGCGATGTGAGCATCAGGTGTAGGTTCAGGGCAGCCTTCCTGTTGGCCGTTAACCGGATGGCAATGAGTTTGTCAGGATTTGAAGCAAGATACTCACGGGTGAATACAGTACCTCCCCGTACATACCGATCGCGTACCAAGGCACTGTCAAGGTCCAGTTCACGATAATAATCGCTTACACCACCTGTATTCAGATCGACGAGGTACATCGTGGCTAACGGTTGGTAGAATGAGGAATTATGTCCTTCGACATGCAACTGAAGGGAGTCGGCACGGGCATAGTCCTCAGCAAACAGGGCTTTGCGAATCTCTGGAATCCATTGAGCGGCACCAGCCCCTTCATGCTGGTCAACGGGTTTGCCCGTCCACAGAGTAATATCATTCAGGTGAAGGGTGCAGGTGTCTGCACCTCCGTATACCAATGCTCCCAATTTACCATTACCAATGGGTAGCGACTCTTCGAAATACTGAGCCGGACGGTCATACCAAAGACGCATCGGCAGTTGCTGGGCGCTGGCAGGCAGAGTCACTGCCAACAGCAACACAATACATAGTTTCTTGATCATTGTGCAAAGGTACGAAAATTACGGTGAACGGTGAACGCTGAACGCTGAACGATTTGCCTTTTTTACTTTTTTTATCTTTTTTCCTTTGTATTGTTCTCACTTATTCGTAACTTTGCCGCTGAAATAGCAAGGCCATGAAGTATGCTGACATCATATTACCAGTTCCCTTACAAGGGACGTTTACCTATGCCGTACCTGAAGGTATGGCAATGATGGCAGGCATGCGTGTATTGGTGGGATTCGGACGGTCGAAAACGTACATAGGCATTGTTGCTGCCGTCCATGACGTCAAGCCTATAGGCTACGAGGTGAAACTGGTATTGGAGGTGATGGATGAGGCACCTGTCGTGACTGATGTCCAACTCAGATTGTGGCAGTGGGTCAGCGACTACTATCTGTCGCCCATCGGCGAGGTATACAAGGTAGCTTTACCTTCAGGACTGAAGGCAGAAGACGGTTACCATCCGAAGACGGAGACCTACATCCAGTTGACAGAGACGTACCGTAACGAGACAGCCCTTCACGTGGCATTGAATATGCTGTCACGGGCTAAGAAACAGTTAGATGCTTTCGTCTGTTATCTGGAGCTGTCGGGATGGGATCAGTTGCTGGAAGCCAAACAGTTCTCATCAGTAACCCGTGAGGAACTGATGAATGCCTCACAGGCTTCGTCAGAAACGCTCCGGCAGTTAGAAAAACGCGGCATACTGGAGACTTACGAGCAGGAGGTGGGACGTCTGAATCATGGTGGTGAATATCGGCCAGAGCTTATCAAACCATTGAGCAGACCACAGGAAGATGCCTATAACAGCATTCTGATGAACATGATGAAGAAAGATGTCACACTACTACATGGTGTCACATCCAGCGGAAAGACTGAAATATACATCCATCTCATTCAGAGGGCATTGGAACGCAAACAACAGGTACTATACCTATTACCGGAGATTGCCTTGACCGTACAGATTATGCAGCGCTTGCAACGTATCTTCGGCCATCGCCTCGGCATCTACCATTCAAAATATTCCGATGCCGAGCGTGTGGAAATCTGGCAGAAGCAACTTTCGCAAAATCCTTATGATGTCATATTGGGTGCCCGTTCTGCCGTCTTTCTACCCTTCCAACGGTTAGGGCTGGTCATTATTGACGAAGAACATGAGAACAGTTTTAAGCAGCAAGATCCTGCCCCCCGATATCATGCCCGTAGCGTAGCCATTATGCTGGCACAACTCTCTTCTCATTCTACGAAAGTCCTATTGGGTACAGCTACGCCGTCGTTGGAAAGTTTTCATAATGCGAAGAACGGGAAGTACGGACTGGTGACTCTGACGGAACGCTATCAGGGTATAGAACTGCCCGAAATACAGGTGGTGGATGTTGCCGATCTACAGAAACGTAAG
>Ga0265301_10004503_pt1 | contig 14050 bp, 17 predicted proteins | sample AusTroGonzalo_MG_2_FD_193488 | JGI IMG/M metagenome (GOLD analysis project Ga0265301, IMG submission 193488) | Bovine rumen microbial communities from tropical cattle in Woodstock, Queensland, Australia - Gonzalo_04 | ecosystem: Host-associated > Mammals > Digestive system > Stomach > Rumen ...
ACCAGGATCATCTTTTAGATCTGAACGGATACTATCAGGTTCAGACCTATGATTCTCTTGAAGGTCTCGAGCCTTGCGATTGGGTTTGCGAGGATCTGAACAGCTTTCCGCTAAAACCTGAACTTGTAGAAGACGACTATCCGCAATGGGATGGCGGCATGGATCCTGATCTCGAAGACGCCGTGATAGCGCTCGAAGAAAGCGACGGCATCGATTATTACGAAGATATCCACACCAAAGATTATTCGATGCACAAAGTCGGTGGTTACCCGGCCTATGTTCAATCCGGCGATTGGGACAAAGAGTATGAGTTCATCCTCCAGATCTCTTCAGACAATAAAGCCGGTTTAAATATCGTCGATGGAGGAAGCTTCTATTTCTTCTACAGCAAGACACTGAATAAGTGGGATATCCAGTGTGATTTTTTCTAATCACTTTTGAAAAGCACTTGCCGAGAAAATATGCCATAGCAGTATAACAACATCACGCCGGCGTTATCTTATAGCCTCTTCCGTATACTGACTTGATCTTTTTTCCTGAAGGGCCCAGTAGTTTTCTGAGGTTTTTGACGTGATTATCAACTACTCTGTCTGTACAGAAAGAATCCAGTCCCCAGACAAGATCCATAAGCTGATCTCGGGTAAGAACCGTATCGGCATTCTGCATAAGTTGCAGTAGTATTCCGTATTCCTTGGGCGGGAGTTCGACTTCCATGCCGTCCGAAGTCACGCGAAGTGTTCTTCTGTCCAATGTAATATCACCACAAGTTAGGATCCTGTCCTTATCCTCTTTGCGGGCGCGTTTCAAAAGGTTCTTGATCTTGGCGCAAAGCTCCTCAACGAGAAAAGGCTTGCATATATAATCATCACAACCCAATTCGTATCCGTATAGCCTGTCCGAAAGACTTACACGGGCCGTCAGGAAGATAACGGGCATATCGCTCGTCTTTCTGATCTCGCGCATCAGGGTAAATCCGTCAAGACCGGGCAGCATAATGTCGAGAAGCAGAAGATCATATTGCGTGTTCCTTACCGCATTCAAGCCTTCGATCCCGTCAGATGCGGTATCGAGCGTAAAAATATCGCTCATCGTTCCCGTGATGTAATCGGATATACCCTCACGGATGTTCGCATCGTCTTCGACCAGTAATACCCTCTGCATAACCCCTTTTCCTTCCCGGTCCCGAACCGTCGATCCTTTACATATGATCCTTGAAAAGCACCTACTACCAGATTATATCAAACAATTGCAACCGGTATCATAATCTCTTCCGCGGGATCAATACCGAAACAGTGAACATCTTTGTCTTCTCATCGTAATCGGCTTTGCAAATCCACTTATGGATCTCGAAAACGCCTTTTGCAATTGACATTCCAAGTCCGCTGCTGCGGGAGTTGCTCCTGGCATTGTCGCCTTTGACGAACGGCTCCCATATCTTCTCCAGATGCTCTTTATCGACAGGGTCGGATGTATTCGAGATCGTAAGCTTGGCATTTCTGCCTTCTCTTAATGCCAGTATTTCTATCTTTCCGCCGTCCTTACAGTAATCCACTGCATTCGAGATGATATTCCCAAGAGCTGCCTGCATCTGTCTCTGATCCAAGCGTACCACCATCTTTCCCTTTATTGTTGTCTCGATGTTTCTGGCCTTAAGGATATTTTCGTAGGATGTAAGCTTATCCGAAGCGATCTTGACGATGTCATATTCTCCGAGTTTCAGATCGATCTGCTCATTTTCGAGGGCAAGCAGATGAAGATTGTTCATTATCATGTCATTCAGCTTCCCGGTTCCTTTTATGATTTCTTCCGCGTAATAATCCTTCTTCTCCGAATGAACATTTGCCTTAAGATTCTCAGCATAAGAGGAGATCACCATGAGAGGTGACTTCAGGTCATGGATCATGGCTGACATCATATGTCTTCTGTAGGCATTGCCTTCATACTTTGAGCTCTTGATGAAAAGATGCCTGGCTGCAAGTGCTGCAAGCGCAAGGAAGAATACATAGAAAAGGATAAACTTTTCTGCATAACCCTTCCAGACGACCCAGTAGATATTGTTCACTCTGATATAGTAATCCCAGACCATATGGTCATTATTCTCATTTTCTGATATCGCCCGGTAAGAGAATGCTATATAGTTACTCGGGCCAAAATACATTCCGCATCCCTCAAGATCTTCATTCCACCAGATTTTCCTGTATCTGTTATGATTCTCGGTAAAGGAAGTACCGGGTTTATCATATCCGATATGATGAGACATAGCCGTCAAAAGGGCGACATTATCAACTTCATCATCTTCAGGTGCTTTTACATTTTCGTAGAAATAATCTACATCAAGGTTGTCTTTCTCGAAATCACCAATAGAATCGCTTTCGATAATGACATGGCTATATACCATGCAAGGATACTCTGTTTCTACCGCATAAGAGAGAAGATCACTTAATTCTTTTTCGAATTCTGTGCGATCCATTACGATCGTATACTCTTCAGCAATAACTTCACCGCTTTCTGAGTAGCGCACTGCGGTCCCGTGAAGTTCTTCGTTGATTTTTTTGAAATAGAAACTTTCAAAATCTTCCTGCTCACGGCGTAAACTGCTTTCATACCAAACACTCAGCTGATTTTCGAAAACCAGAACAAGATAGTTTAATGCAAAATACGTGATTACTACACACAGGACAACTGCAACACCCATGCAGCCCAAAAAGTAAGGCCTTGAACCCGCATACTTTCTCAGTGGTTTCTTCATGAATCCGCCCTCCTTAAGCTTTATGAGTCTATCATACCCGCAAATTGTATCGAAAATATATTGTCCGAATTCAGTTTAAAGCAATGTCCTACGATTGTTAAGTGGGTTGGAAATACCTTTCCATTAAGTGCAAAGCCATCTTTGTTTTTTCCGTATTATTAATATGCAGAAAAATAGGCGCCCAGTTTTCACTGGACGCCTTTCTTTTTGTTCACAGAAATTAAAACTATGCCGAGTTAAATCACCTTACCCCGCAAATCTCATTCCAATAAACAACTCCTGCTGATCAACACCATTGAACCGAATAGTCCAATCATCCGTGCCCTGCGCCGGATCCACCTTCAACTGGAAGGTAAAGTTCTGGGATTCATCCGCGTTCAGGCACTCACAGAGAACGACCCCGGCGTCCGTATCAATGCCGAGTACAGCAAATACCGTGTTGGCCGGAAGTGTAGCCGTTCCGTCAGCAGCACCGTTGCTGTTAAACTTGTCTACAGTGATTTCCTGCTTCGTAACCAGAACAACATATCTCGAACCCACATTCACGGTCTTCTTCGGCATACCGTCATTGCCCATGGCAGAAACGCTGTCAATGACATAACCGGTGCCCATGATATCGGAACTATGGTAGACCGTGAAATTCGCCGGATCGTAGAAGAAACCATCGATACCGATCATCGGCATGTTGCCAAAGAAGGATTTCTGGAACTTAAAAGAAGAACCGTCATACTTAAACACAGCGACAACCGCATCAGAGCTTTCCGCGAACAACTCCGCGTAAACATAGAAACCATCGTCGGTCTTCAGCAGATAGAACTCAGAAAATCCCATATAGGCGTAGTGCAGCTCGCTTTCCGGAACCAGCTCAAGATTGCCATTCAAAGAGATACCGAATTCAGTAAGCGCGTCATTAGCATCTTTCTTGGCCAAAGCACTGATGTTGTCCATTTTGCCGTCGCCGTCGATGTCCCAGATGATGTGATCGTACTCGTCAGACATAAGAGCAAAGCTTTCCGGCGTCGCTCCAAAAAGACTCATGTCGAAATAGTCCCCGGCATACACGGCCGGAATCTTGAACATGTCAAATCTATAATCGAGGTTATAAACGAAGATCACTCCGTCATAGGTGAGAAGGAAAGGCACCTCGGCGTTCGGGTCACTGATCAGCCCGGCCAGATACTCCACTTCCTGCATTTTGCCCGTGTTGTCCTTCAGCGCGCCGTCCAGGTATTCCGCAAAGAAGTTGGCAAAAGCACTTCTGTCGGATACGATGTCGTTCAGGTTGTATTCCATCGAGTCGCCGGTGCGGTAGTTATATGTCTTATAGTTAGCTGAATAGATGCCGTTCGGATCAATCGAACTCTGATAAAGCACGAAGGAGAAGACCTCGCTGTCTGCACGGACCATATACGTATCGCTTATCTCAGTGAGAGAATTGACTGCCGAACCGTCTACATAGCTCGGAAGTTTCTCATCGAAGACCCGATCGAACTCGGTATCCAAAGCGGGATAAATGCCATCGAGAGTATTCCAAAGCTGCCCGTAGGTGTCATCGTCTTTGACCGTAAGTATATCAAGTTCCTTGATGAGCCTATAGACATTGTTGTCCTCGCCGGCTGGAACAAAGCCGTAAGCCCGGTACTTTTGCGTAATGGAATAATCCACTTTCTTCAGATCATTGCGGATCGCGAAATCCGGAGAGATGGAATAATCCGAAAGCCCCGAAGCCCCCGATCCCGAACCCTTTGTGGTTCCTTCCGTGTCAGAAGCACTTGTCTCCTCAGTCTCCTCGGCCGTTGTTGTTTCTTCCGTTTCTTCTGTCTTTTCAGTCTCTGAATCCGACGTCTCAGACGCCTCGGTCTCAGTCTCAGAAGCCTTTGTTGTCGATTTCGTAGTCTCCTCACCCTTGCTCGAACAACCCGCAAGCGAGATGACCACAGCAAGAGAAAGAAGTGTAGATACTACACGTTTCATAACCGTACCTCCTAAAATATCTTCTATAATTATATTCCTACCAAATTCAAAAGTCGAATCACCGCCCCACCCACGCCCCAGCCCCACTAGCCCCACCTTCCTCGCCAAAAGCACTTGCCCCCGGGGGGGGGGGCGTTGGTGGTTTTGATGAGAGTAGGTGCCCCTTTGAGTAGGAAAAGGCGGATTCCAGCACTGATTGGAGAAAAATATTGAAATAGAAGGGTTTGTAACAGTGTTAAAATGTATGGATTGAAAATGCGTTCCTTTCATCAGTAGATCAATACTCTAATGAAAAGTGTATAAAAAAGTACGGCGAGAATTTGTCCCGCCGTTTTGTATGGTGTGTATGGGAGGAGGTGACTGAATAATTCAACCCTCAAAACTGAGAATTTCCTTATCGTTTTTAGTATAGTATGCATATACGAGTTAGCATAATACGATCACTAATTTTGACTGTAAGAGAGGTAATTATCATGGAATCAAGGCTTATAGATGCTGAAGAGCTTTTAACTCTTGTTTATTCGAGATCGATTTCTGTTTTCCAAAATGGAATAGAGCATTTTTATAATGGGAAGAAAAAGGGATTATCAAAGCGTACTATAGAGAAATGGAGGTCTTTGACGGAGATACCCTGTAATAAGAATCTTGATAAAATAGCAGAAATTGCAAAGCATAAAAAAACAATCGAAGCTCTTACTTTGTCAGAAGTCTTACTATGCATAAACCTTAGTTCTGACTCAGTTTTAAAAGGGAATGGGAAAAGGGTTTTTACCCTCATGGCTTTATCTGATGATGAGTGCTTGTACAGTAAATCCGGTAATCTTTATGATTATTTAGTGGAAAAATGTAAACAGCCGCCCAAAAGCGACTATGAAAAGAATGGGACGAAAGTTTTTCACTACATTCCGGGCCGGAGCGTAACTGTGGACATGCTTGTAGAGGCCGGGAAAAAATATGGATATAAAAAGCGGGGAATAGAGGAAGGATTGAATAATTTAGTGGATAAGGGATTGGTTGAAAGAATAGAGTATAAAAATGTTTTCTTATATAGATTAAGTTATAGTGGGATAAAGCAATTTTGCAATAAATAAAGCGCGACTTATCGATAGTTGGAATTCACTGTGCGAGACTACGGGAGCATAATTGGGGTATCTAGAAAAGCACAAGCTCTTCCTAGAAATCTATAACTATAAAAGGAGTACTTTTTATCATGAAACCTTATGTAAGAACTAACCGCACACTGCAGATTATTAATCAGATTGAGAGACTGCTCTCAAGTACGTCGCGACCTTTAAACAGCAGAGCCGTTGTGAAACAGCTCAAGTCTAAAGGGTTTCCGGCGCCGGTATGCTGGGGGATTATCAGTGGATTCACTCGTTCGGGAACAGTAATTTCCTGGACGACGCGCCGCGTTGGAGGACCATCTTTCTTTGTGAAAGCTTGATTGCATTATTCTTGATTTCTTGATTCAAGACAGAGCGGTCGCGGATTTGTCTCTGCGGCCGCTTTGCTTATTTTGTTGCAAAACTAAGCGCTTTTTCAATATCCTAGCTTTCTTTATTTCCGAGCCCCTGAAAAGTACCCTTCCTGTTTTGAAAGAAGGGTGCTATCTTTGTAGATCATTGTCTTGAGCATAATCTGTAGGGAGGTAAGTAACACTTCCCTGTGGTCTATTCTTTAAAGATGTTTTCGAAATGTTAACTATCAAGTTATTTCTCTAGTACTGCATTGAACTATACTTGATGTATAAAAACAATTGTAAGAACAGGAGAGGAAATAGTTCTTTCCTATGATAATTACAATTGGAGTAATCAGATAATGAAACCAGATGTGTTGTTACGAGGATTTGTTGGGAACGTTGGGGGTGTGATCAAATGAAAAGACTTAGTTGTGAGATGTGTGAAAGCACTGATGTAATTAAACAGGATGGGCTTTTTGTTTGTCAATCATGTGGTACAAGATATTCAGTTGAAGAAGCGAAGAAGATAATGTTTGGTGGCACTGTTGATGTTTCCGGAAGTAGTGTCAAAATTGATGTTTCCGATTCTGTGAAAAACTATATGGAGCTTGCAGAAAACTCATATTCATATAAGTTATATGGAGAAGCAGAAACGTATTGTAATAAAGTGCTAGAGTCAGATCCTAAAAATCTGAAAGCTTGGCTTCTCAAGGGGAAGGCTATAGGCTGGGGATCAGGTATAGCTAACGCAAGACTTGATGAGGTAGTCCTTTGTTATATAAATGTGCTTCAGAATTGTGGGAAAGACCAGCTGCCGACTTATTTTTCAAGTGTATACAGTGAATGGTCTAGTTTCACTTTTTCGTTAGTTTCAAGTGCTTGTAACTACTTTGTTCAGACTATGAATGCGGTTGCTTATGGATATGTTACTGATATAACTAATAAGATAGTGAAATACAATTCCGATATATGCGTGTGGCAGAATAAGAATCCATCAGATATGATCGATAATTTAGCCATTCTTATTGGAAATGCCGGAACGAAGGTGTGGGAAATTATCCGTGATGGTAAACCGCTCTGCCCCGATGAAGATGAATGGAAACTCTTTGTTGAGAGAGCAGATTTGTCAATGAATATGTTGGCATATTCAAATTATACTTCTCGTTCTGACATCAAGAATAAAGTGATAAGATATAAAACGATGATACTTATTCAAAGTGAGACAATGGGCATTTGTTCGTACATACGAGAAAACGATGGCTATAGATTGAACCACGGTTTGCCCAATGAGGACAAAGAACGCAGGATAAATCTCATTATGGATTGGCATACAAGAATCAGGGAATTAGATCCGGATTATGTGATTCCACCAAGACCATCAATACACAATGTTAGTGGAATAATCGGTTTGGTTACCGGTTCAGTTCTTGTTATTTCATGTCTTCTTTTGGGACTGATTTCGAAGACTGTGATGTTAGTTGGAATTCCTTTTGCCATAGTTGGAATAATCATTTTGATAGAAACGGTAGCGAAGTATTATTGGAAATAGCACTTCTTAATGGCAATTACAAGCGAATTTGTGTCTTGGTATCTACTGAACGAACGTTCAATCAACATAAAACTTCCAAATTAAATCATAATTGATAACGAAGAGTCATGGTGTGTTTTCGTGACCTGCGTATGGTACAATAGTGCTATGAGGTAACTCATTGAGTAGGAATAGGGAAAATGAATTTTGTGTGTAAATGTGGAGGTTTGTTTTATGGCAGAGAATAAAGATTTGGTTCCGAACAATGCGCAGAATGCGGCGAAGGCCGATGATGGTTTCCGTTGTAAGGCGGCGAGGAGTCTGGATACTTGCGGGAAAGCGGTTTTGTTCATATGTGTTATCGTCGCGATCATCATGGCGCTGTATGTTATTGAAGAAATCGTAAATAGTCAGCCAACCGTTTTGGCGGCTGTGTTTAGTACGCTTGGAGTTTTCTTAGGCGGATGCATCATCGAGAGCGTTTTGTGCGGATTCGCTGTGATCGTGGAAGCGCACTACCGGAAATATACGCAAGGCTGAGTGATTGACCTTTCGTTTTTCGTCAGGAGGAAAAGAACATGGGTAGAGTGGATTTTGGTGCGAAGCCGATCATGGTGCCGCAGCCGGTGCTGATCATCGCGACGTACGATGAGAACGGTGTGCCGGATGCTTTTAAAGACGGGGCGAAGCTGAAGTAAGGTTTTGACTACAACGCAGGAGGGGACAAAATGAGAAGATGCCCGCATTGCCATCAGGAGTTGAATGATACCGAAACTTTTTGCGAGAGTTGCGGGAAAGCGGTTCCTGTCGAGAAGATGCCGAATGGCTTTTATGTATCGAAAGGCGAGAAGGAGAATTCTGAAAAGGATAAAGAGCTTTCGCCGAATATACCGGCGATCGTTGCTTCGATATGTCTTGTTATTTCAACCTTCCTGCCTTATTACTCAACAACATTCGGTGATACAGAAACTTTTACTGTGCTGCAAAATGAGACTGGAAAAGCAAGTGGAAACATCATCTTACTCATAATTGCTGCTTTCGCATTGATTAGCGCGATTTTCAACCAGAATTATGGAGTAGCTTCCATGGGTGGATTTTCCATTGCCTGCATCATTGGCAACCACTTATCGGTGGTAGGGAAAATCAAAGACTCGATGTTGGATGGCTTTTTTCACTGGGAGATCGGTTTTTATTGTTTATATATATCAGCAATTGCGATTATACTTGCCGGCGGAGTGCCTATAGTCATAGACAGGTTTAAATGCTCGGTGTGGAAGTGAGAGAAGCGTGGTTTCTGAGACGGGAATCCGGGCTGCCTGAGGTGGGAAAATCTAGGCTTCATGCGCGGATGAGATTTCGGGGAAAACGCATGATGGTTTTGAAAGACGAGATATGCGCATATGTGCTTTTGAGGAAAACGCATGACGGTTTTGAAAAACGAGTCATGCATGAAAGTGCTTTTCAAGAAAACGCATGAAGACGGTGAAAAAATAGTCATGCGTGGAGGGGCTTTTTGAGAAAACCGCATGAAAGCGATGAAAAAATGATCATGCGTATAAGTAGCTTTGCAGAAAACGCATGAAACGGGTATGAATGGGAGTTTGTTATGTCGAGTGATGAACAGCGTCATCAGTTATATTTGAAGCAGAAGGCTTTGTTGGATACGTTCCTGGAGAAGCATGCGATTTCTCGTGCGCAGTATGAGAAGAGTCTTCATGATCTGACGGAGAAGATGGGGGAGACGCTTCCGGAGGGTACGGGGACGGAGAAGTAGGGGGTGAAGTTATAGTGATGCTCGGTATGCTTATCCGCGGTTCCGAAGCTTGTCTACGGAATCGTTTTTATTCATTTTAGAGACTTTCGCCTTCGCCATTAGCCCCTGCTTCAATCTGATTTGCTTTGGGTATGACACAGGTAATGATTGGCAAATACGATAGCTCACGAACTTAACCACGCGCGTGACTATATACGTGGCGGGAAAGCAAATGAGAAGCCTGCATATGCATCAGGGGATGCTTTGAAAGACTATATAAGAGGAGGTAGATGATATGTGGTCTGATGAAAGAGATAATATTATGAAGTTGCTCGATGATAATCGTGAGAAATATCCTCGAGTATGTCCCTGTTGCGGCGAGAAGGCCGGACACGCTTTTTTCTATAAGCACAATGACAATAGGTTTGGAAGCGCATGAGCTTGGTGTAGCAAGTGTCAAGAATACTCCCATTCAAGATTTCTTATCCCTTCATGGTGGAAGAATGCTGAATTATTCACGTTGGAGGACTTGCATGGATGTCCGGATAATCTTGATGCAGAAAGTGAATCAATTGATAGGTGGATTAATTCTATGCTTGGTGATTTAGATAGTATTGACACTGCTAACAACTGATTACGTTAATGCTATGCAGTGTTGAAGTTGGGTTTTTCTACAGAGTTACTACAGACCAAGGCTTAGAAATGCCACGAAAACCAGTGAACTACTTGAATTACCCAAATAATCCTAGTAAATTATTGTTGTAAGGACAGGACCTGAATTGAAATGTTTGGGACACCGTCCTTACATTTTGTTTTGGACATTTTTGTGTGCATGTGATATTATATGTATGACAAATGTACTACATATAGGAGGAAGTGATATGAGCTCGATTATTAGTGTAAGAGTTAGTGATGCTGAACAAGAGTTGCTTGATAAAGCATCAGCTGCTTATGGCTGTGGTGTTTCTTCCTTGATGAAAAGACTGGCCTTTGAAAAACTTGAAGAAGAATATGATCTTCATATGATTGAAGAATATGAGCGCAAGAAAGAGGAAGGAACTCTTAAAACGCGACTTGCAAGTGATTTTTGGGCGGAGTTGGACTTGTGAAGTACACTTTAGTTACAACAGAAGATTTTGAAAAGCAATTCAAAAAGCTTGATCGTTCAGTACAGGTGATCATTGTAAGATGGATCAAAAAGCATCTTGAAGATTGTGAAGATCCCAGAGTTTATGGAAAAGTATTATCGGCCAACCTTAAAGGTTACTGGCGGTATCGAATTGGTGATTATCGCTTGCTTGTTGAAATCAGGGACGAGGAATTGGTAATTGTTGCTGTCTCGATTGCACATCGGAGCGAAGTGTACAATCGTGATTAAGAGTTTTTGCCTAGGTGGCTGAAGAATCATAGTTTTATGGAGAAACGATGAGTAGTGAAGCAGTTGGAATTTTGATCCTCGCGGGGTATCTTGTTTTGTTTGGTGTGGAGCTTGTGTGGCTTGTGAAAGTCAGAAGGCGCCTTGGCGGGCTGATGCTTCTTGAGGCGGGGAGTTTTGTGTTGGCGGTGGTGCTGATCAATGTGTTTGAAAGGCTTCCGGGAGGCGGTTTCATGCCGGGATTTACCTGGATGTACCACTACCTTCTGAGCTGGATGATGGCGATCGTTTATGCTGTTATGCTGGTGATTACTCTGATCGTTTTCCTGTGGAGGAAGAAGAAAGGTATTACCAGCCAGAACCCGATGAAGAAGGGGAAGACCTGATGTCAAGATTATGAAAAGACCGGATCAGAAACGATACGGTCTTTTTATTTGTGCCTCATTGAGTTTTATTAGGGTTTGAATGAGTCCGCAATTTGGAAGTATCAAATCTCTTGCAAATTTGTTCAAATAATGTTCACATTTGTTCACAACATATTCTCAAAATATGAACATGGTGTTAACATAAATTCGGCTGATGATCATTTGAAGTATTGTCTTTCCGGGTAACGATCAAGTTGGATAAATTAGGAAACTCCTGATGTTGGTGTGAAGTGCCTATACGGGGATGCGGACGTTCACACCGGAAAAAAGGGGGCGCTCAAAACGAGGTTTTGGGTGCTCCCTTTTTTTCATGGAAAATAAATTAAATTGGTCATTGATTTTTGCGAAGAATGCATAGTATACTGTTCTTACGGGGGAAGAATACTGTTGCGGAGGTCGTGTCATGCTTCGTAATCAACTGGTTTTGTGTTTCTGCCCTGTATATAGTTTTCCGTTATTCTGTCCGATGTCCGGCTTGCAGTACTGATTCAGTATTGCCGGCTTTTTATTCCCGAAGAACTGATTTTTGTAAAGTGCTTTTGCAGCGGAAGTGTGCGCTGTGAGAGTGAAAAACACATATCAATTTGCAGCAGACTGAGTTTGTCGAAAGGGGGTATGTTGGATATGATGAACGGTCCTGACAAGATGCCGGTTTGTCGCTCCGAAGATAAGAGTGTAACGTCTTGATTCATTGGATTTTTGATTAAGGAACAAGGAGAATTAAAATGAATAAGACGAGAAAAAGGTATCTAAAAACTATCACTACTTTTTTGATGATCATTGCGATCATGTTCGGACTTGTGGTGCCTTCGGGTAAGGTTGAGGCCGGAAACGATCAGCACATCGGTGAGTATAAGATCGTGCTGAACTATAATGGCGGGGGCTCGACGGTTACGAAGTGGATCAAAGCGGGTGTGAAATATGCTCTGCCGTCTGCTACGCGCAGCTACTATTCTTTTAACGGATGGAAAAACGGGAACAAGACCTATAACGCGGGTTATACTTTCTACGTGTCCCAGAACATGACGTTTACTGCTTCCTGGACTTGTACGTGCAGTCATCCGGGAACGTCAGTGTCGACGAAAGTGATCAAGGCTGCGACATGTACCGAGAGCGGAACGAGTGCCCGCGTTTGTAACAGATGCGGCACAGAACTTTCAAGATTCACTGTCAGCATACTGGGCCATTTCCATAGGATCACGGATAATGGTTCATCTGTTACTGTTAAGTGCATTCGTTGTTCTTCGAAAGTTTATCCGAAAACGCTGAGAGAGTTTGCCAAATACTATGAGGGAAATGGAAGAGAGTTATCAACCTATTCTGCGGATGTCCAGAACCAGATCAAGGCATATTGGCTTAGATATATCAGTCCGACATCGGGTCTGACTCAGGATGCGGCCCTGAAGATCGCTAAGCATAGCAGCAGTGTTAATCTCTTTTTCAACGCTGATTCGGGTAATAGTCAGGCAATCGCAGACTATCTATATGCGATCAATAAACTGTCCAAGGCTTCGTATAAGAAAACGGAAGGACTCATCTTTAAGAAAACTACTACAGTGTATCCGTTCAGCTGTCTGACTCAGACGGCCGGATCGATCGTAGGAAATGGTTTTTCCGGTTTCATTGCCTTGGATCGGGATATCACAAATTCCCGCGATTATAAATTGTTCAAACTGGTTATGGATGCTCTTTCCAAATTGGGTGGCGGTCCTTCCGCAAGTTACTTTACAAGTGTCATCGGAGAATATGCGACGATCACGAATGCTCTTCTCAGCCTTGCTTATAAGGGTGCAGGTCAGGTAAGTTCTACGTACATTCATGCGAATTACGATAATCGGTCACTGAAGGATATCGCGGATCATCTGGATGCTTACTACAATGATTGTGTAAATCCATACACTTATAAGACCATGAAATTCGGTGACGGATATTCGTCAAATGAAATCGATCACAATACCTTTATCCAGTATATTCTGAACCGTGCGCATGATGAGTATGAGCAGCTGTTTAAAGTAGATATCGATTCGCAGACAGGGTATTGATCCTTCTGATCGTTAATTAGTTGGGGGTAGCATTATAATGGTGAGGATCCGGAGTCATGGGACTTCGGGTCCTTATCTTTTTTGCCTTTTTCGATAAAGAAGCAAGGGGCGGAAAAGGGATAGAGGTGTATACTTATTTTACGAGAAAAAAGTGAGCGCGGAAGCAGCGGAGGAAGAGTGCGATGGAAGTCATTAACGGTGAGTGGATCATGGATGGACTGGACTGGTCGGAGGAGGGCTGTGTCCATAGTAGTGATGAGCTTCTGGAGGTGATCGAGGAGATCGGTTTTCTTCCTTTATTTTCCAATTCTGTTTCGGGGTTTTCTGTGGAGAGCCGGACGGATCCGTCGTACTGGTGGACGGGGGATGCTTCGGTCGATCCGTGGGAGTGGAGGATCACTCTGGCGCGTACGGGAAAGGTTGCGTACGGGAAGTTTTTCGGGAATAAGGCCGGGTTTATCAGCAAGAAATGGTTCCCGGATTTTGCCAACTACAGAAGGGACGGATATGACTTCGATGCGCGTTTTGATGACGGGCTGGCCGGAAGAAGAGAGAAGCTGATCATGGATCTCTTTATTCCGGAGGGACAGGACCTCGATCAGGTGAAGAAAAGCCAGCTCGAAAAAAACGGCTGCGCGGAAGTGCTTTTTACAAATGAGATGAAGGAAAAGGCGGGCTTCGGAAAAAGCGGCGAGAAGAATTTCGAGGGGACGCTGGCGAAGCTTCAGATGCAGTCGTATCTGGT
>Ga0265301_10004509_pt1 | contig 14034 bp, 24 predicted proteins | sample AusTroGonzalo_MG_2_FD_193488 | JGI IMG/M metagenome (GOLD analysis project Ga0265301, IMG submission 193488) | Bovine rumen microbial communities from tropical cattle in Woodstock, Queensland, Australia - Gonzalo_04 | ecosystem: Host-associated > Mammals > Digestive system > Stomach > Rumen ...
ACGGGCTAAGTCGTGTTCGTAAGATATTTCGTTGTTGCGGTAAAGTTGGGGAACCATTGTGAAACCAACGGCCAAAGTTACCCAATTCACGGTGTACAATGCGGATGTGTTTTCGTCGTCAGCGATAACGCAAGAACGGACGTTGGCCACGGTTACATCGCCATCGTAATTGATAACGGGGATTTGTACGGTGTTTCCGATACTCTCAAATGCGCGGTCGCGCAAATTGGGATTGATGATTGAGTTACCGGCGTTGGTTTGCTCAATGAAGAAATCCAATGCGCCATACTCCAATGGGCGGGCCATATTACGGTCAAATTCCGGGTTTTCAACTCGCCAATTCTGTAATCTTGTTGCAATAAGTGACATAATTGTTTGTGTTTAAGTTGTTTGTTATTTGCCCGGATTGACCCTTTACCCGGTCGTTGTTTGTTCTCTTAACGAATCGGCAATGCCTTTATAACATCGCGGTTGTCTGACCACGCCTTTTGCATCGCATCTTCGAATTCTTTTGAACCATTGATTTTGCCTTGCGCCAACAATTGCTTTGCAATGATTTCGTGTGCTTCATCTTGGGTTCGTGCGCCGGAAATATCCACGGTTCCGGAACCGCCGCCGTTGCCGCCCTGTCCGCCTTGGGAACCCGCGCCCTTCTGTTGGCGGCCGGTATCCAAAACGTCCATTGCCTTTAATTCGCGTTCGACCAATTCGGCGGCCGTGTAATAACGTAAATTGTTTTCCTTGTTACGCATCGGCGAACCGTTTTCCATAAATGCCAACATCTTACCACCGTTGCCATCATCAATGTATTCGGGGTTCATCGCCTTTACCTTTTCAATGGCTTGGTTCATAAGAACAGACGTTACGGATGCGGGCAAATCGGCCTTAAACTTAATATTGGCGGTTGCCTTGGCAAATTCGCCGTCAAGTTTCAAACCGAATATTTGTTTTTGGTGTTCGCTTTCGGAATTGTCGTACTTGGCTTTCAAGTCGGTAAATTCCTTGGTTACGTTGGCCAAATCCGCCTTTGTCTGTTCCAATTGGCGTTTGGTTTCTGCATCCGCGCCACCCTTGGCGATTACTGATTCCAAACGTGTCTTTTCCTTTGTCAATTCGGAAACTTGGTTTTGCAGTTCGGCGGCGTTGCCCGCTTGCGTTTTGATTTCGCCAATAACCCTTTTGGCGTAATCGAAAGTCTTTTCGGTTCCGTTCTTGCTGATTCCGGATGCGGCCAAAATGTCTGCATCCAAACCACCGTAAATTTCCCCGGTTTTCTTTGCGATTACCGTATTTTCGTCATTGGTTGACATTTCGACAATCGCGTTAATCTGTTCGTCTGAAAGTCCCGCGGTTGCGGCGTTGGCTTTCAATAAATCGGTTGTTAGTGCCATAATTCTTTCCCTTTGAATGTTTGGTTAATGTCTTTTCGTCATTATCGCCCAATCAGTTTTTTACGCTGATATTGTTTCTTCCACGGTCACGGTCTGCAATGATGCGCCACCGAATACGAATGTGTATGTGCGGGTTGTGCTGACATCTGCAAACGATGCGGAAATACATTTTGAAACACCGGCGGCCGAACGTTGTACAACGTCAAGAATGGTTCCGCCTTTGAAGCATTCAACCAACTTTTTCTTTTGGTCGTCTGTGAACGTACCCAATGTGGTTACGTCAATAAAAAGGTTGTCCTGTTGCGCGATTTGTGACATAATTGTAATGTTTTAATTGTTGTTACTCTTTTGCGGGTCTGCCCGGTTTCTTGGGTTCCTTTGCGTAATCGGGATTTTCTTTTGAATAATCCGGTGCATCGGTCAAATTGCCGTTATCCTTTTGCAATCCTGCCATTTGCTTTGCAACGGCGGCGGCAACGGCCGCATCAAAACGTTCCTGTTCGGCCTTGGCCTTGGCTTCTGCCTGTTCCTTTGCAAGTTTGGCGGCGTTCGCCTGTTGTTCCTTTATCCATTGGTTCGGGTCGTGCAAAATGGTTATGGTGTAACCTTGCTTTTTCAGAATCGGCAACACCAACGATTCGAACGTTTTTTTACCGAACTTTTGAACGCGGGGTTTGGAAAGTTTCTTGCCGGTGTTTTGGTCGTATTTCACAACCTCAATCACGCAATGATAACTTTTTTCTTCGCCCTTTGGAACAATGTAATTTTCCGGGGTCAATTTCTCAATTGACAAATCCCTACCATCTTTTGTTATCATACCTGTTTCGATATTATTGTGTTAAACATTGGCGGGTTCCGGTTTCTGTTTGTCCGCATACTTGCGGAATTCCGCCGTTATCTTCTCAATCTTTGTTTGGTACGGTATTTCAACGCCGAAATCCAAAATATTCGTGTTTTCGCGTTCGAACCGACGCACAAAATTAGGAAAGTTTAATTTAATGCGCAAATCCTGTTCGGAAACAAGATTTTTGGCGTATAGGTCCGTAACCTCGGTGCGTGATAAATGCCGGTATGGTTCAAGTTCCGCCAATATCAGCATACGTCGCATTTGCATTGGGTCGTTCCTGTATTCCGTTTCCAATATTTGGTTTTGCATCATATCCAATTCGGATTCAGACGCGCCGGATTCCTTGGCGGCCTTGTAACGCTTGCGCAATTCATCCGGGGAATACAAGAAAAAGTCCGTGCCGTAATTGATGGTTGCCGATATGAAATAACGGCCGTAACGCAAACGGCAAACGGTTTCGTCAACCCATTTTTGGGCGGCTTCAAATCCCTTTTTAACGCGGGTAAGAACGGTTGTTACGTTTTCGAAATTGGCTTGCACCTGTTGTTCGTTGAACGCATCGCGGTTCGTTATGATTTCTTCTTGACCGACAACGGCCGTTATGATTTCTTCGCGTAACCTCTTTTGTTCATCAACATTGTATTGCAACGAATCGCGGTCCACTTTGAGCAATTGAACCGGGTTCCGCAAATCGGGTTGGTTTTCCTGTTCGTTCGGTACGGGTATTTCAACGAATGAACCCGGGCCGATAATACGTTTGTTTCCGCATTTGGGGCAACGCATCAGCAAACCGGCCATATCGAATTTGTATCGGCCTTGTTTGTCGCGCAAAAAACCACCGTCGCAATAATCGCCGTTTTCGGCATTACTGAAATCGCAACTTTGTTCGTATCCGGATAAAATGGGATATGCACCCATCAAATCCAACGTGCGTTTACTGATATGGTAAAATTCGAACCAATCCAAAGATTCAAGTTCGGCCGATAACGGGGACGCCTTTACATCCGGTTCGTCCAATGATATGGGTTCGTTCCAAAAGAAACGCGCCGGGCAATAACCCAAATCGTGCGGTGCTTCTATCTTGGGGAATCCATCAATGGTTCCGGTGTGTTTCGAATCATCCCAAACCCTGTATGTTTCATCGTCCAATACAACGATTTCGTCACGGCGGCGGAATATGATATAATCCATTTGGCCCGTTGTGGGGTCCGCCTTGTATGTAATTACGTCGTCTATCGGCAACCAATAGAAATACGGTTCGGGCAATTCGGTTTTCTGTTCCCTCGGTACGTCAACGATTAAAACGGAATTGATTTCCGATTTGAAGAATTCCCAACCCTTGGTTTGCCAAACGTTGGGTTCATCCAATTTGGTTAATCTGTATTGTTCCCAATCGTCGCGTTGGGCCGAATTGATGAATTGGTAGTTAAACGCCGGGTTGCGGCCGTCAAAAATACGGCTCAATTTGTCAAAACATATTTCCGTTATCTCGTTGGTTTTAACGGGAAAACGGAAAAGTGTTTTGAACAATACGAATTTATCGTGGGGCAAGATATTTTCAACCATTGCCAAAAATTGGGTCAATGGCAAAGAAATATACGGGGCATTGAAAGACGTAACGCGCTTGACCGTGTGAAATTTGATGCGCATTTGATGCATCCTTGCACGGCTCAAAACGGCGGAACGTTTATTTTCCGCTATTATCTTTTTTATCTGTCCTACATCGTAACCCATTGTTTACAAACTCAAATTTTGAATCCTTTGGTAATTTCCATCCGCCATTACGCGGCATTCTCAATATCCTTTCCGCGTGGGAAAATTCGAATGATTCTGTAACGCCGTTTGCAACCAACGTTACATTGGTTGTTTTTGCGTTCATAATCAAGCGGGGATAAGGTCGGTAAGCGGGTTAAAGTCTGTGGGTTTGATGATTTCCAAATCGTCCGAATAGTTATCGGGATACATCCAAGAAATGGCGTTGGAATCCTTTGCGTCAAAGTTTCCGTGAATCTTGGAACCGATGAACAACGAACGTATGGGAATGGGGTAATATGTGTTGGGTTCGGTTTGGTCCTGTATGGCTTCAATGTTGCCGTTTTCGTCAAACAGGTAAACGCCCAAGTTACCGGCATTGGCTTCGCATTCCAATTCTTTCATAACCTTTATGACAGATTGGGGAATGGCACGCAATACGCCGTCGAATTGAACGGGGTTGCCGCCCAATACCTCGGCGATACCGCCCAAATCATCGTTGCCACCACTTGAACGGCGTGCGTCGCCGCCACTATCGGCCGGGGCGTTGATGTAAGGAGAAATAACGATTTTTGAACCGTTGGTTGCGGCCATCTTTGCGGTCCAACTTGCCAACAAATTGATTGTCGGGGTTGTGGGGGTTCCGCTTGCGGCGGCAAATGAATTACGGGTTCCGTCGGCTTGACGCAATCTTTGGAACGCTACTTTTTGAATTTGGCCGAAATTTTCCGGGCATTGCACGTTGGGAATTGTGCTTATTGCGGATGCGGCCGGGCATTGGCAAACTAATGACATAATCTTTAAGTTTTAGTTAAACAATTGGTTTATTCCGGCTGACCCTTTGCCGTTATACGCCACAAATGTAGTTATTTTTTAGAAATTTCGCACACAATCAATTATTTTTCGTTTTGTGTGTAATTTATCATCCGGCAAATGATATGCGATTGTGGGGCAAATCTGTGGGTTTAATGAACGCGCACGCCCCGGGACATCGCATTATATGGTTTGGTGTTGCCGTCTGCAATTTCCTTTTCGTATATACCGGTCAAACCGTCCGCGTCGTCGTCGTGGTCGTTGGCGTCGAACTTGCGTAAAAAATTTGTAATATGTTTGTAAAATGTTGGGTATCGCGTTTCGTATCCAAACGGCATTATGATATGTTGATTGACAAACGGCGCGTTTGTAACGATGCGCGATTCCTTGTTTTGGCCTTGGTAAAACGGGACCGTCAGCGCACGCACCTTTTTTTTAACCGTCTTTTCAAATTGGGAACCGCCGTTGTTTGATTCTATCCACGCTTTTTGCGTTCCGTTGTTGTTAATCATCCGGGGAACGGTCACGGTCGTTACGTCTGTGGGTTCGTCCGTGTACTCAATATCAGTAATCAGCGCAAACAATAACGGTTCCATCCTGTGGGTATGCTCGTTGTAAAACTGATTGTCAGATTTATATATGTCGTATGTGGCGGCAAACAAATTGTCGTCGCCCTCGTCGGCCACGTCAACGTAACAACCCGAACGGATATACGTTCCCCATTCGGATTTTTCGACGTATGTTTTGAATGGTTGATAAAGAAACGCCGTTGCATCGCCCGGGTTGCCTTGGTACAGGCATTGGAAACCCAACGGGTCAAGTGCCTTTTGTTGCAACAGACGTTCCAACGAATGACGTTCGGGCCACAATGCCGTTCCCGGTTCCCTGTTGTCAATTTCCGTGGCGTTCCCTGTCTTAATGGCTTCAAAGTTTACCAATACCCATGCACCGTTTGGGATGTTGTCAAAATCGGACCACTTTTCGGCAAATATGACATTTTCCGTTTCAATGATTTTGCCAATTATATCATCCGGGTGCCATCGGGTAAACACAATCAGTTGTTGCGAATCGTTGTGCAAACGTGTACGCGCAACTTTTGTGTACCAATCCCATGCCGTTTGCCGTATCTGTGGCGAATTGGCTTCGCTTGCATCTTTATATAGGTCGTCAAATATCATCACATCAACGGTCTTTGATGTCAAAGAACCGCCACGGCCCACAACGCGCAATGAACCCGTGTGGTTTACTATTTCAAAGACATCGGAATTGCGTAAATAGTTGTTGGCGATTGTTACAACGTTTGAACCGTTCAATTGCGTTTCCGGGAATACCGATTGATATGCGGGCGTGTCAATGATTCTTTGCACATCCCGGTTGAAATCCTTTGCAATGGTGGCCGCGTATGAACAGATTGCAATTTTGGTGTCGGGATTCAGTCCCAAACGGAACGCGGGTAACATTCGGGAACTTAATTCGGACTTGCCGTGCTGCGGGCTTGCCTGTACAATTAGGTTTTTTATTTGCCCTGTTGCGAACATCTGTAATATGCGCATATAGGATTGATGGAACGGCGTTGTTTGGTATGATGGTTTCATATAGGTAACGAACCAATCAAACCGCCGTTTTGCCCCCTCTTGCAAAAACAATTCGGGATGCGTTTGTAATATCCGGGCAATTTCCAATTCTGCAACGTCCATTTTTCTACCAATAGTTACAAACCCAAAAGTGTTTTATCGGGTTTTTGCGATACCAACCCGCCAAAAATTCTACCAATAGTTACAATTTAAAGTTTTCGCACGCCTGTTCGGATTTCAGCCGGGAACGGCTTGAATGCGGACAACGTACACAAATGTAATGGCCATCCAACGCCCGGTTCCAATGTTCCTGTACTTCGTGGGCCAAAGAACATTCCCCGCAAACGTGCGGTTTGACGGTTTTTGCGGGTTTCTGTGCCATTTACTTTCCGTTTATCGCGTCAATCACTTTCCCCAATAATTCATCCGAAACGTTTTCCAATGACAACGTTTGTTTGGTTTCCGTTTCAATCTTTCCGGTTACTTCCTGTTCAACCCTGTTTTTCCAATGTTCCGGGTCGCGGTTGCACAATGCGAATATCAATGCCGTTGGATTCGGTGCGGCTTTTTTATGGACAACCTTTTTTTTGGTTATCATTGATTTGCCATCTTTACCCGGTATCGTTTCGGTTGTTGTTTCGTCCCATTCATACCCGCGTATCAATTCCATCAAAGAACGTTTTGATTCCACAACCAATTGCGAATCATACCATTGTTGGTATTCCTGTTCGGCCTTTTTTATGGATTCAATAAATTCAACATCATTTTTCAAGTGATTGTAAAACGCGGTGTATGATACACGGGCGGCGGTGTATGCTTGTTTGTGGCTTTTTCCGGCCGCAATCGCCTTGCACATTATTTCAACTTTGGCGGCGGTCCATTGTGGTTTCCGCCCCTTTCCCTTTGATTCGGATTCCATAATTAAGATATTTTGTTTTGGCAAAGATATGTTTTATTTTCCATTTTGACAAACCACCCCTCTTTATATCCCTGTATAACCTATGGGCCATACAAAAATATAAACGGCTAAAACCTTAATGGGGTTTCAGTCGTTCTCACATTAATATTTGGTATGGAGTTTCTCAAAACGGCGGTGGGTTTTGTTCCATATCCCCGGCCCTGTTTCCGGTTGCCCGCATCCGCGCAAAAATAGGTCATACAGGTCGCGGGTTGTGAGTAGCACATTGCCCGCACTCTTTTTTAACTCCTTGCGCCCTCCTTGAATTCGCCAATATTCAATTTTCGGATTTTGGGCAATATTTTGAGTTTTGGTTTGCGGGTCAAAAGTTCAAAACACCCGCATTAATGTGAGAACCTTTATGTCTGTATCGCCGTTGCAAATATACATTGTTTTTGATTATTCAAACATATACGGATAAAAAAAATTGCGCCCTATTTTTCAACAGGACGCAATCGGCGAATAGACGTTCTCACATCAATGGTTATTGGCGATAACCGATGCAAAAATAATGCTTTTTTGTTATTGAACAATTATTTTCGTTCAATCAATCTTCAACCATCATCATACAGGCCGGGGAATCCGGGTTGATGGGTTTACCTGTAAACGCGCATATCGCGTTACCTTGCGGGTTTAGGCAATGCCAACATTGGCGGCATTTCTTTCCCTCAACTTTTGGTGCTTCATTTGGGTTCGTACTCATTTTGGAATTCCGCTTTTGATACAACCTTGAATAACCCATCTTTCACGAATACGATGTAATCGGATTCGGCCGCGTGCGCCCAAACGGAACCGCTTGCGTTCAAGAAATGGAACGTGCCTGTTTTCCCCGCTTCTTTTTCGAATTCCCCGTTTCCGATGAATTCCAAAAGTTTATCCACGTTGTCGGGGCATACCTGTACGGCCTTTATTTCTTCCAATTTATGGCAATACGTTTGCCCGCTTTCCGGATTCTCTTTGCCCGGATTTTCGCGGTATCGAAAACCGATGGTGTTATCTTCTTTGAATTTGATGCGTGCAATTAGCGTTTCGCGTTCTGCATCATCCTTTATTTCAATCAGACGTTTTCCCACACGGCCCGCAATGGCATTGTAAATGGCATTAATATAATCCGGGTCGTGGTGTTTGGCGTAATCCGCTTCGATAAAGAAATGGTCGCCGCCGTTCTTTGGCTTGCACGGGCGTTCGGTCATTGATTCAACCATTGCGCACAATTCGGAATCCCACGATGTCAACTTTTCTTTCCAATATTCCATATTACTTTTCTTGTTTTCAATTAACCATTTTGCAATATGCGTCAGACTATCGGCAATATCCATAAGAATTAACAAACCGATAATGACCGAAATTATTATTAACGCTTTCATACACACAAATATTTACGGATGTAATTAATGATTCCGGCCCAATTGCCTTGTTGCCAATATTCTTCGATTTGTGCGCATTCCAAATTGGATAAACACATTTTGCCGTTTATCCTTTTTTCGTCCAAATAATGCATCAAATTTATTGCATTGCAACCATTTTGCAATTGGTTTATAACATCATTGAAATCGGATTCATAAACATAACCCAATAAACCGGGTAATTTATCTTGGTTTATCCCAATTTGTATTTGGGTTCGTCTGTGGGCCATAAATTCTTCCAATTCTCCTTGCCACACAAATATTTTTTTGGGGATTGTTTTGCCATTCTCCATTGTTATTCCTTTAATCGTTTTTGTATGATGTCCCAACCCTCTTTGCCGATGGCCATATTACGCGGGTATTCAGTTATGTCGCCTTTGGGAACCACGACGGCATAAAATCCCAATTGTCCGTTTACGGGCATTTCGACCACACGGCGCGGGTTACGCATCATCCATCCGAAACCCGTTTTGGGTCTTTCGCTTTCGGGAATACAGGTGTTTTCCCAATCCTGTTGCGTGAAATCTTCAATGCGTTTCACGTCGTACAACTCAACCAATCCGCACGTCACGCCGGACAGACGGCCCGGCATTTGCGGGTTCTTTGATGAACAAACCAACACGTCGCCCCGGTAATTGGTGTTTTTGGTTCGAACCTCAATACTTTTTTCGGCGTGGTATTCGCCTTGGTCGTCCCGGTACACAACGTTCGTCAACAAATCGGCGTATGGTTGTTTTACGCTTAATCCCCGGTATTGGTCGTGCAATTCGGGGTTATAATCTTTTTTGTCTAACTGCATAATTGTTCAAATCGGTTAATGATTTCAATTTCCCAAGTCCAACCCAACTTGTTCTTTATGTTCTTTATCTTGTTTCTTCCATACAATAATGTTGCGTGGTCAATTCCCAACGCCTTTGAAACCTTGGTTGACGGGTAGCCAGATTCCATCAGTTTCGCACCGATGGCCCAACGGCAAACCGGTAATGGATATGTGCGTTTTCCGCTTAATATATCATCCCGTGTTTGTTCGCTTGCCGTGACCATCCGGTTTATTAGTGTATCGAATAATTCGTTAAAGTCCATAATTAAAATGGCGCGTCGCCTGTTTCGGGTTGCGGGGCCGGGGCCTGTTCGGGTTTCTTACCGCCCAACAATTCCATTTCATCAATGATGATTTCGGTAATGTATCGTTTTTGCCCGGCGTTATCTTCATAATCGCGGATGCGGATTTTACCGACAATCAACAACGGGGTTCCCTTTTTCACATATTGTTCGCAAACACCGGCCAACCCGGGTTGTTTAGCAACGCAATTGTGCCAATCTGTGACATCGGGGATTTGGCGGCCGTCTTTGGTTGTGTATCCGCGTTCGGTCGTGGCCAATGTGAATTGTGCAACTTTACCACCGTTTTCGAAATTCGTTATTGTCGGGTCGGCCCCGACGTTGCCTTTTAGAATTACTTTGTTCATATCGAAATAAACTTTTAGGTTAATTAATCGTCAAATTTCGCGCCTTGCAACAGATATTCGCGTTTCAAATCGGACCAACCGGCCGCATCGTTCAATTGTTTGCGGTCCCCGTCGTTCACGAATTCAACCCACGTTCCGCCGACCGTTGACGCACGCAACAGACGTACCAAATGTTTCTCAAAGAACCGACGATATTTGAAATACTGACAATCCGGGTTCAGTTCCAACACCCTTTTGGTATCCTTGGGGTGTGCCACCTTTGGGGCCTTTGTCAGTTTCTTAAAGTTCGCGTTGGCGAAATCCTTACGGATAGAACGCCGTACCGCTTCCGTGTAATCTTTCATTCCGGATTTTCTGTTTTATCAACAGATAACAAAACGGGTTGTAACGCCTGTTTGAAAGTAAGCATTGATAACCATATAACACCGGTTTCGTTTATCTTTTTCAAATCTTCCGGCGAAAGTTTCCAACACGTCAATACCTCGCCATTTGGTCCAACTTGCGCGGGCAATGGCATATATTCGGGTTGGTTTGCACCATATATGCAATTCGCCCCATCAAACTTTATCGGTTCCATATTCTTTTTTTAATTGTTCGTTTGTGTATTCTGTTATACCGAATATCCGCATATTCTGACGCGTCGGCCGGTGTTCATACCGGTTGTGGCATTCGAAACACAACACCGTTATATTGCGCGGGTCAAATGCCATATTTGGATATGCGCCACGGCTCAAATTATGGGATATATAAACGGCCGAATATTCCTTTAACGGCTTCATACATTCGGAACAGACGTGCGGCGAATGTTGCCAACACCAACGGTAAAATCTTTCGTTTTCTTCCGGGGTGTGTCCGGTCCCGAACAATTCCCGTTGTATTGATACCCGCAAGCGGTGTTCCATAACAAAACGCCGGTCGTTCAACGGTTCGAATCCTTGCGTTCTGCAATAGTCGTAATCCGCCCGGGTATCAATAGCAATCGGTTCCATTTATTCGTCGCCGTTATCGGGTTGCGCGTCTGATTGGTCGCCAAACAAAGACAATTGCGCCTGTTTGCCGTTGAATATGAATTGGTAAACCTCGGATTGGATTGCCTTTGCAATGGTTTCCAATTCTTCTTCAAATCCGAATGAAACGTTGGCCAACTTTATGCACGGGGTGTTGATACAGGTTTTAAGGCCGTTCGGGGTTTCGAATACGGATGTAATGACCACGCCGATTTTGTCCCCGGTTCCGGCCCAAGTCACGCCGCGCACGCTTATTTTCGAAATCATTTCATCAGCAAATGAACGGGCCTTGGCCAACTTTGAATCCGCCATTTTGAAATCGTCCGATTCCAACAATGACAGAAACGATGTAATGTTGAATACACGGGCAACCACTTGGCGCAAGTCCTTGAACAAACCTTGCAAATCGGGGTGTACGTCGCGGTTGATTGTCGCTTGGTAATCTGTAATGGTCAGTTCGCCGCCGATTTCTTCCGTTACTTGGTATGTGGCTTGCAAACCACCATCGGGCAACAACTTTACCTTTGACAAATTGAACTTTTCTTCGCTTGGCTTTTTGATTGTTTCTTCCATAATTAATTTGATTTTTTGTTTTCCAGTTCCGCTGGTATCGGGGTCAATACGCCAACGGCGATTTCGACCAACTTGTTAATATCTTCGACGATGGCCAATTCAGCCGGGTTCGCCTTTTCCTTTTGTTTGTGTGCCAACCAATTCTTTGTGTACTCCAAATAAAACGTTGGGGTGTTGTGGAATGTGATTGTTTCTTGTTTCTTTTGTGCCATATCGTTATGAATTAAAGGTTACGTCAACCAATAGCGGTTCGGACGACCACGTTGTTTCCGGGAACCATTCTTTGGGTAATTGGTAAAACTTATCGAACGGGTCATTGACCATCCAATAACCCGAATTGCGGTCGCGTTTCGGCAACTTATCGTATATGTACAAATTGCCGTTTTTGTCCCTTGCGATATATCCTTGTTTGTTGTACATCGTTATTTTCTTTGAATTTTTGATTTGAGCCGTTTTCTTTCCCTTTATGGTAACTTGTACCGCCGGGGTAACAAAAATCGTTTGTGGGGCAAATATGCAAGTTTACGGGTTATATTGTTTTGGGGTCCTCAATGTAAACGGAAAGTTCTTCCGCGCCGAATTGCTTTAACCATTCCAAGAAATCCGACATTTGGTTTTTGTCGAATTCGCGTGCTTCCAATATATCGGCGCACGTTCCCAACACCCGTTCGGTCGTATCGCCCGGGTACATCGCAACCAACCATTTATCGGTATTTTTTTCGCTATTGCGCACGCCCTGTTGTTCATACAATGCGGCCGTAATGGTGGGTACGATGTAATTGTAATAATACGCGGTTTGGGCCGCCGTTGAATGTTGCGGGGCCGCTTCAAATCGTACCGTTATGCGTTCGCCCGGATGGGATGCAAACCACGCGTTCAATCGGTCCATCGGCAAACGTAATTTGCCGTCTTTTCCGATAGTTCCGGATTCGCTTATTTTGTCCGCTTTCATAATTCCGCACCATTCATTGTTACTTTCCAAACATCTTCATATTCCAATTTGGTATTGTCAAGATATATAATTTCTACACTCCCTGTCTTTTTGTCAAAATACATCGTTTTTATTTGCTCTGCATTGACAATAATAGTAAGTTCTTTTGTATGAATATGTATCATATCAATTCGCTTTTGCTTTGAGAAAAAACCCGTTTTCCATTGCCTTTTTTGGGCAAATATAACCGTTATCTTCCGGGCATTGAATATTCCCAATACCTTCTACAAATGGGCAATCGTCACATATTTCCATATTCGTTTGCGTTTATTTTAATTCGCTTTTTTCTTGGGTAACAATTCGGATTCCAATTCCGGGAATTCGTCAACGACATATTGCGCCACGGTCAATGCGTATGCCTGTCCGCATATCTGTTGAATATACAGACGTTGGGCTGCGGGCAACAAACAACGCTTGGCGAATATCTGAATGTAATAAAACGCCAAATCGTCCGTGGTCAGATTACGCAAATGGTCTATCGGATGGGCGGGTATCTTCATACCTTTTGCGCCACCGGCTTTGCGCATTGCTTCATACGATTTGCGTATGGCTTCGCGGTCCTCTTTTTGGGCCGTCCAATATGCCGCCAAATTGTCGCGGAACCGGTCGGTTTTTATAATATCTTCGACGGTCATATTTTGCAACGCCTTACATTGCTTTATCTTTTCTTGCAAATCCTGTTTCATCTTTTATGGATATAACGGGTTTGTACCTGTATTACATTGGATTTATCCTCTGAAACGGTAATTTTTCCCGTTTCTTCCATAAAACCTAAATGTTCGTGTATGAATTTAACCATACCACTACAATTTATTATCAGATTGCCCGCCTTGCCGTTGGTTGTCATTTTAACACCATCGGTTTTGCGAAACTTTAAACGCATTTCCCACGTTTCTTTATCACATTCCAACGCGCAATATTTAAAATCGCCATCAATCAATTCTTTGGATAAAGTTTTGTTGATGCGCATATAATGTTTGCCGTTTTTGCCTTGTTGGTAACGTATCGTTATTTCATCATCAGCCATTTTGGGCCGATTGACGTAATTATCAAATTGTATTTCTTCGAATGCCATAATTCCTGTATATTAAACCCCACCCCGGACAGGGACGCACAAACCGACAAATGGATTAAACAAATGCCGTGTCCGGGGCGTGGGTTATGGTTACTTTAAACCCAAAGATTCTTTTGCCACATCCATTCCGCGCAATACGCCCTTTTGGAATGCGTCGCACAACATCCGGGTTATACTC
>Ga0265301_10004511_pt1 | contig 14030 bp, 32 predicted proteins | sample AusTroGonzalo_MG_2_FD_193488 | JGI IMG/M metagenome (GOLD analysis project Ga0265301, IMG submission 193488) | Bovine rumen microbial communities from tropical cattle in Woodstock, Queensland, Australia - Gonzalo_04 | ecosystem: Host-associated > Mammals > Digestive system > Stomach > Rumen ...
AAATTAAACTTACTCCTCTCATATATAAGGTAAACAGAAAGTTTTGTCACTTTCTAATAATATTATATATTTTATTTATTAAAAAATAGGTTTTATTTTGGAATTAAAAAAGTACCTTTTCGGGTACTTTTTTATAAATCATCTTCTTCATCATTTTGATCCACAATAACATTTCTAGGTGACTTATTAGTATTATCAATTAATGAAATTGTTTTTTTGATATTAGCAAATGTAGGTAATTCTCCGTTTTCATTTGGTTGTGTTCCTTGAGTATGAATAACTTCGCAAATTAATTTTTTACCAATTAATTGTTGGGTATGTTCTTTTGTGTCAAATTCGTCACCATCTTTAAATTTTAAAGCAACTTCCAATAATTTTGCAAAAGCAAACATAGCTTTATCATTATCAAATGCATATCTACTATTTACAAAACCACCTTCAATATCTTGAAATGTAATATCAATTCTTGTTGGTTTTCCACTTGGTTTGCATTCTGCTTTTGTGATTGTTAATTCTCTTTCCCCTTCTGGTACAACTTTAAAATTAGATGTCATATTCATTTTAATTTTCATTATTTTCACTCTCCTTATTTTTTGTTTTACTTAATCTATAAGTAATTTTTTGTTCTAAATATTTTTCATAAATTTTTGGATTTTCTTTTGCAAAATCTTTTTCATTAAAAGTATCTTTTATTGTTCCGTTCAAAGAATATTGTTTACAACTTATTTTTGTTTCACCATCCTGTAAATTATTCATAAGACCTTTTTTTATATTATCTTCCAATATTTTTAATTCTTTTTCTTTTTCATTTAATCCACTTGTATCTTTTAAAGTTTCAATTTCTTGTGCTAGAGCAGATGCTTTGTCACATAATTCTTCTAAAGATGAATCATTAATTGGTTTGCTTTTTCTGATTATATCTAAATATTCTTTATCTTTTTCTTCATTGAATTCTGGTGATATACCAGTTTCTATGTATTTATCCCACCAATCTTCACAATATTTAATAGCTTCTTCAAAAGTTATCAAACGACCATCTGGCATTGGAATTGTTACATTTTTAATCTTCTTTAATACTGTTATAGTATTAGATCCGTTAGGAATAAATTCTTCAGGATGATTATAATCTAAATCTTGTGGAAAACAACAAATAAATAATACTCTATCTAATCCTTTTAAATAAGAATATAAACAACCTTGTAATAAATAATCAATAGGTACGTTTCCATTTTCCCATAATTGAGGTTTAGAACTTGATTTACATTCTACTATCATTGTTAATGTTTTTTTATCACTTTTTGTTCCAACAGCGTCTATAATACCACCAAAAACATCGCTATCATCTATAAAATTATTCCATTTATATTTTTCAATATTATTTCCATAATATTCTTCAATACTCATAACATTAGGAAACTCATCACGAATCATATCAATTAATTTTGGTTCTACTGCTTTACCAAATAAAGTATATTTAGTATCTTCAAATGGTAATTTTACAAGTTTAGTTATTTCTGCCCATGCTCCAAACGGAGATTGATATTCATTTAATCCAAGAACACTAGCGATTCTATGACCTGTTATTCTTAATTTTTGTTTAGGTATTTCATTTAATACTATATTTTTATTATCTTTTCCATAACTCCATTCTTTAGCCATTATTTTCACCACTTATTTCTTCTAATTTACTTGCTGTCTTTTGTCTCGCTTTTTCTATCTCTACATCACTTAATTCACCTTTTTGAATTTTATCTAATGTTTTAGCACCATATTCCATATTACCTGTTTTTTCTCTTATTTCCATAATATTTTCACAAATTTCTTTCAAATCATCATCATCTATTTCTTCTTTTTGACTTTGAGATTGTGAAACAACTTCTTCTTTTATTTCTTCTTTCTTTGTCTCTGGTATATATATAGGTGTTTTTGGTGATTCACTTTTAGGAGTTTCATCTGCGTTTTCATTACCATCATTGGCACCTTTTGGTGAAAAGTTTTTTATAAACCAATGTCTGAAAGCCAATGTACTTGCACCACTAATCGCTTTATCTATCGTATCGCTACCTTGTCCTATTGTATAATAATCTTTTGAATTACCAGTAGTAATATCAGTTAAGGTTGCCTTCGTTTTAACTGTAGCTACATGAATAGGTAATTTTCCACTTGGTTTTACAAGTTCTTTATCAAAACTTATAATTTCAGTAGTATCAAATGAAAAATCAAGTCCAACTTCAATACATCCTTCTTGAATTGCATCATATAATTGATCTATACTATAATATTCTCCACTACCTAAATTACTAGGTAGTTCTTTATCATATATAAAATCACGTGATCTTATATATTGTCTTAAATTATTAATTTTTGTATATAATAATGAATTCATTTTTATTGTATCATTAGCTCTTTCATCGGATAACGAAGGTATTTCTACAATTTTATTTAATGCTTCTTTCTCTTTGATTTTTTCAACTAATTGTTCGTTTTGTGAAACAGCTTTATCTAATTTTTCTTTTGTTTCTTCTAATTCTTTTTCAACATTTTGTTTTGTTGCCATATTTTTTACCTCATTTCTTTCTTTATTTTTTATTAATTCTATTAAATCTGCTTTCTTTATTTTATTATCTATTTCTAATTTTAAGTCTTTTGCTTTTTCTAATAATTCTTCTTTTTTTAAACTTTCAAGCCTTGGTATTCCTAAGAAATCATTAACTCTTTGATTTGCCATTTCAATATACCATTCTTTATTAATATCGTCAATAGTCAATTTATTAGAATTATCTATAATAGGATTTGGAGGACAATCAGCCAACGAATCACGTCTACCATCAGGTTTTATTTTTACGATAACACCACTTGGTTCAAGTCCTGCGTATATTCTATTGTTTCTTTGTAATACTATATCACCATTTGGTGATTCTTGAACACATTTTTCATAAGTCGATCCTAAGTGACTAATTACTTGAAATCTAAATATGTCATTACAATTATTTATTGTATCTTCTACAGGAATATCTAGTAATAATTTTTTTAACAATGCTTCGCCAACTATCGTTAAACTATTAGATTTAACATCATCTTCAAAAGTAGTCGACCACATCTTTGTTTCTTTATCCCATTTCATTTTTAAATTCTTTTGAATTGAATTACACTGGAATTGACCACCTTTATAGTTGATAGCATAGTCATCCTCTCCAACTTGTAACAACTCACAATAGTTATTTACATTCGCCATCACAATGCGTACTATATTGTCTTCTTCCATCTCTAATCCAGTAAGTTCTTCTAATGAATGTATAATATCATCGGTTTGCGATTTGTACTCAGAAGAAACTTCAAACATAACTGCATCGGTATTGGCGGATACCATTTCAACAGTTGGAACTTGTTCTAAATCGTGAATTAGTTGTAATACAATTAATTGACCTGTTGTACATATAGAAAAACCTTGTAAGTTATCATACAATGCATTAAACTTTGCTCTTAATCCACCTGTATAAGCATTTAGAGGTAGCTTTAAACCGATATTTAATTCTTGGTTGGTTAATTGCATTGGTTTTAAGAAATCGTCCGTTAGAAGACATTTTTTTGCTTTCATACGAGTTTGTAAAATATTTACATAACCATTTTTGTCACTTTGACTTCTACTTGAGTAACCAAATAACCTAACTTCATTAGGATATAGGCTTGTAAAATCCCAATTACATAAAATCTTTTTTGATGTATTTCTGTTATAAACATATACACCTTTTTTCTTAAAACCATGTCCTCCACCTATTCCTAGTTGGAATAATATATCAGCTAACTCTAATAAAGGAGCTTCAGGAGAATAATCTAAGTCATTGTGTTCTATTATGTCATCAAAGTAATCTAGTGCTTTTTGTGGTATTTTACTTTTATCAATACACTTTGGATATACATATGCAAAATTATCATCATATTCTTTTCGTTCTGCACCTAATAGAATTGCAGTAAGATTAGCATTTGTTTGTGATAGAGCATATGCAGGATCAATATTACCGAATTTTGCAATAATGTACTTTGATTTATATCCAACTTTTAATTTTTCAAATAACGGAATTAAAGCTTTGACATCAGACGTACAATAATATAATACTTCTTCAAATTGTTCTCTAGTCCATTTTGTTGGTAAATCAAATGGTACTGTTGTTTCAGTAATATCTAATCTTAAATTACCTTCAATTTCTTTTAAAGACTTTCTTGGATTTATTTCATTGAACAAATCCCAATGAATAGGAAGTTTGATATATCCACAATCTTCATCCCAACCATTACCTCCGCCAATAATATAATCATTGACTCTTTTTAATTCTTCTGGTGTATAACCAGCTAACCAACATTTTAATATCCATTTATCATAATTATTGCAGTTATAACCTATAAGAATAGGATCGTATGCTTGAATAAAATTCCATAAATCATTCGGCAAAGAATTATGGAAATATATTCGTTCTTTAGTTTTATGTGATATAAAAACTACTAAACAATCATGTGCAAATATTTCTATATCATAATACCAAACTTTATTTAATAATTCATCAAACGTCATTAATTATCTTTTCCCATAAAAAGACTTATTATTAAAATAATTACTAGAGCTATTGAAAAACCAACCGCAATATTTCCCAAGTCTATTGGATAACACATTATTTATCACCGCCTTTTGGTTTTATATATGTTAAACCTTTTCTTATTTTTTTACGTTTTTCTTCTGGGTTAACAGGAGCACTACTAATCCAAAACATTGTTTCTTGTTTAGCACGTGCTTTATAAAATTTTTGTTTTTCTTTATAATCTTTAAATTCCATTATTTATACTCCATCCTTCCTTTTTGTATATTTTCATTCTATTTCTTGTAAAAGAATACAATATACTTACATCATCTACTAGATCATAAATATTTGCAACTGTTTTATCTTTACTTGGTCTTTGACATCTACCTATAGCTTGAATCACTAATCTTTCATCTTTTACTGGACTAGCCATAATTAAATTTTCAAGTATTGGAATGTCTAAACCTTCAGCAACAAGAGAATATGTTGCAAACAATACTTTGTGTTTTCCGTTTCTAAATTCTTCTATTTGCGTTTCTCTTTTTTTCTTTGGTGTTTTTCCATTAATATAGATAGAATTAGGAATTTGTTTTTGAAGATATTCAAGTTGACTTGTTCTCTCACTTATAACCAATGTATATGATTTTAAATTATTAATAATATTTAACACCTGTTTGTTCCTATCAGAATTTGTTCCTATATCGCTAATTAAGTTGGAGAATATAATTCTTCCACTTGTATCAAAAACATCGTCATTTATCACTTTATAATCGGTCTTAACAATATGTATTTGTGCAGGTACTTGAAACTCTTTGATAGGCACTTCAATGATAGGATTATTTTCATAATATCCTATAAACTTTGTTTTATCTTCACTCTTTTTTAGTTCATAGATTACATTACCTAGTATTTTGATTGTGGTGTATTGTAATCCATCACTTCTATGCAGCGTAGCTGATAAACCAAGTTTATATCGTGCATTAAAATAGTTTACACATTTTTCAAACATCTTTACACTTTCAGCATTAGTGCTTAGATGATGACATTCATCTACGATAATTAAACCGAACTCATCTTGTCTAATCAATCCTTTATCTACAATACCAACTAAAGTTTGTACTGTCGCAAATACTATATCACCAGACGTATCACATTTACCTTCGGTAATTGTACTTGTTTTACATATAAGATTTGATTCACAACGTTCTTTTGCTTGATTTAATAAATCTTTGGTATGAACTAAAAATAATGTCTTTTGTTTAAGTTCACTAGCACATTGTAAGGCAATTTGTGTTTTTCCAGCACCAGCAAATAATACAAATATACCATTAACATACTTTCTTAAAGCATCAGTACAAGGTTTTTGGTAGTTCCGTAAAATGATATTAGATTTAATATTAGCTTTCTTTGTAGTTGTATAATCTTTGTAGTCTTCTTTATATGGATGTATGTTCCATATGTCGTCAAAACAACCTATCGGTAAATAAACCTTTCCTTCATAATAATCATACAACGTTATGTTCTGAGGTGTTCCTCTTACCCAAAATCCCATACGTTTCTTTTTTATGTAATCAGGATTAGAAAACGTCAAGTTTGTTTTGCAATAATCTAAAATTTGTTGCGTTGGATCTTGTATCTCAATAATATTTGTAAGAGTTATCTTCATAATTAATCGCTATCTCACCTCCATATTTCCTTTAAAGCAGTCTTTTTCTAAATCTAAATAACCTTGTTTTTCAAAGATATGTTTCGCATTGATCCAACTATTCCAATATACACCTAACTTATCAGACTTTATCATAATGTAAATGTTTGTATTGTATTTCTTAACAAAGTTATCTATCTCATCTTTTTTCTTGTAAATCCCTGATCCTTTGTAATATAACTTATCTCCTATTATGTGTTTTGCTTCAATAAATATACATGAACCATTTTTAACAACAACAATATCACATATAGTTCCGTTAAATTCTGTTGGGAACTTATATACAAAATAATTTTTTTTAGAATAGTATGACATTATTTCTTGTTCCCAACAATGACCGACATTATATTGTTTAATACCCATTTAAAACATCCTTTTCATACTTCCAAATATAACCACCCGCTGTTTTTCTATATTTTGTATGATTACAACATTGAGATATTTGTTGAGAAGGTATATGTAACTCTTTAGATGCTATTCTAATACCATTCCATTTTTTTAGCATATTTCCTTTGTTATCATATTGATAAACTTTTTCTCTTGTTTTTTCAGTTCTATTGCCATAATTATTATTATACAATACAGTACACCACTCTAAATTATCTACATTATTATTAAGTTTGTTTTCGTCTTTGTGATTTACAACAGGATAATTATTAGGATTTGGAATAAATGCTTCGGCTACAAGTCTATGCACAAAATAAGTTTTACAAATAGATTTATTATATAATCTCACAAACATATATTTGTCTTTGTTTTTTGTTAATAACACACCTTTAATATGTTTTATATTATTATTTTTACATACAATACAACGATCCAATGATTTAACATTACCTAAATTGCTAACTTGATATAAACCTTCATAACCTTTAATATCTTTCCAAATTTCTTTTTTTATCCCCATACTTTAGTTCTCCCTAGATAACGTATCTTTTTACTATATTTAACTTTTCTTATCATTTGATCCATTAAATAAGGACTTTCAAATATTTTTGTAAATATTTCTCCGCTTTTAAGATTTTTAAAGTGACATTCCCACATATTTATTCACCTCTTTTTCTATATTCTTTTACCATTCTATTATGTTCTTCCATGATCGAATAATCAATTCCTAATGTTTTATGGATTTTTCCTATTGTATAATTTCTAATAGGTCTTAATGGTACTGATTCTGAAAAAAAATCAACCATTGTAGATTTGCACATTCCACATTTTTCAGCAAATTTCGTGATAGATAATTCACTTTCTCTTAATTTTTCTTTCATAATCTTGTAAAATTCCGTTTCCATAACATACCTCCTTTTTGTATATTATAATATCACATTATATAATAATAGTCAATAAACATTGTCGGTTTTTTGACAAAAACTATATAATTATGGTATAATCAATATGTGTTTAGGTTGATTTTTTTTTTTCAATCTGCACAAATTATCTCATTTTATTCCTATGGCTTTTGCTATAGGAATTTTTTATTCTCCAATATTAATAAAAATCATAGTGTTTCTATCTTTTTCGAATACTTTTCGTACTTTATACGATATCACTTTTTCTGGAAAAGGTTGTTCTAATATAGTTTCATTAAAATGATTAGCTAAACATAATATTTCATCGTAATCTAATCTTGTTTTATAATAAATATTATTGATGTAAGAAAATAATTGATTATCTCGATCACCAATTTCTACATTTTTAGGTTTTTCATAATTTTTTTTATTTACAGAATCTTTTGATACAGTGTTATTCAAAATATATTCTTCTAGTTCTTTTGGCATTTCTGTTATTTCTTCATTATTAATGAATTCATATTTTTTGTCTTCAATACAACTTGGTTCAACTACAATATAACCTTGCGTACGACAATCTATTCCTTGATAATCTTTGAATATATTTGAACTATTAAGAACATTTTTTAGCCTATCATTCGTCTTATATATTATATGCAAACCACCACTAGGTGTTTTTTGAATCAACGTTTTACAGTAATCATAAATATCTAAATATATTGGTAAATCAGAAATATCATTAATAAGTTTTTCAAAATTTTTAACACCATTTTTATCTTCATCGTGAACATCTAAATCCAATATAAATAAATCATTAGGTGTAGCTGGTAAACCAATATTAATATTATTATCTGTATTATACCAATATAAAATTTGAAAATAATCATTCGAACAATCTTGTTGCCAAGCATCTATCATAGGTGTTTTTTTATTTGGTATTACAGGAAATATTTTTAATCCTTTATCAATATATTTATTTTTAATAAATTTCCATTTATTCATTTGATCACCTTGTTAATCTAAACCATATAAATAATGTTCTTTGTTTCTATCAAAATATTCAAAATCATAATCATATTCTTTTGAATAATCACAATTTTCACATAATTCTTTTGAATAAAATATATTATTGCAGAATTTACATCGTTCGATATGATTTTCAATAAATTCTTCAAAAGAAAACAAACCTTTAAAATCTTTTCTCTTATCGATATATAAATCTAAAACAATATCTAATTCTTTTTTATTTAAATCGCTTAAGAACATGTTTTATACCTCCACATACGTAATCTTACATACATTTCATACCTATATTTAGATTTTTGATCTAAAACCTTTCCACAAAATTTGCAAGTTCCATATCTCATGACATTTTCTTTATGATTTTGGTATCCACATTCACATTTTATATTACCTAAATCAACTTTACAACTTTTTTTTCTCATAAAACCATCTCCTTTTTTTATTTAGTAATAATATCTATTACCTAAATATAATATATCATATTATAAGTTATTAGTCAATAGTTTATTTAAAAAAATTTAATCTTTAAACATCTTTCTTAATTTTGCTTTTGTTTGTTTCTTTGTTAGCTTCTTCTTAGTTTTTGGTTTTTGTTTCTTTTTAAATAGATTTTTTAATCCTCTTTTTATCCAACCTTTTCTTTTCTTTTTACGTTCTTCCTGTTCTTCTTCAAATTGTTTAAGGTTGTCATAGTTAAATATGAGTTCATATCCTCCTACAATAACCATTAATATTATTGCACCAAGTATCATCATAAATATATCTCTTGGAATTATCATTAATCTTTTCCCTCCTTATTTCTTATGTATTTGTAAATTTGATAGTACATACTTTTTGTATCATATTTTAGATCACCACTTTCCATGTCAAACATAATTGGAATCTTGATTCTTAAAAATTCAAGCATTTCATCAACTCTGTTTTTTACAGGAATGTATTTGTATTTATCTTGCATATATTACTCCTTAATTTCTTTACCTTTGGTTTGTTAAATTCAACATATAACTCACAACCTTCTTTAGATACAACTATTGCCTCTTGGTAAATACTTTCATCTAAACTATCTACCATAGAAAATTTTTGTTCAATATTATAGAATGTAGTTATATATTCAAAACTTGGTTTTTCTCTTTTTTTAGCATATAGATTATACATATATTACTCCTCACTCGAAACTGTGTACTCTTTTTTAACTTCTATAATAGAAATACTGCCATATTCTATATTCAATAAAATTTGAACACTTCGTAAGTCTTTATCAAAATCAACAAGAATATCGTCTGCTTTTTGTTCTAGACATTTACAAATATCAATTATTGCTTGTTTATAATCTTCTTTTGTATTTCCTTTTACTGATTTGTATATTTTCATATAATCACTCTCCTATCCTATATTCCATTTGTGAAAATTGTTCTTGTGTTACTATTGATTCAATATCTTTTTCATCTATAATAATTTCTTCATCACTTACTTCTAAATACTTATGTTTTTTTATTATAGTAACAACCCTTTCACCATTAACATAATCTCCAACTTCTATTAAATCTATTATGTTTGGACTTGATTTAATAACATAATCATCAACTGTTGCCTCGTTATTGTCTAAATCATATACACAATGTTTCTTCATACTATTTTTATCTGGTGCAATAATTTCTATAATTTTACCTATTTTTATTTCTCTACTTAATGTTTTAAATCTTACATAATCTCCTACTTTCATATTACCCTCCTAATCTGCTTTATTTACTTTCTTCTTTAATCTGTTTAGTTCTCTTTTTATGTTTTTATTATCTTTCTCTAACCTATTTATTTGCATTTGCATAAACTTGCATATTTCTATTAATATATCGTCTGTTTTACTAAGCCCAGAAGTAGATAAACATATCAATTCATTAATATTTTTCCAATCTTCATGTTTTAACATATCTCCATCACTCCTCTATTTTTTCTACCATATCTGCTTTTATTAATGTACATATTCATCAACCTTTTCTACTAAATCGGCTTTTATTAAATCATATAAAGTATCAAAATTTTCATTACCTAAAACAGTATTTTTAATATAATCACATGGTTCTCCTGATATTCTCCTATCTTTTGTTATGTAAATATAGAAGTTCTTATAACAATATTTATCATACAATATTGGAACTCCATCTATTGTTTCATATTCTTCATGTTTACAAAAATCAAACTTTTCTAACTCTTTCAAATCTACACTATCTTTTATTTTAAGCATTATTCTTCCTCCTATTTTGCAATTAGTTCTTTGCATAATTCTTTAATTTCATTATCGTTTAACCAATGTGAATATTTAAAACCAGTTTTAGGATCTTTATAAATACCTTTTACATGACCATTAATGTTTTTAGAACAACAAATCATAGTTAGTTTATCTTTATAAAATTCCCAATCTTTGCCTTGTAGTCTTTGCCTTGTTTTATTCACAACTATTTCCACCCCAATTCTTCTACTTGTTTATTTATGGCTTGTAGTTCACATAATGGAACAGGTACAAACATATCATCGGTTGTAGAACTTATTTCTTTGTATTGTTTATCAAATATAACTTTATCTATTCTTCCTCCACCAAATTCATCATAAGCAATAGCATTTATATATACTAACCATTTTTTATTATTTTGTTCTATTTTATATCCCAACTCTTCAAACATCTCTTTTGCACTTTTCATTCTTTATTTCTACTTTCTTCTTTAAATTTTAAAAAATCAGGGGCATATACTAATGCAAATTTAAAATACATTTTCCCTTTATAATTTCTTCTTTTTACTTTTCTATAACTAAACAAATTAATTATCATTTTATATCTCCTTCTTTATCTAATATTTCTAAAACTTTTCTTGCTATAATTGATTCATTTTCATTACGCATATATTCTTTTAATATTTTTTTCATATATTCTCTAACTTCTTTTATTATGTTTTCTTTTTGTTGTAATTGAGATTTTAATTGTTTGTTTTTGTTAAATAATTCTCTATTTCTATCATTTAATTCTTCAATTTCTCCTATTAAATGACATAAATCTAGTGTATCTAATGTTGTTTGGTCTTTATTTGTTTCTTCTAAATATTCTTTTATATCATCTATTATTTGCCATGTATAATAAGTTGTAAATGGTTTATAACTCATTCTTTATCACTTCCCTCTAATATTCTTCTTAATTCTACAAAAAAATTCCATAATGTTTCATCTTTTCCATATTCACTTGCTAACAAACGATTTATTCCACTAACTGCATCATTTATTCTCTTTTTGAATTCTTTATTTTCTGCTTTTAATACATCTTGATAATTAAAACCCTCTTTGACTTTAGTCCAATCTATTTTCACTCTTTATCTTCTCCTTTTAGTTCTTTGATTTTATATAATATTAACCTATCTTCAAAAGCCCTTGCTTCATATATAGTTGAATTACATTTTGAATTATATTCGTTACATTTTTCTACAAATTTTTCTAATTCATTTAAGATATTATTTAGTCTTTCTATTTCATCTTTACTATCATTATATAATTCCCAAAATACTTCTTTTGGCATTACCATAGTTCCACCATTTTGTTCATATTGATAATAAAAAGTTTCATCTCTTAATGTATTAATTCGACTCATTCTTTATCACTTCCTAACTTATTCTTTTTATCTCAAATCCATTTATTTCTTCTTCTTTTAATTCATATAAATATGTATTTATACCTCCACTTAATCTAATAATATACATATCTTTATCTTTTAACACTTTTATTTCACTATTCAATGGTATTTTTATCAATTTTTGATATAATTCTTTATTTTTATAATTTATTTCAATTATGTAATTCACTCTTTATCGCTTCCTATTATCTTTGCATAATATTGTTCGTTTTCTATTACTACTCTATCAAAATTATTTAAGTTAATAATTTCAAAATTACCACCAGTTAAGTCTGTATCATAATATATAACACCATTTTTTAATTGTTCTATAAAAACATCTTCTCTTATATAACACTTTATATTTAATTCTAATTTTTGATTTCTATAACATTTTATAATATGCTCTTTCACTCTTTATCTTCTCCTATCTTAATCTTCTCTATCCATTCATCTACATTAGTATCTTCTATATACATTTCGTATATTTCTCTTAATTTATCTTCTAATCTATTCATTATGTCATTTAGTTTGTTTATTTCTATTCTAAATGCATCCCTTAATATTCTTTCTTCAGTTTTAGTCACTTGTTACTTATCCCTCATTTCATTTATTATGTCTTTTAGTTCATTTATTTTATCTACCAAAATATTAATATTTGCTATTAAAAACTTCGTTTCTTCACTACTAGGTTCATGACAACAATGATATATGCGGTCTATCTTCTTATCTTCTTCTATTATTTCTACTTCATCATTTAAATTAGAAAAATCTAAATCAAACCACATATCTTCATACCAATATTTTTGTGTTTCTTTATCATAAATATATGTTCCACCATAATACTTAAATTTATTTATTTTTTCTCCTTTTGCCATCTTATTTAATAAATCTATGATTCTCATTTTTCTAATACCTCTACTTCATAACCTTTCATTTCATAATACTTTTTCATTATTCTCCATATTATAAATGGATATCTTCTTGTCATTTTTAAACTCATCCAACTTGGGTAGTGTTCTTTTTTTATTATTAATGTTTTCATTTTATTTCTCCTTTACTGTTATATATGTATCTCTTGCAGATTCACCATTACTTACAAATAAATCTACACGATCTGTTTTCATGCAATTACCACACGAATCCTTTACTATTGCATCATATTCAATACCATCAATAACTAATGTAACCTCATCACCATATTGTCTTAAATGAACTCCATCAGCTACATACCAACCTTGATTTGCTAAATATGTCGTTGCAGTTGCTATTACTAATTTGCCTTGATATGTGTACCAACCATGTTCATTAATATCAAAATCCCATGAACATAAACCACTTCCTGTACATTCTCCTGTTCCATATCCATCATTTGCCCAAAAACTTGTCATTCTTGTTGTATAAACATCTTGAATCGGTTCTTGTACTTCAATTGGTACTTCAACTTGTTGTTCTTCTTGAGGTTCTTCAATTAATACCTCTTCTTTAACGGGTTTTAATTTCTTTGGTGTTTCTTTTATAGTAGTCTCTTTCTTTGGTGTAAGTTGTTTCTTTATTGCAAAGAAACCACCTATGATCAATAGTAACACTATTGCAATTATAACAACCTTTACCCTCATTTTTAATCTTTTTCTTTCTTTCATTTTATCTCCTTTCTATATTTAATATGCTATATTATTCTATATTAGTTAATAGAAAATATTAAAAATATTTTTAACTTTATGTCTAGTCTAAATCTGAAAAATCATATTCTTCTTCAACCACAACACCACAATCGTTTTTAACCA
>Ga0265301_10004513_pt1 | contig 14022 bp, 9 predicted proteins | sample AusTroGonzalo_MG_2_FD_193488 | JGI IMG/M metagenome (GOLD analysis project Ga0265301, IMG submission 193488) | Bovine rumen microbial communities from tropical cattle in Woodstock, Queensland, Australia - Gonzalo_04 | ecosystem: Host-associated > Mammals > Digestive system > Stomach > Rumen ...
GTTCGGTCTTTCGAACAACTCGATTCAGGCCAACACCATCTGTGGCGCCATGCAGGAGGCATTCGGATGGTCGCCCCTGGTTGTAGGAGGATGCTTGGCGCAGTTGGGGCTGTTCATCGTCTTTGGCGGCATCCAGCGTATAGCCCACGTCAGTGCCGTGCTGGTGCCTGTCATGGCCATCGGCTACGTAGTGCTGGCCATCGTCATCATTGCGATGAACATTGAGCAGATTCCCCATGTCTTCAAGGTCATTGTCTCGAGTGCCTTTGGCTTTGAGCAGATAGCGGGTGGCGGCATCGGCACCACCATCATGTATGGCATCAAGCGAGGACTCTTCTCGAACGAGGCTGGCGAGGGCAGTGCACCCAACGTGGCGGCAACGGCCAGCGTGAGCCACCCTGTGAAGCAGGGACTGATTCAGGCGCTGGGCGTGTTTACCGATACGTTGCTGGTCTGCTCCTGCACGGCCTTCATCATCCTTATCAGTGGTCTCTACAATGTGCCCGAGCTTAATGGTATTGCCCTCACGCAGTCGGCTCTGCAGTCGGAGGTGGGCGCCGTCGGACCCGTGTTCGTCGCCATCGCCATCTTCCTCTTCGCTTTCTCGAGCATCATCGGCAACTACTACTACGGTGAGGCTAACATCCGCTTCATTACGAACAACAAGACGGTGATGACCATTTACCGCTTCTGCTCGGCAGGCTTGATGGTGATGTTCGGTGCCATGGCCAGCTTCGAGCTCGTTTGGAACATCGTAGACTTCTTCATGGCCTTCCTCACAGCCTGCAACCTCATTGCCATCGCCCTCCTCGGACGCTATGCCTTCCGACTGCTCGACGACTACAGGGCACAGAAGCGCAACGGCATCAAAGAGCCAACGTTTCATCGGAGCCAGTTGCCTGATATAGAGAAAAATATAGAATGCTGGGAGTAATATTCCTGGCGCAGAGACAGCCCCCAAAGAACGGAAAAATGCAAAATTATTTGCTTTTTCGCTCACTTATTCGTACCTTTGCGACTGAATGAAGAAAGTCAAGAACAGCGAGGTACTTCTTTCCTACATCCGCGAGGGACGGACGATGACACAGCGCGAGAAACTGTGGCTCATCATCCAACTCTCCATACCCTCCATCCTGGCGCAGATCTCTGCAACGGTGATGTTCTTCATCGACGCATCGATGGTGGGACACTTAGGCGCCAAGGCCTCTGCAGCCATCGGACTGGTGGAGACAACGGGCTGGCTGATGGGCGGACTGGCCTCTGCTGCCAATCTGGGCTTCGCCGTGCAGGCAGCCCACTTCATCGGAGCTAACGACTTCGAGGCGGCACGACGGGTGTTGCGACAGTCGCTGGTGTGCTGCCTGGCATGGGCAGTCGTCATCTCGCTGACATCAGTAGCCATTGCCCCGTTCCTGCCCTACTGGCTGGGAGGCAGCGAGGAGATAGCCCACGACGCCTCCGTCTATTTCGCCATCTTCGGCCTGTGCGGCATCTTCTTCCAGATGGAGGGACTGGCGGGCTCGATGCTGAAGTGCTCGGGCAACATGAAGATTCCCTCGCTGCTGAATATCGGCATGTGCATCATGGACGTCTGCTTCAACTACCTATTTATATATATACTGGGGTTGGGCGTCATGGGAGCCGCCATAGGAACAGGCGTGGCCATGCTGATAACGGCCGGTCTGATGCTCTATTTCCTGCTGGTGAAGTCGAAAATGCTCGCATTGGTGGGAAAGCCCGGTTCGTTCAAGCCCCAGTCGGACACCATCAAGACGGCCTTTAAGATAGGCGTGCCGATGGGACTGCAGCACCTGCTGATGGGTGGCGCATACATTGTGAGCACCCTCATCGTGGCACCACTGGGCACCGTTGCCATTGCCGCACACTCACTGGCCATTACCGTCGAAAGCCTGTGCTACATGCCCGGCTACGGCATTGCCGAGGCAGCCACTACCCTCGTAGGACAAGGCATAGGAGCAGGACAACGGATACTGACAAAAACCTTTGCCTATATGTCCGTAGGGCTGGGCATCGGTGTGATGACCTTCATGGGAGCCATGATGTGGCTGTTCGCACCTGAGCTGATGGCTGTCATGTCGCCCGTCGACACGATTATAGCCCAGGGTACCACCGTCCTGCGCATCGAAGCCTGGGCAGAGCCCATGTTCGCTGCTGCCATCGTGGCCAACGGTGTCTTCATCGGAGCAGGCGACACGCTGAAGCCTGCCATCATGAGTCTCTCGTCCATGTGGCTCGTCCGCCTGACAATGGCAGCCTACATGGCTCCACGCTACGGCCTGAAAGGCGTCTGGACGGCAATGGCCATCGAACTGACCTTCCGCGGCATACTCTTCATCACCCGTCTGCTCTACGGCGGTTGGCAAAACACACTCCATAAGAACAATGAAACAAGTAAGACCTAAGAAAAACCTCGGTCAGCACTTCCTTGTTGACCTGAACATCGCCCGTCGCATCGCCGACACCGTCGATGCATGTCCTGAGTTGCCCGTCCTTGAGGTGGGCCCCGGCATGGGTGTCATGACACAGTATCTCGTCGAGAAGCCCCGTCCGCTGAAGGTGGTCGAGATTGACCGCGAGTCGGTGGCCTATCTGAACGAGCACTTCCCCCGACTGCGTGAGAACATCATCGGAGCCGACTTCCTGCGCATGGATCTCAATGAGGTGTTCGACGGACAGCAGTTCGTGCTGACGGGTAACTACCCCTACGACATCTCGTCGCAGATATTCTTCAAGATGCTTGACAACCGCGACCTCATTCCCTGCTGCACGGGCATGATTCAGCATGAGGTGGCCCTGCGCATGGCCTCGCAGCCCGGCAACAAACAGTACGGCATCCTGTCGGTGCTCACCCAGGCCTGGTACGATGTGGAGTATCTGTTCACCGTCGAGCCCGATGTCTTCAACCCGCCTCCCAAGGTGAAGTCGGCCGTTATCCGCATGAAACGTAACAAGACGGAACGACTGGACTGCGACGAACAACTCTTCAAACGCGTGGTGAAGACGGTCTTCAACCAGCGTCGCAAGATGCTGCGTGTCTCGCTGAAGCAAATACTGCCCAATAATGCAGGAGTAGCCCAAGCCGCAGGCGAGTGTCCCATCGACCTGACACGCCGTCCGGAACAACTCACCATAGCAGAATTCGTAGAACTCACGAATTGGGTGGAAAAGTTGTTGTGTGCGAACACAACGGCTTGATTTATGTCAAAAGAATAGCCTTTTTTGAGAAAAACGAGTCGCCAGCCATTGCGGTTGGCGATTTTCGTCGTAACTTTGCATCGTCAAAAAGAAACAAGAACACTTCAATAGGAATCAGGATAACTGAAAGAAAAGGTATTAGTTAAGGTAATAAGTATTGTTAGTAAGGTATTAGTTTTAGGTAATTGAGTTTGTTAGTAAGGATAACGAGAGGAGCGGGAGCGTTCCTTCATTTCAAGAAAGGTTTTTAGTTATTAATACGAGAAGTGGCGCGTAGACGTGAGTCTGTGCGCCGCTTCTGTTATTGTCAAGCGTCAAAAAGTGTTTTTTTCTTGGTTATCCCGATGAAATAACGTACCTTTGCAGCTATGGAACAAAAAACATACAACCAGGCCTTGAAGATTGCGCTGCCCCTGCTGTTGGGCGGTGCCATTCTCTACTGGATGTATCGCGACTTCGACTTCCAGCGCATCAGCCACGTTCTGTGGCACGAGATGAACTGGACGTGGATGCTGCTTTCATTCCCATTTGGCATTCTGGCACAGATGATGCGCGGCTGGCGATGGAAGCAGACACTGGAACCGCTGGGCGAGAACCCGCGCCAGTCGGTCGGCGTCAACGCGGTGTTCCTGAGTTATGCGGTCTCACTGGTCATACCGCGTATCGGCGAGTTTACCCGTTGCGGACTGCTCAAGCGGTGGGAAGGCATCTCGTTCTCGAAAGCTCTTGGAACGGTGGTGACAGAACGCGCCGTCGACACGCTGACGGTGATGCTATACTCCGGCATTATCCTGCTGTTCCAACTCAGCGTCTTTGGCTCGTTCTTCCGTAAGACGGGCACATCGCTCGACCATATCCTCAGCAGTTTCTCACTGACAGGCTGGTTCGTCACCATTATCTGTGGTGCTGCAGCCCTGCTACTGCTCCACCTGCTGCTGAAGAACCTCTCTATATATAATAAGGTAAAGACGACGCTAAGCGACATCTGGGAGGGCGTGCTCTCACTGCGTAACATACGCAGTCTGCCACTCTACCTCTTCTACACCATAGGCATCTGGGGCTGCTACTTCCTGCACTTCTACCTTACCTTCTTCTGCTTCGACTTTACGTCTGATTTAGGAATAGGTTGCGCGCTGGTGGCCTTCATCGTCGGCAACTTCGCCGTCATCGTGCCTACGCCCAACGGCGCCGGCCCTTGGCACTTCGCTGTCAAGACCATGCTGATTCTCTATGGCGTACAGGACGAGCAGGCCCTCTACTTCGTGCTCATCGTCCACACCGTCCAGACCATGCTCGTCATCCTGCTCGGCATCTTTGGATGGACACACCTCTCACTGACAAAACGGTTAAACCCTAAAACAACATAAGACTATGAACGAAATTCAGAACCTACAACCACAGTGCGTGTGGAAAAACTTCTACGCACTGACACAAGTTCCCCGCCCTAGCGGACATTTGGAGAAAGTACAGCAGTTCCTGCTCGACTTCGGCAAGCAGGCTGGCGTTGAGGCCTTCAAGGATCCCGCCGGTAACATCGTGTTCCGCAAGCCCGCTACGCCTGGCTACGAGAAAAAGAAAGGTATTATCCTGCAGGCCCACATGGACATGGTGCCGCAGAAGACGCCAGAGTCGACACATAACTTCGAGACCGACCCCATCGAACCGTGGATTGACGGCGAATGGGTGAAGGCGAAGGGCACGACACTGGGTGCCGACAACGGTCTGGGCGTGGCTACCATCATGGCCATCATGGAGGCTAAGGACCTGAAGCATGGTCCTATTGATGCCCTCATCACCCGTGACGAGGAGACTGGTATGTATGGTGCCAACGAACTGCCCGAGGGCGAGTTGCAGGGTGACATCTTGATGAACCTTGACTCCGAGCACTGGGGAAAGTTCGTCATCGGCTCGGCCGGTGGCATCGACGTCACCGCCTCATTGGATTATAAAGAGGTGGAAACTGACAAGGACGACGTAGCCGTTCGCGTGACAGTCAAGGGCTTGCGTGGCGGACACTCCGGACTGGAGATTCACGAGGGTCGCGGCAACGCTAACAAGCTGATGGCCCGCATTGTGTTTAACGCCATCGACGAACTGGACGGACGCCTCTGCACTTGGCATGGTGGCAACATGCGCAACGCCATTCCCTTCAAGGCCGAGACCGTGCTGACCTTGCCGAAAGAGAACGTAGCAGAGTTCAAGGAGATGTGCGAGGACTGGAAGGAAGCCTTCAACGACGAATACAAGATTATCGAGCCACAGGGTATCGAGGTCATCGTTGAGGACATTGCCGTACCTGCCACACAGGTGCCCATCGAGATTCAGGACAACCTCGTCTGCGCCATCCACGGCTGTCACGACGGTGTCATCCGCATGATTCCCTCTTACCCTGCTGTTGTCGAGACCTCTTCGAACCTCGCCATCATCGACATCGAAGCCGGACATGCTGAGATTAAGATTCTGGCACGCTCCAGTCGCGAGGATATGAAGGACTATGTGGTCGATACCCTGACCTGCTGCTTCCTCATGGCAGGCATGAAGGTCGAGACCGCCGGCTCCTACGGCGGCTGGGACCCCAACCCCGACTCGGAGATTCTGCACCTGCTTCTGAAGGAGTACAAGGAGCTGTTCGGCAAGGAGGGCATCATCCAGGTCGATCACGCCGGACTGGAGTGCTCTGTCATTCTGGGCAAGTATCCGCATCTCGACGTCGTCTCACTCGGTCCCACGATGAAGTCGCCGCACACCACTACGGAACGCGCTCTCATCGCCACCGTCGAGCCTTTCTGGCAACTGATGAAAAAGACGCTTGAAGACGTGCCTGAGAAATAAAAAGTAAAAAAATCCGCAAAATATTTGGCTTTTGCGGATTTTTTTGTATCTTTGTCCCGACAAATCTCTATTTACCAACTAAAACCAATTATTTATCATGAAAAAGAGTTTATTCCTTCTGGCTATGCTAGCCCTTTCTACGTTAGGTGTTAACGCACAGGTGTTCGTAGGTGGTTCATTTGGTTTCACCTCATCGAAGTTGTCTAACGATGCTGGTTATGACAAAGACGGTACGTCATACCAGATTCTGCCAGAAATCGGCTATCAGATGGACGAGAACATGGCTATCGGTATCCAGATAGGCTATGCCCATGGTTATGCAGCCCTCGGCTCGCTGTCGACAACCGACTTCCTGAACACTGCGACCAACTTTATCAGTATGGCTGCCGACCTGTCTGAGGACGACGTCAAGCTCAACAGCTTCAGCTTTGCTCCGTTCGTGCGCTACAATGTATTGAAGATGGGACCTGCCAATATCTTTATAGAAGGTTCTGTCAGATATAGCAGCATCAAGACCGACGACACCCCTCAGGTCCAAGGTCAGGGTGGCGGCGAATTGAAGTTCGACGCCTTCGAGATCAACGTACGTCCCGGTATCTCCTGCAATCTGGATGGAAACTTGAGCGTACTGGCCAAGGTTGGCACGCTAGGCTTCCTTTCTGCCAAGGAGAAGGAGAGCGAAATGAAGATTACCCGCTACGGTCTGAGCGCTGACAGCTACAACCTGCTGCTAGGCTTGAACTATCACTTCTAATCCATAATTTAGAAGACCATGAAATGGGGCTGTGTGTTTGGGTTACTGTGCATCTGCAGTACAACGAACGCACAGCTCCAAGATTCTATACGGCAACAGACACTCAAAGAAGTTGTTGTCAAGTCGCAGGCGACCGACCGACATATTAACGACGTACCTATTGGTGCTGAGAAAATCAATGTCGAGACCATGAGTCGCCTACCGGCGATGTTCGGCGAGCGCGACATCATCAAAGGCATTCAGTTGCTGCCAGGTGTCAAAGGCGAGGCTGACGGCATGGGCGGCTACCAGGTTCGCGGTGGCACATCCGCCCAGAACCATATTCTGCTCGATGGTGCTTCCGTCTATAACACAGGTCACCTGTTTGGGCTTTTCTCCGCGTTCAACGATGATGCCATTGGTAGCGCGGAGCTTTTCAAAGGCCTCATGCCGCCACGCTATGGCGGCGGCTCATCGTCGGTACTGACAATGGGCACACGTAGTGGCGATCCGGTGCGACATCACTTTTCGGCAACCATAGGACTTCTCTCTGCCAAAATGGAAGCCGATGGTCCTATGGGACACAATGGTTCCTCCTACCTTGTGGCCGGACGAACCTCGTACCTGAACATTTTTATTAAAGCATCAGGCAAGTATGCCGACAATTCATTGACCTTCAACGACTTCAATGCCAAACTGAATTTCAAGTTCAGTTCAAGCGACCAACTATACCTTGCACTCTTCCGAGGCCACGATGGTGTCAAAGTGGAAGAGATGGTGAATATGAAATACAACAACACCACGGGTACACTTGGTTGGCTTCACAGCCAAAGCGCAGAACACACGACACACACACAACTCATCGCGAGTAGCTATGACACCGACCAAGGCATGGAGGTGTACAGTTATGACGTGAACATGAAAGGGTTCAACCGCCAGTTGACTCTGCGCCATCAGCAAACCTGGACTCCGGACCGTCACCACACATTCAACGCGGGTGGCGAGACAACACTGATGGATGTCAAGTCGGCCTCATGGAGAATCGTCTCCAACAATGAGTGCGAACAGCGCAACGGATGGTTCACGGCTCTATGGGCATCCGATGACATCAGCCTGTTCAAGGGCAGACTGATGCTATCGGCGGGACTGCGCTGTGAGTGGTTCTCGGTGCTTGGCGGAAAACCCTATTACCATTTGGACGACAACGGAGACATCTTGGACACACTGCATTACAAGAGCGGCTCCATTGTCAAGACCTACACGAGCCTGCAGCCCCGGCTAAGCCTGACATGGAAAATGGGTCCGAACATTGCCTTTAAGGCGGGCTACAGCCGCTTGGCTCAGGTGGTCCAGCCCATCCGCAACAGCTCCATGTCACTACCAATTGATCGTCTCGCCATGGCCAGCAACATCATCAAACCTCTTATCGCCGACCAGGTGGCTGGTGGTTTTTCGGCGATGACGAGCAACGGCGCATGGGACGTTTCTGCCGACGTCTACTATAAGAAACTGCAAAACGTTTATGACCTCCGCGAAGGCAAGACGTTCAACAACGAGATAGAGTTAGAACGCATCATCATTGGAGGCCGTGGCAGAGCCTACGGCCTGGAACTTGCCGCCTATAAGAACAAAGGGCGCACAACGGGTTGGGTGGCCTACACACTGTCGTGGGTACAGAACCAGATAGACGGTATTATGAATGGGCAATGGTACACCGCGCCCAATGACCGTCGCCACGACTTTGTGGTGGTAGTCATGTCACAACTGTCACCCCGCTGGAATATCTCCTCTTCTTGGCGTTACACGTCCGGACAGGCCATGACGGCCCCCGCAGCCAAGTACGAGTTAGGCAGCGAGACACACTACTACTACGGTCCGCGCAACATCAACCGTGCTCCTGACTACCACCGGCTGGACCTAAGTGCGGCCCACAGCACCACCAAAGGCAAAGCTACACGAACCTGGACTTTCGGACTCTTTAACGCCTACTGTCGGTTCAACCCCTTTTTGGTGACTTTCAAGGAGGACAGCACCAAGCCATCAGGCACCAAAGCCGTGGTCACCTCCGTTTTCGGCATCATACCCACCATATCATATACTTACAAATACTGACACATGAAACGTTCCGTTCCCCAACTTCTCATATTGGTCACCTTATTTATTATAGGTATTCTTTCCTGTAAGCATGAAATTAGTGTCGACTATCCCATGACAGACACCAAGGTTGTTATTGACGGTCAGATTAGCAATGAGGGTGTACTAGTACGCATCAGCCGCACACGTTCCATGACAGACTCCACGAAGAATCATTTCATTGGCGATGCCAAGGTATGGATAGGCGATGACGAAGGAACCGAAGAACAGCTCTATTACGACCAACAGCAGCAAGGCTATTTGTCGCCGACCGGCATAACTGGTACACCGGGGCACACCTATTATATGAAAGCCACTGTCGAAGGCCATCAGTACGAAGCATCCACCACCATGCCACCACCCGCTGTTGTTGATACCATTTTCTTTCGATGGACAAATGTACTGCATCAGGCACGCATCTTCTTTGTCTGCGTCAAAGGCCAAGAGCCACTGCCAGGCAAGAACAACTACTTCCTATGCCGGCTGATGCGCGGCCAGGAACTGTTTGAATGGACTCCCCGGTCAGGGCGCAGCAATAAGGATGGACGCTTCGAGTACGATATTATTTGCGCTACGGAGAGTAATGTCAGCAACGACTTTGACAATAACGACAAGAGACCCTTGGCCGACGGTGACACCTTACATTTGGAACTGCTAACCGTCGACCGCAACAGCTGGCAGTACTACCGTGCACTTCAGACGTTGTTAAGCGCCGGCGGCACCGCCACCAACCCCATTTCGAACATCAGAGGTGGAGCTTTGGGTGTCTTCGTGGCTGCCAGCATTACCCGTCCTGATACATTAGTCTTTGACAAGGAAACGCTGGTAAACGGAAAATAATAGCGATTACCAATACAAAAACTTTACCATATCAGCCGCCATTGCTATGGCACAATCCGTATGGTCTGTCTCGGTAATTACATAATCGACATCTGCTCCCACCGATTGTAAGTAGCTCACAATCTCGTCAGAACAAGCTATGGGAACGATTGTGTCATCGCGGCCATGATAGACACGTACCTTGCAGTCGGGAACCCAGTCGGTAGCCACGGCCATACGCTCAACACTGGCACACAACCGGCGATAGTCATCATTGGACTCATTGAAGAAATCGAGGTTCAAATACTGGCTGATGTCGGAACCCAGCAAGTCCGTTAGCTCAATCATACTCACATTGCCAGTACACCACTCTTCATAATGCATAGCCAGCTCGCCACGGAACACTTGCCCGAGGTCGAGGCCAAGACTGTCGTAGTGGTTAACGGAATAGAGAGCATTAGGTATAAACGCGTAGTCCACCTGTCTTCTGCTCAACTGGTACTGAAAAGTCAGCATCGGACGATAGACTCCACCCATCATCCACAGTTCACTGACGTTCACAGACAACTCAGGATGCTGGTGGTAGTAGCGAGCCAAGGTCCAGGCTCCCGGCGCTGATAGCGAAAGGCCGGTAATCATGGTCCACGAGGGCATAGAGCGGCCATAAACATTACGAACAAGCTCGGTCGCAGCCCGTCGTAAGTCGGCACACACCTGTGCCACATTGTCGAAGTAGAAATTAGGCAGCACCATCGATTCGGTGGCGCCACGGCCTATTCTGTCGGCAACGAGGATGACATAACCAGCCATACCTTCCAGCAATTCGGTATTAGCCAAATGTCTCGAAGCACACATGTTTCTGCTCTTATCGAGTGCGATGGCCTCGATGACGCCCTTTGGGGTACCGCTCTGCGGATAATAGACCACTCCTGAGGCAACGACGGGATGCCCATTGGGGTCCGTTGTATGATACGTGATGACATGTGCCTTGTAAACCCTGCTACGCAGGGCAGCCATGTTCTTGATTTGACGATAAGGTGCCAACTGCTCGTCATTGATATTGTTCTCTTCCAACAGTGCTGCTACGGCATCGTCAAAAACAATCTTCTCCGTCTTTTCTATTGACGCCAGTACCTGATAAGGTTCTGGAGCCAAATGTTCCTCGTCGTCCTGACAAGCTTGCACAAGAAACAGGCCTGTCAAACACGTCAGACAGACAAAGTAGCGTACGGCACGCTCCAACTGAATTCTCTGAATCGTCAACATATAATATGTGGGGGCTTTCTTTTGCAAAAATACAATGAAAAAACGAACGAGACCATTCTCTCGTCCTGATATTTTTAATGAATAACGTTTTTTAACACAAGGAAGGCGCAGTGTGGTTCATTTTCTTTGTCTCTTTATAAACAAATCAAATAACAACAAAATTATGGACGATTACCCGTCCGCTTCCCCTTGTCTTTGACAAGAAAACACTGCTGATGACCAGTCAATAACTATTTGTACAAAAACCTCATCAGGTCGGAGGTCATCGCAAAGCAATTCTCAGGATGTCCGCCCTCTGTTACGACATAATCGTAATCTGCACCAACCGAGCGCAGATAGTCCACTAACTCATCAGAGATAGAGATTGGTACATAGGTATCGTCGCTGCCATGATAGATGTGTACGGGACATGATGGCACCCAATCGTTGGGTATTGCCAAATGGCTGATAGTGGAACATATTCGTTGATAGTCGTCATTGGCATCGTCAAAGAATTCCATATTCAGATAATGACTGACATCCGTGCCCAGGCGTTTCGTGAGGTCAAACACCGACATGTTCCCCGTACACCACTCCTCATAGTGTGTACGCAGTTCCCCGCAGAAGACCTCATGCAGGTCGAGTCCCAGACTGTCGTAGTGGTTAACGGAGTATAAGGCGTTCGGAATAAAAGCATAGTCAGTATAATGTGTTTGCAACAAATGTTTCAGCACCCCTAAGGGATTATAGACGCCACCGCCTACCCATATCTGGCTGGGGCGCACTCCGAGTTCGGGATGGAAATGATAGTAGCGGGCTAAAGCCCATGCCTCTGATGCTCCCAGCGAATAACCTGAGATCAATGTCCATGCGGGCATGCTCCGCCCATAGACATTCCTGATTAGCTCCGTAGCCGCCTGTCGCATGTCGGCACTCACCTTGGCTACGTTGTCATGGTACATATAGGGACAGACCATCGGTTCAGTAGCGCCACAGCCTATCTGGTCAGCCACAATGACGATATAGCCAGACATACCCTGTAATATGTCGTAATTGGCAATCTTCTTGGAAGGACAGGCAAACTTCTCCTTGTTAAAAGTCAGCGTTTCTATCACCCCCTTGGGTTTACCGCTCTTCGGATAGTAGACCACCCCCGAAGCCACCACAGGCCGACCGTTGGGGTCGGTGGTGTGATAAGTGATGACGTGAGCCTTATACACACGACTGCGCAGTGAAGCCATCTTGACCGTCTGCTGATAAGAAGCAATTTCTTCCTCCGTCACTCCCAATTCGTCGAGTGTGGCACGCAGTGTCTCGTCGAATGTTATCTCCTCCGTTCTGACGACAGATTCCAACACCAGATAGGGAACAGCCTCCAGACGTTCCTCATCTTCCTGACAAGCCTGCACAAGCAGCATACCTGTCAGAAGTAACAGGCATGCAAGAACGCGGGCGGCATAAGCGAAACGGGACTTCTGAGTCGTCAACATACGGTAATAGAATTCTTTGTTTTGCAAATGTATAACAAAAAAACGGGCATGACAACTCTTGCAGTTTCATATTTCACTGAAATAACGTTTTTTAACGTTGAAATGGAATCGTTCTCGCGCTTTCTTCATACCTTTGTAACAGACGATTCTTGAATGCGAAAAAAACTTTCAATCATCCTGCTGACGATGACCGCGACGCTTTCAGCAACAGCACAAGCGTTGCAAGGTGACAGCATAGGTAACGATACGCTGTCTGTCACCACGCAGATGTCCCAGACTGACCATCTTTTAAAATATCCCGTACAGGCTTTAGGCGAAGTCACAATATTAAATGGAATCATTCACGGGCTGAACCGTTATGTCCTGAACGAGGCCTACGCCCAAACCACCTTAAAGGGCATACGCCGCAATTTCCACAAAGGCTACATCTGGGACAACGATAACTATTATACCAACGAGATGGGACACCCTTATCAGGGCAACCTTTATTTCAACGCCGCACGTTCCAACGGGCTGAATTTTTGGCAGTCCGTACCCTACGCCCTTACAGGCTCACTCATCTGGGAATATTTGGGCGAGACCGAGCAGCCGTCTATCAACGACATTGTCACCACCACTATCGCCGGTTCCTTCATGGGTGAAGTAACCCACCGCATAGCCCGCTACTTCATAGACGAACGCGAACGGGGAGCCAGCCGCTTTGCCCGAGAGGCCGCTGCCGCTCTCTTTAATCCCGTAGAAGGCTTCCATCGCTTAGTCAGTGGACGGATGTGGAAGGTGCAGTCCAATACCCCATCCACACATTCTGCCACTAACGATTATTTCCGTTTATCTGTAGGTGACCGATACATCGCAAATGCAGACAATATGGGTAATGGTCAACATCAGACCTTTTTGAACTTCGCCATGGAATGTGGTGATACGCCTGACGACGAGCCACACTTTACCCCCTACGACTATTTCGCCGTCGACGGCACCTTCGCTATCGGTAAAGGACAACACATGGTTTCCGACCTCTCCATGACAGGGCGCATCTGCAGTACGCCCCTTCACACCGGACAAAACGCAAAAAGTGAGTTGGGACTGTATCAGTATTTCTATTACAATGATACGCGTCTGCCTGACGATTCCCGTGGAGCTTTTCCTTTTGGCGAGGCAATATCCTTCGGTCCCGCCCTTACTCTGGCTTTTCCCCGACTGGCACCACATATGACTTTTCGACAGCACCTCTACGCCAGAGGCATCGGACTGGGCACTGCCGAAAGCGACTACTATGACGTCCATGAGCGTCAGTACAACATGGGTAGCGGCTATGGTGTCTCATCACAGAGCCGGCTGACATGGGAGAATCAGAGTTCCATACAATTCGATGCCTACTATATGCACCTATACACATGGAAAGGCTATGAGCCACACGACATGAAAGAACCTGGTCTCAGTGTTCTGGGCGATCGTAGCAATGCCCGTCTGCTAAGGCTCAGCATGCAACTGCGTACCCGTCTCTACCAACAGTGGAGCCTCGCTCTTGGCGCATCATTTTTCTGTCGCCACACC
>Ga0265301_10004514_pt1 | contig 14019 bp, 9 predicted proteins | sample AusTroGonzalo_MG_2_FD_193488 | JGI IMG/M metagenome (GOLD analysis project Ga0265301, IMG submission 193488) | Bovine rumen microbial communities from tropical cattle in Woodstock, Queensland, Australia - Gonzalo_04 | ecosystem: Host-associated > Mammals > Digestive system > Stomach > Rumen ...
TATCGATAAAACGTCTCAACTCATTGATAGAGTAATATTTATCAATTTTATCAAGCCAGATATTCTCCTGTATTGCCGACTCAGGGCTCACCACAAAACGGGTGTTTTCGGTCATCAGAGGAGCCGCCACCGAGAGATTTCTGTCCATTATTTGTCGAGGATTCAAGGTGAACTCTTCGGTGTAAGGGTCGAGGTTCGGCTGGACCACGATGATTTCGACATCGGAACCTTGCTCGGTATAACTATGATACTGGATTTTGCTGATAATCAATGGAATAAATAAGACACAAATTATTATAATCGAATAAAATAACGAAGATTTCTCCGCTCCGCTTCGCTGCGGTCGAAATGACGCCAGCAAAAATTTGTAAATCAATATATTAGCGGCGAGAACCCAAAGAGTGCCTCCGGCGATGCCGGTGATTGAGTACCATTGCACCCAAGTATGATAGTGCGAGAACACATTGCCGAGGTTGAGCCAGGGCCAGTTGATTTGCCAGTTGAGATGCAGGTATTCAAAGGCCAACACAAAGATTATCAAGATGTAATAGCCTTTTTTATTGTCGTAAAGACGTGATTTCACGAAGTGATAAGCCCAGAAAACAGTGGTCATGAAGAGGGTGTTAAGCACAATCATGCCGATAGTGCCGACAGCTGTTGTCTTCCAGACCCACCATGTGGTGAGGGCGTTCCAAATCAGAAAAGTGATGGAAGATATTCCAAATGAATAGTCTTTGTCTTCGAGATAGAGCAAGGGTACGAAAGCCACAAAAGCGAGGGGCACAAGACCTCTAACCGGCCATGCTGCGGCTATCAAGAGACCGCTAAGCACTGCCAACCCAACTTTTGTAATTGTCTTCATCACTTGACCCTCAATAGTTTAGACATCTTACAACTGTCATCCATGAAGACAATGGAGGCGTTGGCGTTGCGCTCAATCTGGTTGATGCTTTCCTCGAACAACTCGCAGATCTGCGCCACATTCTTTATATTAATAAAAGGTGCGAAGTTTTTGGTGAAGTTCTTCTCATCGGTCGGGAGCATCACATCGTCGGGCATATTGTTATTGAATAACAACGAGTTATGGAATATATTCAAGCCATATTCCAAAAACTCTTTTTGTTTCTCGCGGCCTAAAGGTTTGATATCGTTTGCCACCAAGTCGATAAGCTCGGGCAGTGCTCCTTTGAAGCAGTAACGCATCCATTTTTGGAAGATGTTGGCGTAAAGCTTCTCATCTTCATGATCTTGCGCATAATGCTGTGCCAGGATCCAATTGCCGTTGGAAAGGGCGGCGGCATCGTAAGCCTCTTGTTCGGTACAGCCAAAGCGTTGAATCAGAGCGTTTTGCGTCTCTTGAAGTCCCAATTTCGGCACTTTGACCATCACACAACGCGAGCGTATGGTGGTGAGCAGCTCCTCCTGATGTTCTGCAATGAGAATAAACAGTGTCTTCTCTGGCGGCTCCTCGATAAGCTTCAGTAACTTATTGGCGCTCTGCACGTTAAGCTTCTCAGCCATCCAGATAATAGCAATTTTAAACTCGCTTTCATAAGCTTTAAAGCTGAGTTTGCGCATTATCGTGGCGGCGTCGCGCACATTGATGATACCCTGTTTGTTTTCAATATCGAGTTTGTTAAACCAATCCGAAAGGTCTGCATATCCTTGACAATCAGTGAGATACTCTCTCCAATCGTTTAAAAACAAATCCGATTCAGGGTCTTTTTTGACATCCTTGTTGGTGGCTGTCGGGAAGACAAAATGAAGGTCGGGATGGGTTAGCGACATAAACTTCTTGCATGATGGGCATACGCCACAACTATCTGATTCTGAACGATTTGTGCAGTTGATATATTGAGCGTATGCCAATGCAAGAGGCATCTTGCCGCTACCTTCCGGACCTAAAAACAGCTGAGCATGCGACACACGACTATCCTTGACGCTCTGAATCAAGCGTTTTTTCAAGTCTTCGTGTCCTATGATGTCAGCAAAAAGCATTATCTCTTAACGATTTTTGTCGTTGTGGTATTACCTTGTTTATCGACGATTCGTACGAAATAGATTCCGCTTGTAAGATCAGCAATATTTATTGATTCTGAGTCGATTATATTCTTTGAGATGACTCTTGATCCAACAGTATTGTAAATCTCAACATATTGGATGTTATCGCCTTTCACGTAGATGATATCGTTTGCAGGGTTAGGATAGACCTCCATATTGCTATCGTCTTCCACTGATTCCACGCCGAGAATCATAGTGTTGCCCGGGAAAGTAATATCGTCGACCCAGCAAACATATTCTTCAACGTTGCCGCTTTGAGCAGTATAATAACACCATTTTATGTTATGCTGTCCGGCAGGCAGATCCAATCTATACAATGTCCAGTCGAGATCTCCATAAAGCATATCTTTGACAACATTATCAAGATAGATAATGAGCGCTGCTCTATTATGTTTGATATGCATCTTGTAATAGAATGAGAGCTCGCCGTCGGTAGTGTTCTCCATATCGACCATCAATGTAGCTGACTGATGTTTCGAAAGCTCTGGTGACTGAGCGCTGAAGGTACCTGTATGTGCCTCGGCATCGGTGATAAACCAATTATCATCGCCTTCAAGCATCCAATTGAGATGTGAGAAGTCGCCCGACTCAAAGCCTTCCTGCACTGTTCCGACTGTCAAGACAATGTTCTTTTCAGATGAATACTGACCTGTAATAGCGCTTACATTGATGTTAATAGTGGTGCCGTTAGGTGCATCGTCAGCGATTCTAATTTCTATGCTTTCCGCAAATCCTGCTCCGGCTGCCACATTGGCGAAATGAGTGTCGTTGCTGACAAATGTCAGATATTCTGAGTTCAAACTTCCGTGGATATATGGATTTTCGGCTAAATAATGGCCTGTATTCTTACCTGTTGCAGTAAGTCTGAATGTCTCACCCGGATCGAGGAAGCCGTTCATGTTGCCAGAGACTTCTTCGTATGTCAACTCGTTGATTGTCATGACTGGAGCCACTGCCTGGAAGAAGACATCACGGTTCCAGACGTTGGTGCCATCGGTGCATGTCATAACGAAATCGACGTAAGTGCCATCAGGGATGTTATTGGCGACTTCGATGTCGAAAGCGTCAGCGACTAACACTGATGAGCCTGCGTTGATAGTTCCAACGTTAACCGTTGACTTCGACATTGTCACATAGTTTGAGCTTGACGACAATGTTGCAACCACGTTGTTAGCATCGACAGTGCCTACATTCTTGAAGTCGACATCCATTGAGATATTTCTTCCGAAGAGGAAATCACCATGAATATCAATATCTTGCGGATAAACGAATGCTGTATTGGCATTGATTCCGATAATATCTATTGTCTGTGGCCATGCGTTAGGTCCGGTGATGATAAGTTGCAGAGTATCAGCGACATCGAGAGCATCTGCAAAGTCGATATTGGCGTTTCCGTTATCATCTGTCATGCCGAAAGCGAGCAGTTCGCCGTTATGGAAGATGCTGCAGCGGAAGTTGCTTTGTGCCTCGCCTCTATAGGTGATGGTGACAGGTGTTGTGGTAGCTCCCAGTGGCAATGCTGAAGCATAGCTCACTTCCGGACGGAAAGGCTCGTCGAGCCATGGGCAAACAGCCACGTCACCTAAGATATTGATGTCGTAAAGGTTCCAACGCATCGCGCCGTCATCGCCCCAAGGTGTTGCGACGTAAGGTGCTGTCATTATCTTCATCTCCACGAAAGCTGTTCCTATGTAAGGCAGGCGGTCGTTGTAGTAAGCGTCCACAAACTCGCGGTTGAGGTGGGCAGCCATGCCGTCGCCCCAAGGTGCATACCATCCATAACGTGAATTGCCTGTTGTTGCAACGAATCCTGTCGAGATGTTGACCAGACGCTCCAGCATGCAGGTGTGGGTGAAGTCACCGCAGATGCAGCCGTGGGAGTTGAATAATCCGTAGTTATGTGTAACACCGTCCAGTTTTGCGAACGAGCTGTCGTCGGTAGTATTCACATACCAGCCTGCCACGTAGTCGGTGTTGGCGTGACCGCAGTGGAACACATACTGTCCGCCGTTTGCGTTGATGGCGTTCTTGAAGATGTTGCCGCTCCAACCAGAAGGGCTGCCTTCGTAAATCTTCACGAAAGTATATTCCTCAGGAATACCCACTGTGGTGTAGCCATATTCGCTGCTGCCTCCGATAAGTCTTTCCAGATCGGTGCTGCCGTAGTATCCGTCGCCCATATGCTCAGCTCCGAGAATCACTGTATTGAACTCGCCAAGCACAGGATTTGACTGATATTCCAGAGTTTTGTGCATCATATTGCGGAACTGTGTCTCGTTGTTGAAAGGCATACGACCCACTCCCACTTCAGGAAGCATGTCGTCCTCGCCTATCTCGCCCCACAGGCCGTTGTTATTCTCGTCCCAGTTGGTGTCGAAGCAGCCGTAGTACATATCGGCCGGCAGGTTGTCGACATATTCGTCTGAGACGTAGCAGTAGAGGGCGCGCCATGGCACCAGGCCGGCGTCACCGCCCAGCAATATCAGCATAATGCCGTTGTTCTCGTATTCCTGTTTGGTATAGTTGAACACCTTCTCGGCGTTGTCGCGTCCGTCGAAGTTGGCGAGGATGTCTTCCAATGCTGTGACATGTGTGCGGAGGCCACGTGCCTCGTAAAATGCCACATATTCATCGAAATGCGACACCCATGCCTCAGGGGTGATGACCAACAGCTCGTAGCCGCTGATGGAACGGCCGCGGGTCTTGTAGTCGGCAACAGCCTCAGGGTTCTGAGCCATACGCTCCACCTTAGCCTTCACCTCAGGGGTCATCCAAAGCAGATTGCCCTTGTCGGCTCTTGAGGCAGCATACTCCACAGTGACGGTCACTGTGCGTGCGTACGACACCTTGCCTGTGGCAGGGACGTATTGCACAGGAGTGAAGGTAGCCATGGCGAAAGAGCATCCGTTCAGATACTGGCTGCTGACCTTAGAGGCAGCCTCCAGAGGATAAGTCTCGCCTGATCTGTAGAAATCCTCATCCTTTTCGAACACTATAGGCTCGGTAGACGAAAGCGGGCGGACCTGCTGACTCGGCAACAGGTTGTAAGTGCCTTCCAGCTCCACTATGTCGTCGTAGCTGACGCTGATGTTCTGTGCCTGAGTGTTAGGAGGCAGCAGCAGCGACACCTGCTGGCATGGCAGAGTGGCTTTACCTGTCTCACCCATGTTTCTGGTGCCGGTGAAGCTGATGACATCGTAGCCATTCACCTCGCTGACTATCGGTGTACCGAAATAATAAGTTTTCTGCACTGTCTGAGCGAATGAGAGTGCGCTCAAGATGAGAGTAAACAATGTTGTCAATAATAGTTTTTTCATGGTTGTTTATTTTATTTGATGGACACACGTGGTGTGTCCTTACATTATGCGTTTATCCATTTTTCGACTTCCTCGAGCTGCAATGCCGGGACGTCCATCTTTGTCTTTTTACGGATACCGTTGAGTTTCTCGCGCAGTGCCGAAGGCTTCTCCGACTGCATCTGCTCGACGGTTGTATAGTTTTGTTTCACAAGCACTTCTGCCCATACCTCAGGCACGCCGACAGCCATAAAGTCTTCTTTTGTAGCGACTTTCTTATGCACTTCAGGACGCATCATAGGGAAGAGAAGCACTTCTTGGATCTGTGTCTGGCCTGTGAGCAGCATCACCAGACGGTCGATGCCGATGCCCATTCCCGATGTAGGAGGCATACCGTATTCGAGAGCGCGGAGGAAGTCCTGGTCGATGAGCATAGCCTCGTCGTCACCGCGACCCGCCAGCTTCATCTGTTCCTCGAAACGGGCACGCTGGTCGATAGGATCGTTGAGCTCGGTATATGCGTTAGCGAGCTCTTTTCCGTTGACCATCAACTCGAAACGTTCTGTCAGCTCAGGGTTGTTACGATGACGTTTGCAAAGAGGCGACATCTCGACAGGATAGTCGGTGATGAATGTAGGCTGGATGTATGTACCCTCGCATTTTGCACCGAAAATCTCGTCGATGAGCTTGCCTTTACCCATCGAAGCGTCGACTTCAATCTCGAGTTTCTTACAAACCTCACGCAGCTGATCCTCGTCCATGCCAGTGATGTCGATTCCGGTTTTTTCTTTGATAGAATCGATCATAGTGATACGTTTGAACGGGCGTTTGAAGCAAATCTCGTTTTCGCCGACTTTAACGGTATCAGTGCCTAACACCTCTTTCACGGCGCGTTCAATCATCGCTTCGGTGTAGTCCATCATCCAAAGATAGTCTTTGTAAGCGACATATATCTCAAGTCCTGTAAACTCAGGGTTATGAGTGCGGTCCATACCTTCGTTGCGGAAGTTACGTGAGAACTCGTAAACGCCCTCGAAGCCGCCCACGATAAGACGTTTCAGGTAAAGCTCGTCGGCGATACGCAGGTACATCGGGATGTCCAAGGCGTTGTGATGTGTGATGAACGGACGAGCCGTTGCGCCGCCAGGGATAGCCTGCAACACAGGAGTTTCAACCTCAAGATAGCCGCTCTCGTTGAAGAAACGACGTATGCTGTCGATGATACGTGTACGTTTGATAAAGATATCTTTAACCTTATCGTTGACCACGAGGTCGACGTAACGCATACGGTAACGCAGCTCAGGGTCGTTGAACTCGTCGTATTTCACGCCGTCTTTCTCTTTCACGATAGGCAGTGGGCGCAAGCTCTTGCTGAGCACTGTCAGTTCCTTGACGTGAATTGAAATCTCGCCCATCTGTGTACGGAACACGAAGCCTTTCACTCCGATAAAGTCGCCGATGTCGAGAAGACGTTTGAACACCACGTTGTACAAGGTCTTGTCTTCGCCCGGGCAGATCTCGTCGCGGTTAAGATAAAGCTGGATACGGCCGTAGGCGTCCTGCAACTCGCAGAATGACGCTGCACCCATGATACGACGGCTCATGATACGGCCGCCGATGCTGATATTCTCAAACTTTGAGAGGTCGTTGTCGTCAAACTGTTCTTTGATCTGTGTGGTTTTCACGTTCACTTCGAACGCTGCCTGCGGATAAGGGTTAATACCGAGTTTATAAAGTTCCTGTAAAGAATTTCTCCTAATTTGTTCTTGTTCGCTTAACATGATATATATTAATTTTTTATTTTTCAAATATGTATAATAAACTTGCAAAAATAAGCATTTTTTCAGTAAGTACACTTTTATTTACTGATTTTATTTAAATTTTGTGATAGAATAGACGTAATGGTCTGTTGTGATGGTTTCAATATGGTATAATTCGTGGTTTTCAAGCACCGTCTTCAGATCGCTGCGGATTCCTTCTCCCGTTAGTTTCAGCACTGCTTCTTTCTTCGTCCAAAATGACAAAAAAGTCATCACTTGATCAGATGCCGATTCTATTATCGCCCGCTCCTCGTCGTTCATGGTATAAGCTATCAGCGAAGATGTGATTTTACGCGGCATTTCAATATCTGCACCAACTGGTTGATTATCAATAGCGCATAAAGCAACGTCACCCGAATGACTGAAGTTGAAATGTATTTCCGGATGACCTTTTATAATGGGTTTTCCGCCGTCAAGATATTCGAACACCGGTGGCTCGGTGATGCCGTATTCGTTCTGGAGGCCTTCCATGAGGAGCAGGTACACTGCGAGCGACAGCCGCCGGCCATTTTCATGGGCGTACTTCAATGCCTGCTCACGTCTCTGTTCAGATACCTTCAACAAAGCAGCATCAATATCAAGCAATTCCGTATGATCGTTGAGATAAATCATGATGCAAAAATATGAAAAAAAATACTTACTTTTTAAAATATTACTATCTTTGCAAAAACAATTCTGATGGTTGACCTTCTGCAGACGAAAATAGAATACCTTAAGGGCGTGGGGCCGAAACGGGCTGAGCTTCTGAATAAGGAGCTGGGCATTTTCACGTTTCAGGACCTGCTCGATTATTTCCCTTTCAGGTATATCGACCGCTCGCAGATTCATAAGGTCAGACAGATCAGCGACGACACCGTTTATTACCAGCTCGTTGGAACGGTGAGCAATATGCAAGCCATTGGCAGTCCGAGAGTTACGAGGATTACGGCGACTTTCACCGACGACACCGGCTCCATCGAATTGGTGTGGTTCAAAGGTCTGAAATGGATAAAAAACCGTTTCCAGCCGGGCAAGAAATACCTCATCTTCGGCAAGGCGAGCGTGTTTAACAACCGCTTCAACTTCACCCACCCCGATGTCGAGGACTATAACCCCGACGACGTGCTCGTCGGCGAGGCACTGCAAGGCGTTTACAACACCACCGAGAAGATGAAAAACGTCGGCCTCGGCACCAAACAGCTCGCGAAACTCATTAAGACCTGCGTCCTTCAGGTCTGGAACATGATTCCGGAGGTTTTGCCCGAGAGTCTGGTGCTTCACGACAAGCTTCTGCCTCGAAAAGAAGCCTATTACAAGATACATCTGCCGTCGAACAGCACTGATATCCAGCGTGCCACGACGAGGTTGAAATATGAGGAGCATTTCTTCTTCCAACTTAGACTTTTAGTTCATAAAAAAGACCGTCAGATAAACACCAGAAGCGTTGTGTTTCAACAGGTTGGCTATTATTTCAACACCTTTTACAAGGAACACCTACCCTTCCCTCTCACCAATGCGCAGAAGCGTGTCATCAAGGAGATCCGCGCCGACTTGAAGAGCGGTCACCAGATGAACCGACTGCTGCAAGGCGACGTCGGAAGCGGCAAGACCATAGTCGCTTTGATGATAATGCTTCTCGCCCTCGACAACGGCTATCAGGCAGCGCTCATGGCACCGACGGAGATCCTTGCCACTCAACATCTTGAGACGTTGCGAGCGCAACTCAAAGGCATGGACGTGCACTTCGCCTTGTTGACCGGAAGCACCAAGCAATCCGAACGCAAACAGATACTCGCCGACCTCGCGAGCGGCGACCTTCAGATAATAATAGGTACTCACGCTCTGATTGAAGACACCGTGGTTTTCAAGAACTTAGGGCTCTGCATCATCGACGAGCAACATCGTTTCGGCGTGGCGCAGCGTGCATCGTTTTGGGACAAGACAGCGTTCCCGCCTCATACTTTGGTGATGACGGCCACCCCTATTCCGCGCACCTTGGCGATGACGCAATATGGTGACCTCGATGTCTCGAAAATCGATGAGTTGCCGCCAGGAAGAAAGCCCGTCAAGACAGTGCATGTGTTTCAGGAACAACGACTTGCGATTATCGGCTTCATGAAGAAACAGATCGCCGAAGGGCATCAGATTTACGTGGTCTACCCGCTCATCAAGGAGTCGGAGAAGATGGACTTGATAAACCTGCAGGAGGGCTACGAGGCGATGATGCGCGACTTCCCGGAGCCGGATTATCACATCAGCGTGGTGCACGGGCAGATGAAGGCGGAGGACAAAGACTGGGAGATGCAGCGTTTCGTGCGCGGCGAGACGCATATTATGATTGCGACGACGGTGATTGAAGTCGGTGTAAACGTGCCGAACGCCTCGGTGATGATTATCGAAAACGCCAACAGATTCGGGCTCTCGCAGCTGCATCAGCTCCGTGGAAGAGTGGGTCGTGGCGCTGAGCAGTCGTATTGTGTCTTGATCACCGACCATAAGATCACTGGCGAAGGTAAGAAACGCATGGAGACGATGGTGAAAACCAACGACGGATTCGAGATTGCGGAGGCAGATCTTCAGTTGAGAGGTCCCGGCGAGACCCAAGGCACCCGACAATCGGGAATGATTGAGATGAAAATCGGCGACTTCCAATACGACGAGCCTATCATCAGGCACACTCGCCGCATGGCGAACCTTTTATTGGATGCCGACCCGACGCTGTCAAAGCCGGAACACTATGCCACAAAGCAGTATTTCACACAGCAGTTCGAGAGAGACTTTGATTGGAGCAGAATCGGATAATGAGATTCCTCGCCCCTTCGGGGCTCGGAATGACAATACCAACATTAAACAAACTAGCGCGGCAAGCCGGTTCCTACATAATTGTAAGTTCCGACATGCCGCGCTAATGGTTTTCATTAATCATTGTCATTCCGAGCGCGGAGCGCGAGGAATCTCATTACTTCTCAGCTGATCTCAAGAATTTTGGAAGATCTTTCTTAAGGGATTTTGCTGGTTTAGCCTGACCGTTGTCCGGAATGATGAAGTGGCATAACGGCTGGATGTTGTCCAATTCCGCATAGTTGCTTGGCTCTCCTATCGGGAACGTTCCTGTTATCGGGTTACGGCCTTCCACTGTCTGGATAAGATTGCCACCGTAGAACACCGACAACACAAAGTTGGTTGCGACTGATGGATCGCAGTTCTCCCACATGTCGACGTACACTGTGTATTCACCTGGCTCGACGTATGCGTCCTCACCATAGGTGATGTTCTCGTTGTTGATGCCGTCGATGCTGCAACTCGGGTTAGAGTCGAGGTCAAGGACACCGCCGTTTTCACTTGTTCTGTTACCATAGAAAATATGATATCCGTTAGGTTCGAAGAGGTGGAGGTCGACGTCCTTGTTGTTGTCGAACGACAAACTCACCTGAAGAGTGCCTGTGCCGACGACATGGATAGTCATCTCTGTCGTCCAATATTCGCTCACATCGCCGTTTTCGTCAACGATACCGATAGTGATGTTGAATGTGTCGCCTTCAAGGTTCTGGTTCATAATCATAACGAAGTCATAAACAATCTCGTTCATGCCTCTGTTGTCAGGAACCATCTCGAAATGGCCTCGCACACCGTCAACACCGATGAGGATCTTTGCCGCCTCAACCATTGACGACACTGTCACATAGTTTGAACCACCAGGGATGACTGTGTTGTTCATCTCAACCGTTGGGGCGTCGCCGCCTGTTGATGCCGGTAAGTTTGTCACGCTGTAGCTCGCACCTTCAACAGTGAAGTAGTTGTTGATTGTCGGAGTGTTAGGGTTGACACCGCCACCGCTGTTGCTGTCTTTATTGCAAGCGAAAGCAATCAGCAGAAATGCTGCTACCGTAAGTAAAGGGAATAATGCTTTTTTCATTTTTTAGGAATTTAGTTAAACAATGATGTTGAATATCAATATCTACCGCAAAATTAAGCATTATTTCAATACAATCGCAACAATTGGCAAAAAAGTTAAATATTTTTGAATACGAAACCTTTTTGAGAATAATATTCCAGAACTCGCGGCAAGGCTGAAATCATGTTGCTGTAGGCTTTGAGGCTGTCGTGGAAGGCAACGATGGCACCGTCGCCGGCGTTGCGGATGACATTTTGATAGACGTCTTCCGGCGAGAGGGCATGATCCCAGTCGTAGGCGATGACAGTCCAGGCGACAATCTTTAGTTTAGAGTGTAGAGTGTAGTGTTTAGAGTTGTTTAAAAAGTTTAGAGTGGATAATTTTTTCAGCTCTGACCTTTTGATTTTTCCGTGAGGCGGGCGGAAGAGGTTGCTCTGAATCAGTTCGTTGGCTGCTGACACCGAGTCGACATAATCCTGGGTTTTGGTTTTCCAGCCGTTTTCGTGGTTGAAGGTATGGCAGCCCACCGAATGGCCTTCTTTTTTGATTAGCTCAAAAGTGGCGGGGAACTGCCTGACGTTGTTTCCTATGCAGAAAAACGTCGCTTTTGCATCGTATCTTTTAAGAATCTCAAGCACCAGCGGTGTTATCGTCGGATGCGGTCCGTCGTCGAAGGTGAGGTATATGGTCTTCTCGCCTGTCTTCGGCATCTCCCAAAGCAGCGACGGATAAAACATCCTGAAAATCTTCGATGGCTTGACTAATCTCACGTTGCAAAGATAAGAATTTTATTAAATAATCATTTCAGTTTTAGATGATCCTTTATAAAACTGACATTTATCACACTTTCCGTCACCATCACTCTTTCCTGATGAAAAAAGGCACAGAGGTCTTTTGCGATGGCTTCGGTTATATCCTTATCGATATCTACCAATGACAGGATGAGGGTCTGTTCCTGTACGTAATTACCATTTTCGTGAAAATATCCGCCTTCCGTAATCATAAACGAAAATGGGACATGATGACTCTTGCAGACGTATTTCATGACATCGATATACATCTCGGTGTTATGTTCTTGCTGATTGGTGATCGCATCGTTAAGACCTATATATATTTTTGTTTCGATCATATTCTTATGGCAATGGAGTTAACGGATAAACAATTTACATGAATTTGAAAATATTACAGAATCCAGTGATGGCAAAGATGGTACGGACGTTCTCATTGATACCTTTAATATAGACTTGTCCGCCTTTTCCCTGCGCATTCTGCAGTATTCCGAGAAAAATACGCAGACCGGCTGATGAGATGTACTCCAACTCAGTACAGTCGATGATGATGTCTTTTCCCTCCACGTCGTTAAGTGGACTCATGGCCTTTTCGGTCTCAGGGGCTGCTGCAGTGTCGAGACTGCCAACCAAAATAGCGACCATTTTGCCGTCTTGTTCTTGAATAGTAGTTTTCATTGCCGTAATATTTAACTTTTTTTATTTATTTTCTTTCTAAGTGTCAATACATTAAGGTCGTTCATGCGCTCGTAGTTGATGGAGTCCATATTCTGACGCATGATGTGGATGCCTAATCCGCCGATTTTCCGATCTTTGGCGGAAAGAGAGGTGTCGACCGCCGACTGTACGGTAGGGTCGAAAGGCTTGCCGCTGTCGATGATGGTGAACTTAAGTCGCGTATCGTTAAAGGCAGCCTCGATGTTCACGTCGCCGTGCTGTCCCGTCGGGTAAGCGTATTTCATCACGTTGACCACAGCCTCCTCAACGGCGACTTTTATCTTCATCGTTTCGATTTCGTCGAATCCCACGGTCTGGCAGACATCTTCCACAAAGGCATTCAGTTGTGGCACTTCCTGTATGTCGTTAGGCAGCACTATGCTTTTTTGCATTTTTGCGTCGCTCTGCTGCCTGATATATTGTATTGCCATCATGGTGAGGTCGTCGCTCTGTTCGGCATCGCCCACAAACTGATGTACTGCTTCGGTCATCTGCTCGATGAGCTGGCGTGGCTCATGTTGTTGGTTTTCCAATGCCCGGGCTGCCACCTCGTTGACGCGTTGCATCTGGAACTGGGCCTTGTTGGCGTCCATTGCCTCGGTGAGTCCGTCGGTGAACAGGAATATCGTGGTGCCGGTGAATATCTGTGCTTCCTGCAGCGAGAACTTCCATTGTGGCATGAAGCCGACAGGGATGTTAGAGTCGCATGGCAGCTCGCCGACGCCTGCGCCGACCAGCAGCGGGGCATCATGACCGGCGTTGCAGTAATGCAGACGGCCTGTAGGCAGGTCGAGCACTCCGACGAAGAGGGTCACGAACATATGGTTTTTGTTCATGTCGGCGATGGTCTTGTTCATGATTGTCACGATGCGGTCGGGCATCGACTCATGAGCCGACACGGTGCGGAAGGTGGAACGTGTGACCGCCATGAAGAGCGATGCAGGCACGCCTTTACCCGACACGTCGCCGATGCAGAAGAAGAGTTTCTCGTCGCGGAAATAAAAATCGAACAGGTCGCCGCCCACCTCCTTGGCAGGGGTCAGCGAGGCGAAGAGCTGCACGTCGTCGCGGTCGGCACGTGTAGGGAACTTCTCGGGCAGCATACCCAGCTGTATCTTACTGGCGATGCGGAGGTCGCTCTCTATCGTGGCCTTCTGGGCTGTGGTTTTCTTCAGCTCGTCGATGTATTTCACCAACGACTGCTGCATATTGCCGAACGAATGGCTCAGCTGACCTATCTCGTCGACACGTTGGAAGTCGGGCAACTCAGCGTCAAACTGTCCGGAGGCGATGGTCTCGGCCTCTGTGGCGAGCCGTCTGAGCGGATCCAATTCGAATGTGATGATGCGGATAAAGAAATAGAGCATCAGCAGCAGACCGACGGCGACGATGCCCATAATGGTGTTTTGCAGACGGTCGAAGCTTCTGAAGATGTCGCTTTCCGGGCATACTATTGCCATCGA
>Ga0265301_10004515_pt1 | contig 14018 bp, 16 predicted proteins | sample AusTroGonzalo_MG_2_FD_193488 | JGI IMG/M metagenome (GOLD analysis project Ga0265301, IMG submission 193488) | Bovine rumen microbial communities from tropical cattle in Woodstock, Queensland, Australia - Gonzalo_04 | ecosystem: Host-associated > Mammals > Digestive system > Stomach > Rumen ...
TCGGGATAACGACATGAATAGTTTTAATATATAACGAATTATAACCAATCCCTAATGAATAATCAAAAAAAATCTTGAACCCTAATAATATTTTACTTGAATTTGACTCCGGCTATAGAGGATTTCTATCTTTTGGATCATGAACGCAGAAGTCTTACGCAATGAATTCCCAATGTTGGTCGCAGGCGACAAAGAAGCAAAGCCGCTCGCCTTTTTGGACAGCACCGCCACGACCCAGAAGCCCGCAAGCGTCATCGACGCGATGGACGATTTTTACCGCGAGCACTACAGCTCCGTGAAGCGCGGGGTTTACCGCCTGAGCGCACGCACCACAGAAGCCTTTGAAAAGACCCGCAAAGACATTGCGAAGTTCATCAACGCAAAATCCGAAGACGAAATCGTCTTCACGCGCGGCACCACCGAAAGCATCAATCTCGTTGCCTGGAGCTACGGACGCAAGTTCTTTGAAGCGGGCGATGAAATTTTAATCAGCGGTTTGGAACACCACGCGAACATTGTGAGCTGGCAGCTCGTCGCCGAAATGAAGGGCGCAAAGATCAAGGTCATTCCCGTTTTGGACAACGGCGATTTGGACCTGGAAGCGCTACCCAGACTCCTCACTCCCCGCACCAAGATGGTCGCCGTTGCCCACGTGAGCAACTCCGTCGGCACCGTGAACCCGATTGCAGAAATCATTGCAACCGTCCGGAGTCTCGCCCCGCAAGCAAAAGTTTTGATAGACGCCGCCCAGAGCTCTAGCCACATCAAGATTGATGTGCAGAAGCTCGACTGCGATTTTCTCGCATTCAGCGGCCACAAGATGTACGGCCCGACTGGCATCGGCGTTCTTTACGGCAAGTACGACGTGCTCGACAGCATGCCGCCTTGGCATGGCGGTGGCGAAATGATCAAAAACGTCACGTTTGAAAAGACAACTTACGCAGACGTTCCGGCACGCTTTGAAGCAGGCACGCCTGCCATTGCCGAAGTCATCGGCCTCGGGAAAGCAATTGAATGGCTGAACAACGTCGGCCTCGACAACATCCGCAAGCACGAAGAACAAATCACGCAGTACGCACTGAAACAGCTTGCCGAAATCCCGCAAGTGAAAGTCCTCGGCAACCCGAAGGAACGCGGAGCGCTCATCAGCATTACGTTAGACGGAATTGCCGTCGGTGACGCCGCCATGATTCTCGACGAAGAAAACGTCGCCGTGCGTAGCGGGCACCATTGCGCACAACCGGTGATGGACCGCTTTGGCGTAGATGCCACGCTCCGCCTGAGCTTTGGCGTTTACACGCTCGAACGCGACATTGACCGTTTTGTTGCCGGCATCAAGCGCGTATTGCGTTTGTTCGGGTAAAAGCTCCATTATGGAACTAGACATTTTCAATCGCACCAGGCGTCTTGTCGGCGACAGCGTTTTGGAAAATATTTTCCAGAAGCGCGTCATTCTCTTTGGCGTCGGTGGCGTCGGCAGCTGGTGTGCCGAAAGCCTAATCCGTTCCGGTATCAAGGAACTTGTCATTGTCGATTCGGATTGCGTGAGCGTTACCAACGTGAACCGACAGCTGATGGCGACCACAAAAACTGTAGGCCAAGTCAAAGTCGACGTTCTCAAGAATCGTTTGCTAGAAATCAACCCGAACGCAAACATCATCGCATTGCAAGACATCTACGAAGAAGCAAACACCAAAAAGTTCCAGCTAGACTCTTTCGACTACATCATCGATGCCATCGACAGCCTCGAAAATAAGATGCAGTTGCTTTGGCACGCCACGCGCACCAAGGCGACCGTATTCTCTTCGATGGGTGCCGCCCTCAAGATGGACCCCACCAAAATCAAGGTTGCCGAGTTCTGGAAAGTCACAGGCTGCCCGCTCGCCCGAGCACTGCGTGACAAGTTCAAGCGCAAAAAACTCAAGCCCGCCAAAAACGTGATGTGCGTTTACAGCGAAGAGCTGCTGCAAAACCTCGGAGAAATTCCCGAGAATGACGGTGCTCCTGCAGAATTCCACAAAGTCGCCTACAACGGCACAATGGCCCACGCAGTCGCTATCTTTGGATTCACGCTCGCCGGTCTTGTGATGAACGACATTTACCAGAAAACGTTAGCACAAGCTGAATAGGCAAAAATGCTTTTAACTTTACTTTAACTTAATAAGTTAAAAAAGTTAAAAATCAATCTCATCTCGCGGGTCTGTGAAAAACGAGTTATTCATAGTCAATACCATCCCAGACCTCACCTAGAATTAGCATAAAGTGTTTCGAGTTCTCGTTCGTTTCCTTTGCGGAGTATTCCACGACACCATTTGGAAAAACTGTAACTATTCTTTCAGAGTAAAAATCAGGGTACTTCGAAATCCAAGAAGACGAATCCCATTCAAAACACGTGAAGCAGCTAAGAAATTCGCGGAGTTTGGCAACCGATACAGGAGTTTCCGAGTCATCGCAACGATATTCTGCCACATCGCAGTAAAGAAGAACATACGGAGAATCCTTTTTGCAGCTGTCTACAAGCATCCGGCAGTGTTCCGTAGCGGCAAGATCATTCCATTCTTCGCCAATTTCGTCTTTGAAGACGTCAACATCTTCCCACATAGGGCAATTACCGAGTGCGGCAACAATTCGCTCACTAAGGTCCTTACCTTGCACAACGCAAAACAGGTCTTTTGCTTTTAAAAATTCTTTGATAGTCATAAATCCTCTTTTTTTGAGACTATCAAGAATGTAGAATCAGCGGACGACAATTAATGTCGTCCGACATACCAACAGAATTTAATTCGACAACAGCATCAAATCAAAATACATCATGCGAGTATGCAAAGCAGCAGACTAATCAAGCAGTTCGCTTCCGACATGCTGTTTCTTAAAAGGTACACCTACACCAAGTCGACCTATCAACACAGCAGGATATATCAAATCCCGTTTTTCCCAAGGTAGATTTTTGCCTATCTGTTTCTTTCGTGCATTTGGAAGATTGTTCGTAAAAATACTTGCATTAGATACAGTAAAAGCACAAACTACATCTTTCAAAGTAGAAGAATCTACAAAAACATAGGTTTTACCCATCAGCTGTTGGCTATACTTAACGGCATCCCTAGAAAAGAACGAATCAAGGTCTTCGTTACCACAAGAAAAAGTATTACAACGATTTAAAACTGATGGAGTCAGAGCCGTGCGAATGCAATTAGATTCTAAAAAGGCCATTTTCCTTCAGCCCTTAGTTTAGCAATTCGTGCAGCATTGCGCATATCAAACCCACTCCACTCAGAATGTTGCCGAGTAAAGTCGATAGATCCGCGGTTACGTTCTGCCTCTTCCGCATTTTTCACGAAAGATTCCGCCACCGCATCCGTCAAAATTGGGATATTGCTAATTGCTAAGGCCATATTTGTTCTCCTAATATACATTTTACCATTTCGATTTGCAATTCTAAATACCGCCGTTGCCGGAATCCAACTGAATACGAGCGTGTTTTTTCTTGACTCATTTAGCCTCCTAGTTTTGAAAAAGAAAAAGCATCCGATTTTTTCGGATGCCTGAGGCCTTTTCAAGGGTCATGCATTAATGTATCAACGTAAAAAGGTAGTCGAAACACTACCTTTTTTATCTATCTAAGCCATTTTTCCTTAAGCCAAGCACAGAAAAAGTCGCGCGAGGTCATGCCACGAGCTTTATCATATTTTGACATAGTCTGGTTCCAATGAGCACTAGACGGATGATTCGTATAAATGTAATCTTCAAATCCATGGGATTTTGTCCAATCCCAAAGATTTCCACCGAAAAATTTTGGATAATCAAAACCTTCCGCCTGCTTGCACACCGTAGAACTCAGAAAAACAAACAGATCCGGTTTCAGTATATCAAGAACCTTGATAAAATTACGAATTGCCTGCTCGCAGTCAACATCCTTGCCTCCATAGGAATTCCACAAATCACCAATACCTTGACAATCATCCGCCGGGCGCAAAAAATAATTGAGGAACGCCACCTGATGCCAACCATTGCCACCGCTCGGTAACACCAAATTCAAGCAACGATCAATTTCTTTCCCGAATCGACCACTTTTACCTTCACGAGTTCCGCGTGTATTACACCAATTCTCTTCATCACTCGTTAATACAGAACTCCCGTACCACGTGTTGACGCCATGATGAACAGTAGAGCCTTCAGGCATATAATGACTTTCACCAATCAGTAAAAGCTTTTTATGTTTCAAAGATTCGTAATCATCTCCCACAAACGGCATCATGTAAGAATGCGTTTTGTAGAATGGGATGGATTGAAATTTTGAATCATATGATGTATTGGACATTTCACCTCCAATTGTTTACAAAGCCGGTTCATGGCCGCCTTTCGACGGATTCTTTAAACAACGGGCATTCACCATGGCAAATATCGTCGGGAATTGCAGCCCACAATATTTACAAGTATACTTGGACTTTCCGGAACCTTCATATAGCACATGGTTAGCACTGCCACCCTGTTTTGCACAGCGAGCATTCACCAATGCAAAAACCGAAGGGAAACCGATTCCGCAATATTTACAATAGAATTTTAGGGACATAAAAGGTTTGTAATCCTTTATTATTTTTCTGACTTTTCTGGTCTACTCCGATAAATCATATCCATTTCATTTTTCATCTGTTGAATCTCTTCTATAGGAAGCTTAGCAATAGCAGATATCTCACCTAATGACAAGCCACGTTCTGCAAGTTGCAAAGCGACATCCTTCTTTTCCAAGCGACTATCACCAAACAAAGCTCTTGTCTTCTTATATTGTTCTGTTATTTTATCCAATCCCTCTAAACAAGATTCAGGATGTTCAAAACCAATTACAAGTAAATCTGATTCTCTTTTAAAATTTTGGATTTGAGCCATTATACTAGCATCTAAACTAATTTCTATGCCCAAGATTCCCGACAAAACAGAAGCTACTCCACCAGAAATAATCTTTGAAAAATCAATCGCTGCACCAAGTTTCAAATATTTACTTAAATCCGAAGAAATTTGATATTGCATAAAATCAAATTTCTTCAGACCATTACGAGGATTTCTTGATTCTAACAAATTTCTAAAATCCTCATTATAATATAGTCCGCTATTCTTCAATTCTTCTTTTGCGTCATTCCAACGTTGTTCTGAGAATTCTTTTGCATCAAATACTTCATATTGCAAAAAACCTCTATCTAACTTCTGCTCTATCAGCGCTTGGATTTGTCCCTTAAAAGCTTTTTTATTTTCAAACGAAGCTCCAATTCCAACACCATTAACATTCGCATTTACACCGCCAGCTCGTCCAATAGCAAAACCAAATTCAGCTCCAAATCCTAAACTAGATTCTTCTTCTTGAACGTTCATCTTCGTTATCATAGTTGCCCCTAAAATATGTGCAACTCGTTTATACATATTAAAACGTTCTCTATTCATTCGATTTATCGAATCAAACGTCGCTTCATAATAAACATTTGCATCATCAAAATATTTCGCACGAAGATAAGCATGGTCTATTTCAACGTTGATAGGAACACCAGAAACATCTATAAAAATTTTTGAATCATCCAACATTGATGGCGAAATAACATCAACATTATGAAGCAATTGGTCTATACCGGTCATTGTGCCATTGTTATATGACTGAGCAGTAGGTTCATCAACAACAAGCAACATGTCTTTTTCCAACTTTTCCATTTCGCAACTCCTTATTTTATCCATCAATAGTTTTACAGACATTTCCAAACATCCATAGTACAATCAGCGCTATTACGACCAAAGAACCTACCAAAAAAAACAATCTCATTTTTTTTCTTGTAAAAAAAGGGATGAAATTTTGGTTAACATATCGATACAAGACATCATCTACAATTTCCTCTGGAGGATCCAAATTTACACTTTTCAATCGATTTTTCAACACCGTCATCACATTAAAAATATTTTTTTCTTTCATAAAAAAAGCAAACGGGATTTTTCTGCCAGCACTATCAATATTATCCACATATCCATGAACAACAATAGTCCCATCTTCCTTATTATAATAAATCTTCATCAAATCGTTTTGCATTCGCTTAAATCTTGGATTATCGTCAACAGACACATAATTAGCGACATCATATTCTTTTGCGACTCCATCAACCAAAATAGATGATTTAGGTTCAGTCTGCACCCACATAAGATCAATCATGATTATTTTCCTCCACCACATTCATTATCTGTTTTAGCATATCCATTGTTTCGGTTTCATCAGTCAAATTAACATAAAAAGAATTATTATCTCGAAACGCCTTAGTGTATTTACCCATAGATGGAGATATAAAAAATTTGTGCATTTTATCTTTCATATCATTCACTTCATAAAAATCACTATGGGTTGCAATAAAAAATACTTTTTCAAAATCTAAACCTTGTAGTCGTTGCAAAAACTCATTTTTCTTTTCCCCATTCTCAAAAATCTCCTTCGGATTATAACAAAACAATACAATATCCTTTCCTTCACACAATTCCTTTTGCTTCTTTAAAAACTCCGATGCACCAGCCCATTCACAACCGTCTTTAACAGAGCAATTCCACACAGGAGATTCAAAAGATTCATAATTTTCCTTAACACATGTACCTTTATCAATTTGAACAAACTCACCTTTCTGTAGATATCTAAGCAATGTCGTTTTTCCTGTCGCAACAGAGCCAATTATAGCAATAGCATACCCTTGTTTCTTTCTTCTCAACATAGCGACCAGAACCACCGCAGGGATGGTCACCCTATACGCAGGTCCAGCAATATCAAGCGCAGTCCAAATACCCGTTATAACTAAGCCGATTGGACCAGCAAAAGCGCTAAGAACCCTTGTCAAAGTAATGTTTCCCGCAAAAGAAATGCCCGCCCCCAAAAAAGATTTCACAACCGCATTTGCAATAATCAACGACAATTGATAAGACGCAAAACCACCAGCAAGAAATAACGTTTGAAGTACCCCTACAAGAATTTCAGGAGTAAAGCTCTCAAAATCACCTTTACCTAAAGATTCCCCCAAATTTTTCAATTCCTCTGGAGTCATTTTTTTTACAGCATCAGTCAATATTTTCAGAAAAAGCTTATCTTCTATTTCAGATGTTCCGCTTTTCTTATCAAAAGGGACCTTTATTTTTTTACATACATCCGTCAAAACTTCTCTATAAAGAACACCTTTACCTCGTCGGAAAACATTCATCCATGTATTTCCCCCAAAGGTTTGAATTTCAGCAGCAATTTCTCTCCAATATTGATGATGATCTGGATTATATTTTTTATACAAATCATTATAAGTGAGCATCTGCATAAAACGCTCACCATTATCTTTTCCATAAACTAAACAATGAACTAAAGCATTCAAATCCTCAGACTTAATCTGTTCTAGGAATTCTAAATCTGGATCCTCACGATATCCCATACAGTCATCTCCTTATTACTACATTTCATGTTTTCCATCACGGCAGCCATTGCCATTGATGACAGTTCACAAGTCGTATAAAAAGCCACATTTAGCACTCACATATTCAGGACACATTCCGCGATAAGGGTCATGCATTCCACTTTCGCGACATTCGCCATTTGAACGATTATGGCTCCATATGACAATCTACGCTTTTTACAGATACATTTCATTTCCCTCTCAAAATGAAATATATCGCCTTTTTCAGAAAATAGAATAAAAACTGTTCTGAAACTTTTATTTTTCCAGTCATTCTCTCATTTTCCATAAGTCCTCGCATTTATCCTTTGGTTTTGTCGACCATTCCTAATATAGAACGAGGCCGCGACAATTACAGTCGTCGGCCCTTGGCTTGCATTTTTCCACAAAAAAGCGTGTTTTCTACACTTTTTCAATCACAGAATCAAGTTCACGACGAGCTTGACCATGGTTTCGCGCTCTTCGGGTTTGCTTTCGGCGATGAGCAGCGTGAGTGCGACGAGTGCGCCATCGCTCAAGATTTTGGTACCGTCCACGCGGTAGAGGATTTCATTGCGGGACATGTACCACAAGAAAATGAATGCGGCGATGCGCTTGTTGCCATCGATAAAGGAATGGTTCTTGACGAGCAGATAGAGGAGCGTTGCAGCTTTTAGCTGTACAGTCGGATAAAGGTCCTTGCCGTCAAAAGTCTGATAAATTTGTCCGAGAGAACTTTTGAAAGAGGCATCTTTTTCAACGCCGAAGATGCCGCTGTCGCGGAACTTTTCCTTGAGCACAGCGATAGCGTCCATGGCGAGTTCGTAAGTTATGGCGCCTTTCGTTTCGGCATAGTCGCCCGCCTTGGGGATTTCAAGTTGTTGGTGGTCGTAGCGGTCCAGCGTTTCGAGGGCCGTTCTAAAGTCGCTGATGACGTTTGCAATTTCAAGTTTTTCGTTTTTATCCATGACGTACTCCTTTTTGTAGGGGAACACCATGAATATAGAATGACGATGCGACAATTAATGTCGCTTAGATTACTTGATTCTATCGCTGCAGAATTCTTGGCGACCGCATTTTTCGCAATGGGCGCCCATCCAAAGCGTGTCAAATTGCTCAATAGCGGATTCAACGATTTGCGGGTCGTTCGTGAGGATTCCCGCTTCGAAGTTGCGACGGAGGGAGCTTTTCATGCCGATGCCAGCGCCTGTCAAGTTTGCGGAGCCTATGTAGGCGGTTTCAAGGTCGAAAATCATCATCTTGAAATGCACTCGCGGACACATGACGCGTTCGAGGTCGGTCGCGAGAATCTTATAGCGGTCGAAATCTTCTCGGAAGTTCGGGCCGGGTTCTTTAGCGTGAATGAGTCGCACGCCCACGCCGCGCTTGAGGAGTCCTGCGAGTTGTCCGAGCAGCGGGATTGATTCGCCGTTCTGTTTGACGTAAACATCCTTGATGTCGGCGGTGCCGATCCAGAGCGTTTCGCGGACTGTCGCGATACGGGAAATCACTTCGGAATAGTGTTCTTCGTTTTGGATGTACTTGGTAAACGTAGGCATAGAAAGAAATATAGTATTGTCGCGCGACAATAAATGTCGTCGGATTTATATATATTGAAAATACAAGATGGCGATGCCGGAACAGTGTCCGGCATGACAAGGACGGAGGTCTTATGGAAAATCCGGGTCGCGGTGAACGCATGGTGCGAATTTTTGTGTACCTGATGGCACACTATAACAATCGTTATAGCGTTACGGATATCATGCAACATTTGGATATTCCCGCAAGTGAATTGCGAAGCGTGCAGCGCGATATGCAGGCATTGACAAATCTCGAAAACCGTTACATCCAACGCATTACCGACAGCGGCAAGACTTATTACCAGGCGGTGCTCGAACGTGCGAACAAGCTCGTATTCCCTGAGTTTGGCGACATGGTTTTGCATTTCGTCTTTTTGCAGCGCATCGCAAACTTGTACCCGGCAACAGCTAGCCTTATCGATGACCTCATCAAGAGAATCACGCAGGATTTGCCCGCGAAGCAGCAAGATGTTTTGAAGAGCTATTCGAAAGAATTGAGCGGGCGCATTCTCTTCATGGGGACTCCGCCCAATTACGACGAAGACGTGAGCAAGCACCTGCCGACTATTCTAAACGCGATTCGTCAAAAGCGGAAGGTACAGATAAAATATACAGACAATTGGGGAACGCCATCGGATAAGCCACGTGTTCCGCTGATGGTCGCCATAAGTCATGGAGACATTTATATCGGTTGCGTTTCGCAGCACCACCCCGACAAAACTTACGCGTTAAAATTGCAACGCATCGAGTCGGTAAAATTGCTGAAGGAAACTTTTGAAGAAGATTCCAAGGTGGTCGAATCTCTGCGCAAGCGCATTCGCACGGGATCTTTGCTTTTGGGCGAACAGAATCCGCAAGAGGAAAAGGTCGTCATTTACTTCCCGAAATACGCCAAGAACTTTTTGAAAGAACGTCCGTACCACCGCTCCATGGAAATGGAAGACGCGCCAGGCGACGAGATCCGCGTAACGATGAAGGTCGAGGTGAACGAGCTGCTCAAGCAGTGGATTATGTATTATGGGAACATCGCGACGGTCCAACAGCCGAAAAAACTGAGGCAAATGATACTGGAAACAGCTAAAAAACTGGTGGAAAAGTACGAAAAGTAAGGACTCTTGCTTACTTCACAAATTATTTATATATTCATTTCCGTAGAGCACTAATCCCGCTGACCGCGTGTTCGAGCCGGGCGGGTTGTTTAACTCTCTGCTTGGCGTCGACCTCCCTTCGCTCGCTTGACAAGCCCGCAATTCGAGGCAGCGTACACCCTATGGGGAAACTGGCCCCCTGACGATCAACGTAGAGCACCTATATGTCATAACAGGTTTATGATCGGGTGCATTGCGTTCTTTTTGAAATCCGTTCATAAACTATCAGCAAATAATTCAACAAAGGAAGTTTTATGAACAGGGAACAATACGCAGAAATGCTCCGCACCATCAGCGAAGTCCATAAGGTCGGAGGCGATATCCACAAGTGCATTATGGAGTATCGTGAAAAATATAAATACGTCTATATCTACAACGATTCCATTTTCAAAATGCTGTTTGGAAATCCAGAAAACATGAGGATGACGGCAAGTTTTTTGAATGCCATTCTCAAGTTGGATGGCGGAGATTGCATTGACAACCTCACTTTTGTGAATCCTGCAGTAAATGGGGCCTTTGTCAAGACAACAACCTCGGATATTGTGGCCGAAAATCAGCGTTTGGAACGTATTGTTTTGGAAGTGCAGCACGTTGAAGACGAAACATATAGTGATCGTTTGGTGTTTTATACGGCGAAGCACACTATTGCAAGCAAGCCTCGTGGAGATAGCTACTGGTTGCGGGACTTGAACCTCATCAGTTTGCAGATGTTCAATGGTTTCCCGAATTCCAAGAATTACCGTCACAGTATTCGCCTCAAAAACCAGGAAAATGAAGAGTTTTTCAAGAAGCAGACGGTTACGCTTGTTGAAATTCCTAAGTTTCTCAAGGGGGATTACGCTTCGGACGAAAGTCTTTTGGCTCAATGGCTTAGGGCTATTGAAGGACTGAATAACGAGACTCCGATTGCGGTGCCGGAGGATTCTATGTTGGCTCTGTTGCAGAGAAAGGCGGAATTGAGTATCTTTACTGAAGAGTTTTTGGTAAGTGAGGCTAAGGCTATGAGCGACCGCCAATATGAACTGTATGTAGAAAAGAAACACGCCCGTAAAGAAGGCCTTGAAGAAGGTCGTGCCGCAGGGCGCGCAGAAGGCCGAGCTGAGGGACTAACCGAAGGCGCGAATACCAAAGCTCGTGAAATGGCGAAGAAAATGCTCCTAAAGAATAAGCCTATTGAAGAAATCATCGAATTTACGGAGCTCTCTGAGGCAGAAATACTCTCAATTAAGGCCTCTTTCGTCTAAAATCCCCTCGTTATTACCAAAATTACGGTCTTGTTATAGCTTTTATTTATAGATAAGCAACTTTTCTAGAAAATTTTTATAATTTACCCTACTTTCCTATTGGACTAGTAGGGTTTTGTTTTTAAATTATGCACATCAAACGAACGAGGCGACCCGCAAGGGAAAAGCCTGGAGGATTTCTCTATGAAATGTCGAATGTGTAACCAAGTCAAAGGCGGGCGGGCCTAAAACCGCCACAAAATTCGCTGAGGCAAACGCCTAGCAAACGATAACTCTCGCGACGCCCATCGCCAACAGTTACAAAACGATCGGGCGATCGCGAAACTTCGCGCCAAGCGCAAAAAAGGATTCTAATAATATGACGACTCAGAACAAGCTCCATTTCGAAACTCTTCAGCTCCACGTTGGTCAGGAACAGGCAGACCCGGCAACAGATTCCCGCGCAGTTCCTATATACCAGACCACCTCTTACGTGTTCCACAGCGCCCAGCACGCCTCTGACCGTTTCCACCTGAAGGATGCAGGCAACATTTACGGCCGCCTCACCAACACCACGCAGGACGTTTTTGAAAAGCGCATAGCTGCTCTCGAAGGCGGTATCGCAGGTCTCGCAGTCGCTTCTGGCGCAGCAGCTCTTACTTACGCCATCACGGCTCTCGCCCGCAAGGGTGACCACGTGGTCGCTCAGCGCTCCATCTACGGCGGTACATACAACCTTTTGGAACATACGCTCAGCAAGTTCGGCATTGAAACGACTTTCGTTGACGTTCACAATCTCAAGGAAGTCGAAGGTGCTATCAAGGACAACACGAAGCTCGTCTTTATCGAAACACTCGGCAACCCGAACTCCGACATCCCGGATATCGAAGCCATCTCTGAACTCGCTCACAAGAACAAGATTCCGGTCGTGATCGACAACACCTTCGGTACGCCGTATCTGATTCGTCCGATTGAACACGGTGCCGACATCGTCGTTCACTCTGCAACAAAGTTCATCGGCGGTCACGGTACGACTCTCGGCGGCGTGATTGTTGACGGCGGCAAGTTCGACTGGGCTGCATCTGGCAAGTTCCCGCAGTTCACCGAAGTGAACCCGAGCTACGGCGTGCCTTTCACGGCAGCAGCTGGCGCAGCAGCTTACATCGTTTACATCCGCGCTATTCTTCTCCGCGACGAAGGTGCAGCAATTTCTCCGTTCAATGCATTCCTCCTCTTGCAGGGCACTGAAACGCTTTCGCTCCGCCTCGATCGCCATATCGAAAACACCAAGAAGGTTCTCGAATTCCTCTCGAAGCACCCGAAGGTTGCAAAGGTCAACCACCCGAGTTTCAAGGATCATCCGCAGCATGAACTTTACACCAAGTACTTCCCGAACGGTGGCGGTTCCATCTTCACGTTCGATGTGAAGGGTGGCCAGGCAGAAGCCTTCAAGTTCATCGACAGCCTCAAGATTTTCAGCCTGCTCGCTAACGTCGCCGACGTGAAGAGCCTCGTTGTCCACCCGTACACCACGACTCACTCGGAACTCACTCCGGAAGAACTCGCCGCAGCAGGCATTTCTCCGGCAACGATCCGTCTCTCCATCGGTACGGAACACTACGAAGACATCATCAACGACCTGAATCAGGCACTGGAGGCAATATGATAGATCGATGTACGGAATTGAATAAATAAAATCATCACGCGGTCACATTCGGTGGCCGCACCCCTCCAAAAAAAATTTCAAAAAAAGGATTCTACAATGTCTAAAATTTACGCATCTGCTGACCAGCTTATCGGTCATACCCCGCTCCTTGAACTTTCCCACATCGAAAAGGAAAACAATCTCCAGGCTAAGATTGTGGCAAAGCTTGAATATTTCAACCCGGCTGGATCTGTCAAGGATCGTATTGCCAAGGCAATGATCGACGACGCTGAAGCTGCCGGCAAGCTCAAACCGGGTTCCGTGATTATCGAACCGACTTCTGGTAACACGGGTATCGGTCTCGCTTCTGTCGCTGCTGCTCGCGGCTACCGCATCATCATCGTGATGCCGGAAACCATGAGTGTTGAACGTCGCCAGCTCATCAAGGCCTACGGTGCAGAAATTGTTCTCACTGAAGGTGCCAAGGGCATGAAGGGCGCAATCGCCCGCGCTAACGAACTCGCCGCCGAAATCAAGGACAGCTTCATTCCGGGACAGTTCGTGAACCCGGCAAACCCGGCCGCTCACAAGGCTACGACGGGTCCGGAAATCTGGGAAGACACTGACGGCAAGGTTGATATTTTTGTCGCAGGTGTCGGTACCGGTGGTACGATCACTGGCGTTGGCGAATACCTCAAGTCTAAAAATTCTGACGTGAAGGTTGTCGCTGTCGAACCGGAATCCTCTCCGGTGCTCTCCAAGGGCGTTGCTGGTCCGCACAAGATCCAGGGCATTGGCGCAGGCTTTATCCCGGATACTTTGAAGACTTCCGTCTATGACGAAGTGCTCCCGGTCAAGAACGAAGACGCATTCGCCGCCGGCAAGGCAATTGCCAAGGCTGAAGGCATTCTCGTGGGTATTTCTTCTGGCGCTGCTTTGCATGCCGCAATCGAACTTGCAAAGCGTCCGGAAAACAAGGGCAAAACGATAGTCGC
>Ga0265301_10004516_pt1 | contig 14018 bp, 18 predicted proteins | sample AusTroGonzalo_MG_2_FD_193488 | JGI IMG/M metagenome (GOLD analysis project Ga0265301, IMG submission 193488) | Bovine rumen microbial communities from tropical cattle in Woodstock, Queensland, Australia - Gonzalo_04 | ecosystem: Host-associated > Mammals > Digestive system > Stomach > Rumen ...
GCATAGTGGTGGAATTGGTAGACACACTGGTCTTTGACACCAGTTTTTGTTAGTTCGAGCCTAACCTATGCATCCAAATGGCGTGTTGTTGAAATGGTTACCAAATCACACCTTCACTGTGATATTCAAGAGTTCGATTCTCTTACACGCTACCAAATTAGATGAATGACGGGAAATGGCATACCTAGTTGTCTTAGAAACAACTGTTTGTAGGTTCGAATCCTACTTCATCTACCATATGGTGAGTATAGTCTAATGGCAAGACGTTTGTCTGTGGAACAAATTATTAGAGTTCGATTCTCTATGCTCACACCAAAAATGCCTGTATATTTCGTTAAGGACACGAGGCAGTCTGTAAAACTGTTGCGAGAGCTGGTTTGGTTCGATACCAAGGACAGGCACCATGTTGGTTTACTCAAGTAGTTAAGAGGAATGTTTGCTAAACATTTAGGTCGACTTTGTCGGTGCATAGGTGCGAATCCTATAACCAACGCCAATGCTTTGATAGCTCAGTTGGTTAGAGCACATGACTGTTAATCATGATGTCAAAGGTTCAAGTCCTTTTCAAAGCGCCATATTATGCCTGAATAGCTCAATTGGTAGAGCAACTGATTTGTAATCAGTAGGTTCTGGGTTCGATTCCTAGTTTAGGCACCATCCAGAATTCGGTTAATTGGTTAGGCTATCAGTCTTCCAAACTGATGATATGGGTTCAAATCCCATATTCTGGTCCAAATCGCTCCATACCCAAAAAGTTAAGGGGATTGTCTGCAAAACAATTATTCCAAGTGCAAATCTTGGTGGGGCGTCCATTATTTAGCACTCTATTTTTAGATTGAGTGAAAACCACGAAGAGTGGTTTTTTTATTGCAATTTTTAAATTAATATGATATATTAAATTAAAGGATAAATATATTTTGAAAGCGGGTTAGATAAATGATTCCAAATGATATCATAATGTTTTCTACTTATAATGATTTTTTTAATAGACGTAATATTATTAAAAGGGAATTTAATAAATTAAATAGTGATAGTAAACGAATTTATAGAATGTATTTGTATGCACAAAGAGAATTTACAACAAATAAATTAGATTTGATATGGGAATTCTTAAATGAACCGGATAATAGTATAGATTGCCCTAGTGAATCGGATTTAAAAAGATATTTTGTGAAAGCATTAGAACATGATATAGAATATAATCAGGATTATCACGACGGTGGTGATTATATTGAATATTGAGGAAGAAATTTTAAAGAGAATTAATGATACAGAAATATTATTGAATCAAATAAAAGATAAAACAACTATGGCATATTTAATGGCGTGTTATTCTTTAAAATGTGATTATGAATCTATAAATGATAATGAAAATGCTTGTAAATATGCGGATATAGTAATTGATTGTTTAAAATACAATAAGATAAATTATCCTGATAATAGAGAGACAAGAGAGAAAATCAACAATATATGGGTTACAAGTTATGATACAAAAGCAAGAAATGGTGATTTTGAGGCGTTTTGCATCGCATTAGAGTGGAATAGACCTATTCATAAACAATTTTATTTACCAAGAGCGAAATTATTAAAAAAACATGGTGTTATACAAGGTGTGCAAGATTTAATTGATGATAAATTAGATTTACTTGTGCTTAATTTACCACCAAGAATTGGCAAAACCACTGTAGGATTATTTTTACAAGTATTGTTAGGTGGAATGTGTCCTGATGAAAGTATTTTAGGTGCGGGGCATAGTGTTGGATTAATTCAATCGTTTTATTCGGAAATAATGAATATAATTGATGGGGAAGAGTATAGATATCATGAGATATTCCCAAATAACCATATTGTTAATAAAAGTGCAGAATATTTGTATTTAGATTTGAATAAAACAAAACGTTTTCACACATATAATTATGTATCTATTGAGGCTGGTGGTACTGGTAAAGTACAAGCGGAGAGACTTTTATATTGTGATGACTTGGTTAAAGATGTTGAACAAGCTAATAATCCAGATAGACTAGAAAAGTTATATTATAATTATACAGGTACTATTAAGGATCGTAAGATACAAAGGTTATGTAAAGATGGTGAGTATAGACCTTGTCCTGAAATCCATATATGTACACCTTGGTCACTACATGATGTTACAAGTAGAGTTGTTGAGAATGCAAAACAAGATGATATGTCAAGAGTAAGAATTGTATCTGTACCTTGTTATGATGAAAATGGCGAAAGTAATTTCATGTATGATTATGGAAAAGGTTTTAATACGAAATACTATCGTGATATGGAAATAGCAGATGATCCTGTAATATTTAGTGCAAAATATTTAATGCAACCTATTGAACGTGATGGTTTAGTATTTAATAAAGAGAATATAAATTTTTATAATGAACTTCCTGAAGATCAACCAGATAGAATAGTTGCATATGCTGATGTATCACATGGTGGAGATGATTATTTTAGTTTGCCTGTAGGATATGTATATGGAAATGAAGTTTATATAGAAAAAGTATTGTTTAAGAATAAATTTGGTGGAGATGATTACATACGACCTTACATTAAGAGTATTTTAATAAACAATAAGGTAAGTAGGTGTGGGGTTGAAAAAAACAATGGTGGTGATTTCTTCTCAACATTAATGCAAAAAGATTTAAGAGAGAGTAATTATCATTGTAATATTACTACACATAATGCGCCCACAAATAAAAGAAAGTTAGATAGAATATTGGCTTGTCAAAACGAAATTAAAGGTATTGCAAGTGAAAATAACACATATAGAATATATTTTAAGAACCCAGAGTTAATAAAAGGTGATAAAGATTATATAAATGCTATGCAAAACCTATATTCATGGAATCAAAACCCAAATATGCAAAACAAACAACATGATGACTTTCCAGATAGTTTGGCAGGGTTAATAACAAACGTATTAGGTTCTACCACAAGTGGTAAAGCGAGAATAAATATATCGGCTGAAAGATTAGGAGTTTAAAAGAGGAAGAATTGTACTTTCTCTTTCTTTATGTAAAAATGTGTCTTTTTGACATAATAATATACTAAGTGATATAATTACTATATATAAGTGGGTAATTTTTACGTTGGAGAGTAGGTGGTAGTCTGAATCAAGGTAGTGTTAAGGTGCTAGAGAATTTGCATTATGGAAGACAACGAATCATTTTAGATTACCCAGAAGTGACGAAAGATAACTTATTTGAAGTTATGCAAAAAGCTCTAGGAATACACGCTAGCAATCGAAATGATTGTGATTATTTAATTAATTATTTTTTAGGTCAACAAGACATTTTAAATCGAAATCCTAGTAGAACAACTGACGTTAATAATAAAACTGTAGTTAATTTCGCTTACCCAATAACACGAGAGATAGTGGGATATACATACGGTAATCCTACTGAGTTTATTCCAAAAGATATGGAATATCAGGAAGATATATCAAAACTTTCTGACATATATAATTATGAAGATAGTCATTCTGTAGATACATGTAGCGCAACATACGCAAGTATTTGTGGTGTAGGTTATATGATTACATTACCAAATAGCAATATATCTAAAGACATGACACCAGAGATACCTATTATACATTCATTCCTTGATCCAAGGAATACATTTGTTGTTCAGTCTACTGACATAGGTAATCCTACAATATTAAGTTGTAATTATGTTATAAATCGTGTTACAGGAAAAAAGGATTATACCTGTTATACTGATAAATTTAAATTTGAGTTTTCTAATATGGATCCTGCTACATTGGTTGTTACATCTAATCCAATTGGTTTAAACCCAATAACAATGATACCTAACTCATTATTCTTGACAGGAGATTGGGAACAAGCTATTTCCGTAATGAATGCACAAAATATAGTTACAAGTGATAGTTTAAATGACATTGAAGGTACAATAAAAAGTTTACTTGTTATATTAGGTGCTGAATTTGAAGATGATGATACAGGTTTAGATAAGATTAAGAGAAATAGAGTTATGACATTAACAAAAGGAAATGGTGAGACAGGTTCATTAGATGCTAAATTTATTGCACCAAAACTAGATAGTGTTAGTGTGGAAAACATTAGAGATTATTTAGAAGAAGCAAGAAATATCATAACTGGTATCCCAGATAGAAGTGCAAATTCTAGTGGTGGAGATACAGGTATGGCGGTTCTTAATAGAGATGGTTGGACTGATATTGAAATTGTTGCAAGACTTAAAGAGATGTTCTATAAGAAAGCCAAAAAAGAACAATTATCAATTGGTATAGAAATCCTTAAAAAATTAGGTTTAATTAGAGATGATTTATCAGTATTGAATATTGATATTTCAGTAGGAAGACATACAACAGATAATATTCAAACAAAAACACAAGCATTCTCTACATTGGTTAAAACTGGTGAAATTGCTACAATAGATGCTTTAGAATTATCATGTTTGACAAATAAAGCACGAGAAGTTGTAGAACGTGGAGAGAAATTTAGAAAAGATAGGCAACAAGAATCTGATGAAAGAACGATGAAACAACAAGAAATGACACAAAATAATGAAAAAAAGCAACCCTCAAGCTCTTCGGAGGCTTGATTAAACAAAGTATATTTTAGGATATTCTTTGAGAGTTATAAATTTGACCTACCTATCGGTCGTTTAAATAATTTAGGGTTCTATTCGACAGAGAAGTCGTTTAATCACTAGAAGGAGGAAATGAGATGAATGAATTACAAGCCTTAATGGGTGAAAATTACAAAGAAGGAATGACAATTGAAGAGATTGGTAAATTCTTCGAAGGAAAAAAATTTGCTGATTTATCGTCAGGAAAATATGTTGATAAATCAAAATATGACAATCAAGTTAATGATTTAACTAATAAACTTAATGAGAAAGAACAAGAGTTAAATTCTAAATTAACGGATGCCGAAAAAAATGCTAAAGCTAGTGAAGCACAAGCAAAAGAAATCGAAAACCTTAAAAAAGCATTACGTGAAAATACAATAAGTGGTAATAAGAATGTAGTGCAAAGTATATTACAAGGTTCTAGGGATATTCTAGGTATAAAAGCAGAAGATAGTGACTTTGCTACATTTGTTGATAATTTCACAACTGAAGATAGTGATAAAACTAGAAATATTGCTAATTATATTTCTAAACTAATTAAAGATAGTTATGATAAAGGAAAACAAGACGCTACAAAGGATGCTATGGGAAATTTTGGGAAACAAAAAAACCAAGGTTCAAGTAGTGACAATGATGGTGTTGAAGCATTAGGCAAAAAATTAGCAAGTGCTAAGAAAAGCACAAAACAAGAATACGATTATTTTAAATAGAAGGGAGAATATTCAATATGGATATGAGTTTTAAGAAAACAAGTTATGGTAACAGAACATTTATCTTGGTAGGACAAGATAGTTACTATATCGCATTACCAGTAAAACTAAGTGGTTCTGCAAATGCAACTCTAAAAGCTGGTCAACCATTAGTTGGTGATTTAGATAGTAGATTATCTACAGAGTTCACAGCAGGAACATCTGGTGCTGTTGGTATTTTATTACATGAAGAAACATTAGATGGAAATGGAAAAGGAAATGGTACAATTGTAGTAGTAGGTTGTGTTGATAAATTAAAATTAGACGCATCCATGGTAACTGCTATTAAAAGTGCTAATATTCCAAGTATTATTCTTACAGAAGGGAGTGCAATTTAATGGCTAGTATATATGATTTAGTAACAGCAAGAAATGTAGCAGATTATTGGACTGAATTAAATAAAAACGAACAACCTTATTTAGGTGAAACTTTGTTTCCAATTCAAAAACAATTAGGAACAAATATTGAATGGATTAAAGGTTCTAGTAATCAACCTGTAGGAATAAGATTATCAAGTTACGATGCTAAAGCAATTCGTAGAGATATGAAAGGTGTTGACAAATATGAAACTGAAATGCCATTCTTCAAAGAATCAATTTATGTTGATGAAAAATTAAGACAACAATTAAATAACTTTATAGATGCTAATAAACCTGAAATAGTTGATAGATTATTAACAAAAGTATTTGATAGAATAACTAATTTAATATCATCAACAAGTGTAACACTTGAAAGAATGAGAATGGAAGCATTGACTACAGGTACACTTACTTTATCAAGTAATGGTCAATCTTTTGTATATGATTATGAAGTACCTGCTGGTAATAAAAAAACAGTTTCAATTTCATGGGATGATCCAAACGCTGATATAATTGGTGAGATAAACGCATGGAAGACAGAAATGAAAGCAAAAGGTGTTAATTTAACACGTGCTATTTGTAACACAACAGTTATTCAAGGAATGCTTAAAAATAATGCTATGAAAAATGCAATTTATGTATTTGCAGGTGGTACAGTTAATTTAACAGAAGCTAATGTAAGAAGTTATATTGAAGCACAAACAGGAATTCGTTTTGCTGTATATGATAATGTATGGGTAGATGAAAGTGATCAAGTTCATAAATATGTACCAGATCACACTGTAGTATTTATTCCAGATGGAACATTAGGAAATACTTATTTAGGTACTACACCTGAAGAAAGTGATTTAATGAATAATTTAAATGCTGAAGTTTCTATAGTAAACGAAGGTGTCGCTGTAACAACTTCACAAATGGTTGATCCTGTAAATGTAGATACTAAAGTATCAATGGTTGCATTACCATCATTTGAGGAAGCAGATAAAATCCTTATTGTTGATACACAAGTTACGAGTGCTTAATGATAGAAATCAAACATAAAGATTCTAATATAGTAAAGGTTGTAACACAAGGGGCTTATGAGAATTATTATGAGTCTCTTGGTTACGAACCAATTAAAAAAGAAGTAAAAGTATCAAAAAAAGAAATAGAAAATAAGGAAAAACCATTTAAACAAGAAAATAAGGGTGAACAAGAAAGATTCTCAAGGAAGTAGGTGATAATATGTTATATTTGATAAAAGATAACTATTATATGCTTAGAAATAGAGAGTATGTGAGAGTAGATGTTGAATTAAAAGAAGGTCAACTAATCATAAAACCAGATAGAAGGTATGTCATTGAAAATAATGATAACGTTCATGTTAAAGGAATTATGATAGATGATATTGTAAAAGAATTACAGAAAAAAATTAAATCTACTACATATGACCGTAAATATGATAGATAGGGGGAATTTTTATGAACGATCAAGTGTTAGATAAATTTGCAAGTACGTTAAGAGTTCTTTTAAAAAATAGAGATTTTGATATTTCTGACACTGATACTCCTACTTTGAAATATGAAATTGAAAGAGCTATTGCTCAAATAAATCGTTGTAGACGTTTTAAAGCAACAGACACAAATCCATATGATAAGAAGTATGAAGATTTAATTATTCCTCTTGCTATTAGTTCTTTTGCTAAAATAGGAGCAGAAGGAGAAACAGTACATAGTGAAAACGGTATAACAAGACATTATACATCTGGAGGAGATTATCCAAAAGAATTGTTAAATGAGATTATACCATTGGTAAGGTAGGTGTATTATGAGAAACCTACGTAGAAATAAAAGAAAATTATATTTATGTCAAAAATATATTGATAATAATCATATAGACAAATTTAAAGAACCTATACTCATTTATGAAAATTATTTACCTACAAATAGCGAAGGAGATTTAATATCAATTGGTATGGATTATCCAATGTATTTGAGAATGAAACCAAATATTAGCGAAAAGGATTTATTTCATGAAGGAGATAGGTTTTATATTTTTACAACACCACCTGATGAATATGATGAAATGTGTAAAGATGCTGATTTTGAAATATATAAAAAGCCTATGATTCATTTGAATAGTCTTGAAGTTATGTTATATCGTAGAAGTGGTATTAGAGATGGCAATACAAATAACGGTTAATGCTTCTGATATAAAAGATATTTTAACAGGTTTGAAAAATTTATATTCAAATTTAGATAAAGAAACAAATGAAATTCTTAAAAAAATTGTCGATAATGGAAAAGAATATCTTGATGATCAATATAATAATACTTTGGGTAATGATCCTAACATAACTGATATAAATACAAGAATAGACAAAACAAACAACGGTTATAATTTAATTAGTTTTGGAAAAGATGTCGTATATGAAGAATTTGGTACAGGTGATGAAGGTATGATGCATCCTCATCCTGTAAAATCAGAATACGAATTAAATGATTATAACAGTGGTTCTTTCATAATAGATGTTAACGATGTTCATAATCAAGAATTTTTAGATATATTACAACAAAACGGTATAACATCTGGTAAATTTTGGAGTTATACTAAAAATGGTTCACATCTAACACAAGGAGTTCCGGCTGGTCAAGAGATGTGGAAAACACGTAATTATTTGATTGGGGATAAAATATTAGATATTGTAAAAACAAAAGGAGATGATATAAGTGGTTACATTATTGGATCAATTAAAAGATGATTTGACTGATTTATTTATAAATAATGATAATTATCCAGAATATCAAAATATAATTGTTAAAAAACAATATGAGAAATATCCCGAAATAAGATATCCTATGCTAACTATTCAAGAACTTAATAATGAAAATGTAAATAAATATTTTAATGATGAAGGTGAACAAGTAGTATATGTAGGATATCAATTTAGAATAGATTCTGAACAAACAAGCAATCATACTGCATTAGAGAATGTTGAAATAATTGGTGATATAATAAATGATTATATGTCTGGTGAAAAATATTATTGTTTAAGAAGAATAGGAAATTTTGCAAAATATCCTATGCAAAACGATAATAATGTTATAACCGGTTATTTGAGATATGAAGGTAATATAGAAAAAAATACTAATACAATTTATAGGAGGTAAAATATGGCAATTAATTTATCAACTGCTGGAGTACAATTACTTTATGCAGTAGAAACAGTATCAGGTACAAGACCAACAAGTGGTTATACACGAATTTATGGTATAAAATCAACACCTAGTTTGAATCCTGCACCAGATACTCTTGAAACAACAACTTTAGATGAAACAGAATATAAAACATATATAGATGGATTAAAAGATTTAGGAGGGGCGTTAGAATTTACATTTAATTTAACAGAAGAATTAATGACTACATGGCAAATATTAATGGATGCTTATGAGGCTGGAAAATTAGTGAACAAAGCTACTTGGTTTGCAATTGTAGTACCAGATTTGACAAAAGCATTTTTCTTCACAGGAAATCCTAGTGAAATGGGTTTACCTGAAACGGATGTAAATAGTGTATTAGAAATAACAAATTATATTACACCAACAAACGCACCTGCAAAATATGATAAACCTACAGTTATACCAAGTGCATAATAAAATTAAATTGAGAAAAGGATGTGTATAGATTGAATACGAAAATTAACTTAACATATAAAGGTATTGATTATATTCTGGAATATAATAGAATGGCGATTAAATTAATAGAAAATGATGGGTTTGCATTAAATGAATTTGCATCACACCCTATGACAATGATTGATTTAGCATTTAAAGGTTCTTTTTATAAAAATCATAGAAATGTACCGAATGTATTAATAGAAGAAATATATAATCATTGTCCAAATAAAGATAATTTGATTGAAAAAATAACAGAAATGATAACAGAATGTTATAATTCCCTAACTGAAAATCCTGATGGTGACGAGGGAAACGCGACTTGGGAAGTAGTGAATTTGACACCAAAGTCAAATCAAAAGTAGAGTCTACTCCCCTTACAAAATTATTTGAACACGAATGTCCTTATTATATGTCATATGGTATGAGTTTTGAAGATTATTGGTATGGTGATGCTTATCTTGTAAAATTCTATCGAGACGCATATAAATTAAAGAATAGATACGATGACGTGTTTATGTGGAAGCAAGGCATGTATATATACGAGGCACTTTGTGATGTATCTCCTATATTACATGCTTTTTCTAAAAAAGGAACAAAACCTCTACAATATCGCATTAGACCAATGAGTGATGAATTAAAAGAAGTTATGACGGAAAAAGATAAAGAAAAAGAAATTCAAAACGAAAGATTGAAAGCAATAGTATTTTTTGAAAAATGGGCTAAAGCGACTAGTAAACATTTTAAAAATAATAACTAGAGGTGATCATATGAATATTGATACTATAGTACTTAAATTCGAAGCTGTTTTTACAAAAATGAAATCAGATTTAAGCGATACTATTAAAAAGTGGGAAAATTTAGATAATGCTACATCAAATGTTTCAAATACTTTTAATAAAATGGCAAACAATGTTAATAGTTCTATGAATAAAATGGCAAAAAGTATCGATTCTAGTGGTGCAAAAGAAAATTTACAAAAATTACAAGAACAATTAAAAATTATGAAAGATACTTATAAAAGTAATTTGGATTATTTTAATAGTAAACGTTCTGCATTTTCTTCTAGTGTTCTTGATACGCGTGGTATGAGTGAAATACAATTAAAAGAAGCCCAAAAAAACGCTAATATACCATTACTTACAAAACAGCAATTAGATGATTCTAAGAGAGATATAGATGTTTTAGAAGCAAAAATAAAAGAATTATCATCCACTATAGAAAATACAAGTTCAAAAAAATTAATTAAAAAAGAAAATATTGATTCAAATGCTATAGAAAAAGCAAGTGAAAATACTAAAAAAGTTTCTAAAAATTTTGATGGTGTATCTAATAAAATTAAAAAAACAGCAAGTAATTTTTCAAAATTAAGAAATACTGTTGATAATACTAAAAAATCATTAAACGGAATGACAAGTTCATTGAAAAAAACGGCAGATAGTAGTTTTAGGAGATTAAAGAAATTAACATTAGGTTTGGTTGGAGTAAGAACAGCCATGTCTTTATTGACAAAAGGTGTAAACGCATATTTATCTTTCGATAGCGAATTACAAGATAGCATATCTAATTCTTGGAATATGTTAGGTGCTTTATTAGCACCGGCTATAGAAGTAGTTGCAAATGGTTTTGCATTAGCTACAAATTATATCGCACAATTTATAAGTGCATTGACAGGAATTGATTTGGTAGCCAGAGCAAATGCAAAGGCTTTAGAAACACAAGCAAAAGCAAATGAAAAAGCAAATAAAGCACAACGTGGTTTACTATCTATGGATGAAATTACAAATTTACCTACTGAATCTGGAGGATCAGTAGCCAATGAAATAAAAACAATTGATACAAAACCTATAAAATGGTTGAACGAATTATTAAATGCTTTAAAAAAATATAAATGGCATGAAGCTGGAGAAATAATAGCGGAATCTATTACAAATGGTTTGAGAAAAATAAAATGGGATGAAATAAGAGATAAAGCCGAAAAAACGGGAAAAAATATAGCAACGTTTTTAAATGGAGTATTTGAATTAGATTGGCGAGGTATTGGTTCTTCTTTTGCAAATGGTTTAAATACACTTGTAGATTTGTTTCATGGTTTTTTCAAAGATTTAGAATGGGGTAGATTGGGCGCTGGTATAGCAAATAGTGTTAACGGTTTCTTCAACGATTTTGATTTTAAAAAATTAGGTGAAACAATAACCGATGGTATTTCTGGAGTTTTAGATACTGCTATATCTTTTATAGATAATTTGGATGCCGAAGCACTTGCAAATAGTGTAATAGATTTTATAGAATCTATAGATTGGTTAAAAATTGGTAAAAAAATTATAAAATTGCTTATTGATGGAATTAGATTTGGAATAAAAACTAATGGTAAATTATGGGATAGAATTGTAGATGACATTAAAGAACAATTTTCTCCTAAAATAGATAAATTTGGTGAAAAAATAGGTGGAGATTTAGGAAAGAGAATAGCGGATGCTATTAAAAACGGATTATATGGTGGTCTTAATGGTGTTAAATATAGTATATTTCCGGGAACACAAATAATTGACATCTTTTCTGGTAATATCCCAAAATTAGCAACTGGTACAAATGAAATTGAATATGAAGGTTTATATCATTTGCATGAGGGTGAGGCAGTAGTGCCTAAAAAATATAATCCTATAATTAGTAATTATGATAATAGTAGTGATAATAAACAAATAATAGATTTATTAGTATCTTTAAATGCTAATATAATTCAATATGCAGAAAGACCTAATAATATCAGTATAAATGGTAAAAAAGTAGCAGAAGCAATATATGATGATACACAACAAATAAGTAGAAATAAAAACATATCAAATGTTGTCACAAGGAGTTGATTAGATGGCTTTGTTAGAAGTTAGTATAGATAATAAAGGAAGTTGGATTGCTCTTCCAACTCCTTCTCCTGAAAACTATTCTCCAACATATACACATTTAGAAAGATCTTATCAAGATAGTTTAGGATATTTACATAGAGATATAGTTAGAAGAGATAGAGCAAAAATAGTTTGTGGATGGAATAGACTTAATCAAAATGAAATGGCTTTATTGCAATCTCTATATGATTTAGATTATATTTATTTACGTTATACCGACAATTACAGTCAAAGAAAGGAAATCAAATGTTATGCTGGTCCTGTTGACGGAAAAACAAGATTTATCGATCCTTCAACATATGCCTTAACAACAAGAACTAATGTAACTGCTGATTTTATTGAATATTAATGATAACAGTTTCTGATAGTTTTAAAAAAGCAATAAAAAGCGCAAATAGAAATATTTTCGGTTATGTAGATATAAAATATCAAAATAATTTATATTCTGCTGAAATAGAGCAAATGCCAAATGTTTTACCTATATATTTATCAAGTGGTTTGGTATCAGGTAGTAAAGTTTTAACAAAATATGCAACCTTTGAAAATAATTACACATTATTAGATGGTTCTTTTATGATTTGGAATGAAAACGTATTAGATGAAAAAGGATATGTTAGTGATGAAGTTTTTAACGATATAGTTGATTCTACAATAATTGTTGAAAACGTTTCAACAACAATTCCTTCTAAAGGTATCACAATTTATTTTAAAGAAAATTTACCATTTAATTTCGATGTTAAAATAACAGATATAAATAATAATGAATATATTGATAATATAACAAACAATACATCTATGACATATCAATATATATTTAAAGATGAAATATATATATCACAAATAGAAATAGAAATATTTAATGTAGAATTTCCAAATAATAGATTAAGATTGGCATATATTGATTTAAATATAAGTGATTTTTACGACGGAGATGAATTAATCGATTTTGATGTTAATGAAGAATGTGATTTATTAGTTGAAAGTTTACCAATAAATACATGTAGTATTCATATCAACAATTATCCTACCTCTTATGGTGGTAATAAATTTGATCCAATAAATCCAAAAGGTATCACAAAATATTTAAATGAAAATACTACAATAGAACCGTATATAGGAATTTTAACAGAGGAAAATGGTATTGAGTATGTAAATATGGGTACTTTTTATTTAACAGATTGGAATTCTAAGAATGATGGTAATGTTACTCTTAATGGTAGTAGTGCGTTGCATCTATTAAAAGGTAAAGAAATGATATGGAATAGCAGTATGTTTACAAATGCAGTATATACTACCAATTTAGCATCCATGATTGAAAACACAACTGGTATAATTTGTTCTTTTCCAGAATATTCTATGCCATTAGATAATTGGTCTAATATTCATACAAAACTATGGGATTATTTTAATTATATATCACCTTGTTTGTTATATAATGATAGACCTAATCTTATTAATCCTAATCTTAGAAAAATATATGTAAATAGATATAATAATATTGTTATAGATAATATAGTAAGCACTCCTGTTGATAATATAGATAGATATTTATTATTAGAAGATGTTGATTATATAACAAATAAGTTTATCAAAGATGTGGTTGTTAAATATACTTTAGAACCAAGTGAATCAAGTGTTTCTACAGCAACTATAATAAATACTACATATACTTTATCAAAACCTGTAGAATATTTATGGTTTAAAACTGATAAATATATTGCTAACATA
>Ga0265301_10004518_pt1 | contig 14016 bp, 13 predicted proteins | sample AusTroGonzalo_MG_2_FD_193488 | JGI IMG/M metagenome (GOLD analysis project Ga0265301, IMG submission 193488) | Bovine rumen microbial communities from tropical cattle in Woodstock, Queensland, Australia - Gonzalo_04 | ecosystem: Host-associated > Mammals > Digestive system > Stomach > Rumen ...
TTGTCGACGCTCTACTGGGACTACTACCCAGGGGTATCCTGCCGTTACCAGTTGGCTATTCATCACAAAACGCGCCGTGCGCCCGTTGCCGTCCATGTACGGATGGATATAAACGAAGAAGAAATGTCCTAAAATTGCACGCACCAACGCATTTTCCTCTTCCATCATCAAATCCGACAAAGCACTCATCGCATCCAACACGGCATCTGGATTCAAAGGGGTGTGCATTGAATTCTTGATATACACCTGATGCCTACGATACCCTATCAAATCCGAGGCCTTCACTATACCCGCCCTGATGCATGGCTCAAACAACTGAAAGTGCCAGTCCTGATGCCCTTTCACATACAACTGTGCAGGTGCCTTGCCCGAAAAACAGTCCTTCACGCCTTGCTTCAGCAATTCGTACGCCTGATAATACCCGCGGGCAGCCAAGGCATTCCTGCGATCCTTGTCTTCCTCGTCGTTCTCAGGATTCCAGTTGCCACTCCGCACACGCTCTAATAAGCGCTCCGTAATCTTATAGCCCTCAATCGACAAAGAGTTGTAACTGTCCTTTACATACGTCGCATCCATCATCGCCAGCACCGATGCCGCATCTTGCTGCACTGGCTGGACTTGCAACGTGTCAATTACCACATTCCGCATCTGCATCCACATCAAGCGGATGCGTGAGGCGTATGGCGATTCCGCGAATGTCGCCATCCGTACATTTTCCTCAAATGGATTCTCCTCTGTCACCATATACCCCACTTGGCGCATCATACGCAACAGCTCATCAGCCATCTCCTCGCGTCCGATGGAGCGCAACGCACCTGCCACGCGACCTGCTCGGGTGGTATGTCCCCCGTCGATGGCCGCCAAGACGATAGGCGAGACATCACGCAAGCTGGCCAGACAAGTCCTTGCCTCCAACGCATCACGGCGATAATAATCCGGTCCCACCATCAACAAGGCATATTCCATGGGGTACAAGCGCACACCATAACGCGGCTCCCGTATCACCTCTGGCGGAAGGCTTGCTTTGATGTCCACAAGCGAAGTCCCGAAAGGCAGTTGCAGGATGTTGTTTGTTCCGTTCTCGCAGCGCACAATCAATTGTTTGGGAATCACCGTCTTCCCGCTGTGGAAATAGAGTGACAGCTCCGGCGACAGGCACCAAGCCCCGTTGAATCTCTTGTCTAAATATGCAGTGATGAAGTGCCAGTACGATACATACCACACCGTTGAATCGCCCTCGCTCCCAGGTGACGACGGGATATACCATCCCTTCATGACCATCTGAAGGTATCCGCTGTTCACCAAACGTTCTGTATGAGTCCGTCCCAGCGTATCCGCTCCCTGAATCACCAAATTGTCACCATGGGCATCCTGATATGCCTTCAACACCGCCAATGACTCCGCCAATTTCTCTTGTATTGTTGCCATATTAGTATATTTTGCACTGCTGTTATTAGTTTATTTTGCTTTACTAACATTAGTATATTTTGTATTGCTAATATTAGTTTTTGACGCTGCAAAGATACAAATCTTTTTCTATTTCAACAAAATAATTACCAAAGAAGAAATAAAAAACACCATGCATTTTATTGCAAAGTCTTTCTAATCGCGCTTGTTTTTATTAGTTTATTTTGCTTCGCTGTTATTAGTTTTTGCCGCTAGGCTTCGATTGGTTTCAATGCCTTTTTTTGCAATCACCACCGCCACAACCGCCGTGGAACCGCCCAGCTTCAGCAGCACGATGTTGATGATGATGGCAAACAAGGAACCAGCCATGCTCACAAAAAACTCCGATGAGCCGTTGATGAATGTGGTATATGCCCTGCTCGGGGCGGAGGCTGATTTCGGCTCTTTGGAGATGGCGTTTTGGTCTGACAAAACGATAGACGAGCCTTTCAACCGAATGCTTGCCTCTGACTATGGTTTGCTTCGTGTCGCCATCGAGCAGCCTAACCTCGTTGCCCGCAACAAAATGATTACAGCCTTGCTGGTGCATCTTTTGCTGACGCTCTATAACGCTTCCGACAGACCCGAAAATACCACGCAAAAAGACAACAGCAAACGTTCCCGTCAACTCTTGAACCATTTCTTCGAGTTGGTAGGCGAAAACATCCTTTCGGGACAGCGCAATATCCCGTTTTATGCCGAGAGACTCTGCGTTTCAGAGCGTTATCTTTTCAAAGTCTGCAAGAAGGAAACGGGCAAAACGCCCAAAGACCTCATCAATGAGTTCCTGGTTGGCCAAATCAAGAATGCCCTGCTGACTACCGAGATGACCCACCAACAGATTGCGGACCAGTTCAATTTCCCCGACCAGTCGGCCTTCGGGCAATTTTTCAAGCGGCAGGAAGGGATGTCGCCGTCTGAATTCAGGCAGAGGTATAGATAGAGTTCATTCAAACGGAGAATTAACACTGCCGCAAAGGAGATCGCGGGTCTCCGCCCGCGATGAGGCCTTGCGGCGGCATCCGGTTCAAGAATTATGTCGCGCTTCACGCATGTGGGTTTGTCGTAAGGAGATCCGGTAGTCCGATGGAGACATTCCCACAGCCCGTTTGAAATAGCGCCCGAACAGGGACTGGCTGGGGAAATTCAGATCAAACGCAATCTGCTGAATTGTATTCACAGTAGAGGACAATTGCGCTTTGGCGTCAAGGATGACGTAATCTTCTATCCACTGAATGGCCGATTTCCCGCTGGCTTTCTTGACAAGCGTAGTCATATATTTAGCCGAAATATTCATCTTGTCGGCATAAAAGCCAACATCACGATGATCCCGATAGTGCTGCCTAAGCAGTTGCAGAAACTGCATCATGACCTCCCCATGACGCTGCCCCGTTTCTTGAGCGTCGGAAGAAGGGTTGACAATCCGGCCGATCATGATGAAGAACAACCTTGAAATCAAGCTGAAGATCTCTTCCATGCTGGAACTGTTATCTTCACTTAGCATTAAATTGTGCACCAGTTCTATAAGCGAGCGGAATGTTGTGGCAGTCCTTTCATCCAGCTTATAAACGGGGTTATTCTCTACGTGCTTGTGAAACAGATAAACATCACCTATGTTGATGCGGGACAGGAAATGCTCCGACATCACCAAAAACGTTCCTTTAAAGTTCTCGTCCACATTATTGGATTCCGCAATCTGGGAAGGAAGCGCGATGAGCAGGGAATCTTTCTGAAGATGTATGGGGTGCAAGTTGATGGCCCCATAGCCGTTACCTCCATTACAAAGGACAATAAGGACCTGTTTGAGCTTATATGGTTCCCAGTCGCCTCTGAAGCGGGGGTTGTGGAGGATAAGGATGTCTTCCCTGAATTGCTCAAACCATTCTGTACGCGAAAGATCTATACGTGACATCTGGAGGTCGTCCAGGCGCTTCTGACTGAGCTTTTCGTTGTGAAACATGCCTTGCGCTATTTTTCTGCAAAATTAAGCAATTTTTCTTCTTACAGACAAAATAAAGGAAAAATTGAGCAACATTTGGGAATATATGAGAACAATAATGCCATTATATTGGAGTAATTTTGCAATCTTTTATAAAAGACATGAAAATTCTTTTTATTCTAAATAATTATTTCGGGACAGGGGATGGCCTTTCTGCATCGGCGCGCCGCACAGTACAGGCTCTTCGTGATGTCGGGCAGGAGGTTCGCGTAGTGACAGGATCTAATCGTGACCCTGCCGGACCGAAACCGGATTACGAACTCAAGTGGTTTTACTTCCCTATTGTCCAACCCATCATTGATGCACAGGGTTATTGTTTCGCTTCCACAGACACGAAAATCATCGAAGAGGCCATGCGGTGGGCCGATGTGATCCACATGGAGGAGCCGTTCGTACTTGAAGCGAGAGCATACAGGATAGCCCAGCGGCTGGGGAAACCCGTTACCGGAACCTACCACTTGCATCCGGAGAACGTCTTCTGCTCCCTAGGTCTTGGCTGGAGCAAAGTGGCGAACTATCTGCTAATCACTGCGTGGAGAGATCTTGTTTTCAATCATTGTTCCCATTTGCAGTGCCCCACTGAGAATGTTTGTGAAAGGCTTGAGCGTCACCACTTCAAGTCCAAGCTCCACGTTATCTCCAATGGCTTGGTTCCAGATACTTGTATCCGCCCAGAAGTCCCTCCGGAAAACTATCTGGACCCTACCCGACCCCTGAAGGTACTTTATATCGGCCGTCTTTCAGTAGAGAAAGACCAGCCCACCCTTATCAGGGCCATCCGCCATTCTACGTTTGTCGATCGCATTCAGCTCCAATTTGCGGGGCAGGGGCCCAAGGCCAAGAAATACAAACCCATGGCTATGAAATTGTACGAGGATGGCGTGGTGAAATATAAGCCGGAGTTCAAGTTCTGTACAAGGGACGAACTTCGTGCTCTTGCCGCCGGTGCCGACCTTTGCGTCCACTGCGCCACCATCGAAGTTGAGGGGCTTTCCATCATGGAGGCCATGCAACAGGGCGCCGTGCCAGTGATTGCCCAAGGCAGGCACAGCGGAACCTCGCAGTTCGCATTGTCCGATCACAGCGTTTTCCAGGAGAAAAATGAAAAGGAACTGGCCGAAAAGATAGACTGGTGGCTTTCCCATCCGAAGGAACGCTGGGAAGAAGGAAAGCGATACGCTGAGTCCATGAAAAAATACGATATCGGCAAGTCGGCGGAAGCCCTTATCGAAATGTTCAAAGCAGCAATCGCAAACAAATAGTCGAAACAATATGAACTTACCCAGGAGCCCGTTTGCGGCAGCGGTAACGTCCCCGGCTTTGATTACCAGGGTATGCACATGGACTATAGTATTGAAGGTTGTGAATCATAATGAGACCATACAACTCTATTATAAGGATCGTCCTGAGGTGTGTTTCAAGGTGCGCGTGGTGAAGCTGGACGAGTATACAAAGGTAAATTAATGCCAAGCCAACTTTCTGCGACTGAAACGGTAGATGCTTACGGACGATACAGCACCTTCACTTGTGGCCTCAGTCTGGTACAGCAGTTCCACTATGGCAATTTCACAGTGTTTGGGCATCTCGGCGTTTATCTCTACAAACGCTTTGGTCTGCATGAGCAAGAAGGGCTACTCTATCAGAGAGTTGGCATGAAATACACCTTCCCGCAATTAGCCAACGTCTTCGTTTCCATCGACTGCAAGGCCCATCGTTTCAAAAACGCAGCCATGTTGGAGTTCACTGTCGGGAAGCGGTTATAGGCATCAATACTAAATACTAATACACTAGCCGGATATTGTCGCACCAGACCACGTTGCCTGGACAGCCGACAAACGCTTCCTGACATCCTGCGGAGATTTGCAGAATCAGGTGGGTAGGCTCCACATCTGCATTATAGCCAACCTCTTGCACGGGTACCATCTTCCCTTTAGAATTGCGAGCCATAAAACGATCTTTTGATAGTTTTTCCCAAGTTTTATAGTCGGGAGACTGTGTGATGTCGCCGTAACGCACGGGCAGCTTGTGGTCGTTCTGCCATGTTGGGATGCTTTGCGTGATGCGCTCGCATGCTGTCCCTACGCGGTAGGCAAATATGTTTCCATTGGCATCCTCCCAACGGTGCTGTAGGAAAAGAACAATCTCACCCTCATCCTGCCCTTTGACAGTAGTCACTTTAGTGCCCCCAGTAGCTTTTACCAAATCCTTGCCTTGTTGGATAACAGCCTTGTAATCAAGCATTAAAGCCTTCGTGCGTTTCGTAAAAGGAATACCCATATCAAGGGACTTCATCGGCACTTTACAGCACTCCATCGTTACTGGGTCTACAAGTCGGCCGGTGAACAGGGTGCCAGTGGCCAAGGCCTTGAGTTCGATGCCGATAGCTGTCACTGTCTGCAAGGTGGTTTCGAGGCGACAGCAATAGCCATTTCCGCGCTTTTCTGGGATGACTGACACAGCGGCTTTCTCCACTCCCATCACCTTGGCGTACGCATTACTCGTACCCCACGGCGAGCCATTCTCCCCATAGGGATAAGGCTTGTTCTGTCGAATCGTATCGGTCTTGTCAATGACATACAAAGCACGCGTATTACCACCCAATAAGAAAGATTCCTTAATATACCGCACGGTCCATGAATCCATCTTGCCATAGGGCAGGTACTCGACCTCCTCTTGCGCGTGAAGGTATAATGAGAGAATTGCAAAAACGACCAACAATTTTATTTTCATGGGAAGTCTTTTTTTTCAGTAATTCCGACGCCGTATGGCAACAAGAACGATACCGTGATGCAACGACGGGGCGCATCCTTGTCCCATGTTTCCACGATAGAGTCAAGTATGCTGTCGTTGCCAAAAAGAGGGAAACACAATAACAGACATAACGAAGCAAGAAAGGGAAAAGGAAAAACTGTTTTCATTAATACTTTGATTTGTTGCACTTTTGTCTTGCTGCTTTATCTAAAATGGCTGCAAAGGTACGCTTTTTCTCGTTATGCAAGAAGGAAACTCCTCCGCAAAGGTCACGAAACCCTTACGGCGGCCACGCTTGCCATGGTTATCCGACGATTTTTAGTCCAACAATAGAGAGTATCAATGTGCTGAGGAAGAACACCCGCCAGAATGTGGCAGGCTCATGGAAGACAAAGATACCCAGCAGCACCGCGCCGACAGCACCGATGCCCGTCCAAACAGGATAGGCCACGCCGATGGGGATGGTCTGGGTGGCTTTTGCCAACAGCACGGCACTCAGCACATATAGCAGGCCGAAGCCCGTCATCCAAAGCCACCACTCGGTGCCGACCGCCAACTTGGTCTTACCGAGGCAGAAGGCAAAGCCGGTTTCACATAGGCCAGCGATGATTAGGATGATCCAGTTCATATGACTTATCCGATTTCTTCCTCCAAAATCTCGGCCGCATCGGCCACGCAATCGGAGCATTCCCGAAGGAATCACCTCGCCATTATAAATCGTGTGGATGCCAGCATCAAAGCCATCATACCACTTCTTCGGCGTGTCGTTGCGGGCCTTGAAGTCATGGGTGTTGCACAGCCAAAGGCCTGTCTTTCTGCGAGAGGTAAAACATATAAAGGACGGCGGGCTTAGTGCCTCGGTTCTCGCCGTGGTGGACGGTCTCGACCATCTCGACGACGGCTTCACCCTCATGGACGACTTTTTCCGTCCCGTCCTCGGTGACGATGGTCAGTTCTCCCTGCACCAGCACGCCGTAGTTCATCACGTCATGATGATGCCATCCGAGTTTCTGGCCTGCGGGGAACACATACCTCATGGCGACTAATTCGGGTCGGCCTTGCGGGTAGTCGGGCAGTTCTGCGCCGTCCCAGCTCTGCGAGGTACGGATGAGTTCCGTGGTTTCTACTTGTTCCATCATCAGATCACCTTACTGTTACTCTTGTGGTCTCAATACCTTTCGCGGTCTCCACCTTAATCAGATATATACCAGCGTTTTGGTTGCTGAAGTCATATTCAAAGATATTGCCTTGAGCGGAGTCTTCAAATACCTTTTGTCCAAGCGTATTGAAAATACTGACGCTTTGGATGCTCTCAGCCTCAATTTTTACAAGTCCATGTGTCGGATTGGGATAAACTGCAGTAACAGCAGCACCGTTTTCCGTAACTGCGCTGCAATCTTCAATAAACTCATAAAAACCGACCAGGCCGTATGGGTCGTACCAAGCGGAGTTTTGGTAAGCCTCGATGCATCCGCAAGGAACGGTGAGGACAGGAATGCCAAACTCGGCAAACACCATGCCTCCCAGGTCATTTCCAAGCGCAGGAGGTGTGACGGCCAAAGAAACCGTCTCCGAGATATGCGAGCACTTCCTGAAGGCCATATCTCCGATGTATGAAACGGATTCGCCTATAATCAGTTTTCCATCCAATCCTTCGCACTGGAAAAACGCGCTCTCCCCGATATGGGTCACCGAATTAGGAATCACCAAATCACCCGTCAAATCAAAGCATAGGGCAAAAGCGTTGTTACCAATGGAAACTACCGAATTAGGTATTTCTATCGACGTCATTCCCGTGATGCCCTTGAAGGCATTGTTACCGATGGCTGTGACAGTATTGGGAATCACCGTATTCTTGCAGCCCGTAACCAGCTCGTTTGTGTTTGTCGCAATGATGGCGTTGCAGTCGTTTCTGGAGTCATAATTGGGGTTTTCAGGATCGACCACAATGCCTTCGAAATTGCAATACACGAAAGCGTCCTCGCCAATGGAAGCCACATTGCTCGGGATGTTCAAAACGCCAGTCAAACCGTCGCACGAATTAAAAGCCCAGGCACCAATGCTGGTAACGCCGGTGCCCAATATCAAATCACCGTCAAAAGCATAGCAGGTAAAGAAAGCGCTCGGTTCAATAGTAACCACCGAATTAGGAATTACCAAATCGCCGGTGAAGCCCGAGCAATAGGCAAAGGCAGCCTCTTCGATAGTGGTCACGGAGTTCGGGATGGTCAAGCTGGTCAGATAGAAACAATACATGAAAGCGGCGTTGCCGATGACGGTCACGGTATAATTATGGCCCTGGTAACTCACCGATTCAGGAATGACCAACGCACCTTGTGCATTGTAACCCTCGACATGGCCGATAACCGTTACGGAAACATTGTCATCATTGACACGATAAATCATATCACCGACGGTGAACTCCGACGGAGTGGAGCTGTAGGTCATAAACAGGCAGGTAGGGTCATAGCCATCGCCTCCGTCATGGAGCGCGCCCAAAACAGTATAGGCTCCAGTATTGGGGTCAAGCTGATACAAATTGCCATAATGCGCGCCAAACAACTCGCCCGTCAGCATGTCGAAAGCCATTTTTATCGGCAAATCCATCGAGCTGATCACAGTCAATTCCGCATTGGCAAGATTCAACGAGCCATACTCACCCCATGAACTGATCATATAAGCGTCACCCTCCATGTTGATCGCCAAATTGAAGCCATCATGCGCTATCACGCCACGATCTTGGATTTCGGTCGGATTGGCTGAATTGAAGCATTTCAGGTGTTCTTCTGTAATCAAATATATCAATCCATCGGCGGGATTGTAGGCCATATCGTTAACGTATGGGATGCCAGCGAAAACCACTTCAGGCGCCTCGATACGATTATTGGCGGCATCAAAGTTTGACCTGCAAATGTTATAGCCGCCATCATTATTCACACTCCAGACATAGCCATCGGCAAAGGTCGCCGACGATACGGCAGGAACCTGGTCCGACGCAACGGACACCGACCCTAAATCCTGCATGGTAAAAGTGATATACTGGTATTCAGCCGGGCTGGGCGGTAATTGGTATCCAAACCAGTTGGCGGTTGATGCGGATCCTTGCGCCTTGGCGAGGCCAGCGAATGCAAGTAAAAACAAAAACAGAGGTAAATACTTTTTCATGATAATTGGGTTTAGTTTTGAGGCCACAAAGATACGGTATTATGTCTTTGCAGCAACAAAACACTTCCAAATATAGGAATAATCGTTACGGCGTCTTTCGGCATAAACAAAATTTTACCATAAAATGAATTTGTTTTGAAAAAACATCGTAAATTTGCTTACGATAAAACAGTGTTATTTAGTATAAATCATGAACAGCTTGAAAAAAAGTGTTTTTTGGATTGTCGTGATAGCCGTACCAGTAGTACTGATAGGGTTATTAATTGAGAACACGGTAGTAGCAAATGTATTGGGGTTATCATGGCTCATGATACTCGTAGTAAGACAGATAATCATCTCGAAACGTACTGAGACGGCAGATCAACAAACAGCCCCTCCCAAAACACAAGACATGGAACAGCCTAAACGACAGGCCCCAATGATGTCTGAAGAAGCAATGATCAACAGCACACGCGACGACTACGCGTGGGGCGATGAAAGAATGCGCGTATTTCAAAGAATGCAACGCCAGGAAGCCGAAAGAAAGGCTGAACTAGAGAGACTCCAAAACGACGAGACTTACTATGCGACATCACAAATGGATTATCTGCTCAACAAAGGAAACGCAGATGAAATCGAGCAGTTCATGAAAGATTATGAAGAGTTGGTTCTAAAAAGCGACAAGGTTCTTAAATTGAGCAAGTTGTGGTTTCACTTAGGCTGGCTTTACACTGTGGATAGATTCCTTTTTGACAAGGCCAAACAATGTTACGACAAAGGCCATGAGTTAAGCGGCGGCATTTCCGACCTATATGATTCTTACATTAGGATATGGGAAGAATTTCGGAAAATCACCGATAAAATAAACAAGAGCGCTGGAGCCGAAAAGGCAAAAGCCCTTCTGGAACGCGCTTTCCATAGAAACGCGACTAAAAAGAGTGCCATTGCCGACATAAACGCAGCAGCAAAAGAGTGGGACGGCCTCATCGAGATACAATTCATACATGGTGTACAACATCAGAAAAGATCTCAATACAATGAAGCTATCAATTGCTATTCGAGAGTCCTTGAACTAAAATCGGACAACCGTTCTGAGGTCGACACCCATTTCCGGCGAGCCCAATGTTACATGGAACTCAATCAGTACGAAAAGGCTGTCGCCGATTTGTCGATAGTCATTGAAAAAGACGAGGACGATTACGATGCCTACGATTGCCGATGCCATTTATACACCTTATTGGGCAAAAAAAAGGAAGCAGAAATGGATAGAGAAAAATACGATGAATTAACTGATGTTCAATACTGTGGCGAAGCTGGTCCGATCGAAGTAGAGGGACCTTACAGCAGTCACCTGAGCTGCAATGGACATAGTTTTTATCAGTATTTTAATTAACCGATTCAAGTTTTATTTCAACGCTTTTACGGGACAGGCCTTCTTGCATTTCTGACAAAGGATGCTTTCGGTGGCGTTTTTGCAGCTATATGCTTTACTATAGATTTTCTCTAACAATCCGATAATGCGGATTGTAGGTATTCCTGAACGCCTCGCTATGCCTCACTGCTTGTTTGCCCTCTGCCGCCAATCGCAGCTCGGTTTGCAGCGATGCATCCGCCCAATTGGGACAAACTTGTATTGCGATGCTTTCAATCTTCTGCCATTCTTTTGCCCATGTGTCACCAAAAGCATTATCCTTGCTCGCTGCTTCAAAGAATAGGGCAAGCAATTGCTTTTCAGTCAATTCGCCATCAACAACACAGACAAGATTGATACGCGTGAAACGATGCCTGAAACCTGTAGGCTCTCTCTTGGGCATAAGACTCATATCCGTGTCTCGGCACTCTTCAAGTTCCCTATGAAGATACTGTCGAGCCGAAGCTGTGTCGCTCACCAGGTGTTCGGCACCGAAATAGTCCTGATAGCAGGTCTTGTAAACATCCTGCAAGGTGGCCATAGGGTACTGCTCATGGATTTCCACGCACATCTGTCGAATGGCTTTGTCTTCATTACTAGAGGGAATCGCTGCGATTCCACCAGCAACCAACGCCGCGGGAATGCCCAAAAGCATCCCGATGAGTGCCCCTTTGATGTGGAACCAGTAGTCGTGGTAGGCAGCGGTCATATCCTCTGTACCAGGAATGACGAAATGCTTGTCGTGGCAAAACCACAGGCAGTCGAGCACCAAGGCATCGAACCAATTCACCACCACCCAGAGGGCGTAGGCCGTCAGTGCGCCACAGAGGAAAGTCGTGCATCCGTTGACATATCTGACCAACAGACCCAGCAGCACACCGAAGATCATCATGGCGACAATCTTCTTAGCGTAAAAGGTCACGCCTCCGGGACGATTGCTTGCATCCACCAAGCCAAGCTGGTCGCAGCGTTCGATGATGGCGGGAGGATAGTTGAAGATGCTCTTGATGGGGTTTCGCGACATCAGAAACACAAACAGCGTGAACAAGACGCATGCGACAAGAGATTCAATCAGGAAAGTCATTTATCCAACGATTTTAAGTCCAACAATAGAGAGTATCAACGTGCTGAGGAAAAACACCCGCCAGAAGGTAGCTGGCTCATGAAAGACAAAAATGCCCAACAGCACTGCGCCGACGGCACCGATGCCCGTCCAAACGGGATAAGCCACGCCGATGGGGATGGTCTGGGTAGCTTTTGCCAACAGCACGGCGCTCAGTACATAAAGCAGGCCAAAGCCCGTAATCCAAAGCCACCATTCAGTGCCGACCGCCAATTTGGTCTTACCGAGGCAGAAGGCGAAGCCAGTTTCACATAGGCCGGCGATAATTAGGATGATCCAGTTCATACTCAATTGTTTTTGCTCTTCCTATAGGTTGATTTTAAACTAATGCTTCTAAGCCTATTTCCCGAATTTATAGTTCCGAACACTTACAACAACGGTTCGCTTTAATTCATCATCTCCCTCACCATAGCATTCACGGCATCTACATCAAGAGGCTCCAGAACGATTTCTTCTGGTTTCAAATCCAAAAGGAACTGCATATAATTGGGGAGTGTCAGCAGAGGACCTTCACGGCCAATGTTGAAATCTCCATACTTAATCGCGTGATACACATGATACTTGTCGGGATGCTTCAGCGCTGTGGAAAGGCTCTTCGCTTTGGCTGTTTTGGCTTTGACCTCAACTGGAACACATTCTCCTTTGTAGTTCACCAAAAAGTCCAGTTCCATGCCGGATTCCTTGCGATAGTAGTATAAACGCTGTTCTTTTTTATGAAGCGTATCGGCCATCAGATTCTCATAAATAGCACCTTTGAAGCCGCCCAAGTTCCCTTGCATGATGTCGTTTCGGGTGGAGCCACCAAGCATGGTGACAAGCAGGCCAATGTCAGTGATATATACTTTGAAGGTTGATTCGATGGCATTGCCTTCCATGGGCAAGCCTGTCGCCTCTGTGTTATAGCAACGACGGATCATCCCAGCGTCTTCCAGCCACTGAAGCGACCCTGCATAGTCCTCGGCACGGCCATCTTTCTTGATGAGGTTGTATTGGAACTTTTTGTAGTCCTTGGCCAATTGCTTGGTTATGGAGTCAAAACAGCCACGAATATAAGGCTTGTCGTCGTCACTGGCATATTTCACCATGTCGTCTTTATACTCTTTCAGTATCCTACGGAGTACGGCATCGACTTTACTCAAATTACCCGTCTCTATCAGTTTGTTTACCGCCGCAGGTAAACCGCCAACGGCGACATAGCGGTTCAAGAGGTCTTTCAAAGTGAGATGCATTCCGATGGGAACAGGTTTTTCATTGGCCAGACAGTCCTTCAGGAAGTCTATCACTTGTTCCGTGACTCCATTAGCCCAAAGGAATTCTTCGAAATCAAGCGGATACATCTGTATAATTTCTTCAGAGCCAACAGGAATAGAGTTCTTTCCCAACTTTATATCGTCCTTTTGTTTCCGTTTCAGTTTCTTTTTCTTCTCGCCGTAACCCTGTACACCCAAAAGAGAACCCGTAGCGATGACATCGAAACGTCCGTCCTCTTTGAAAAACTTCAAGGACGTGCGGGCATCAGGACAGTCCTGTATCTCATCAAAGATGAAGCAGGTCTCTCCTGGAACGAAATTAGCTCCTTTAATCTGTGCGGAAAGCTCCATAAGAATGGCATCGACCTCTTTAGAACCTAGAAAAGCGCCAATACGCTGGGGCTGCTTGGTGAAGTTCATGTAATAGACATACTTGTAGTTATCCTCAGCGAATTTTTGGACAATAAAAGTTTTGCCACACTGGCGAAGTCCCATGATAACAAGTGGCAAATGTCCAGGGGTCTCTTTCCATTCTCGTAAAGTGTCCTCAATCTTACGTCGTAACATATCCCATTCTGATTGAATGCGCAAAAATACACTTTTCTGAACGAAAAAAGCAACTTTTTCCCGTTTTTCTGAACGAAAAAATCAAAAATCACCCATTTTTCTGAACGAATAATCACCTATCCAACCCGTTTTTCTGAACGAATAATTGCCTATACAACCCGTTTTTCTGAACGAATCATTTATCCACAATGCCTAACGTGTACTGCTTACGGAAAGTAGACACGGAAAATAATTTTTATAGGTTGTTATTTTCCAAAGTAGACACGGGCGATTTTTTGTGCCCGAATCGGTTTACAAAAGTAGACATATTTTTGTTTTTTGTCGT
>Ga0265301_10004520_pt1 | contig 14013 bp, 11 predicted proteins | sample AusTroGonzalo_MG_2_FD_193488 | JGI IMG/M metagenome (GOLD analysis project Ga0265301, IMG submission 193488) | Bovine rumen microbial communities from tropical cattle in Woodstock, Queensland, Australia - Gonzalo_04 | ecosystem: Host-associated > Mammals > Digestive system > Stomach > Rumen ...
CCCGTTTACTTGCTGATATTTGCAGTTCTTAACATAAGTATGCTTGAGAGAACTTACGTAGTAATAAAGAATAGGAAAGCGTGAAGAAAGTGAAGATTGAACATGTGGCAATGTATGTAAATAATCTGGAGACGGCAAAGAACTTTTTCGTGAAGTACCTGGGCGGCAGATCCAATGACGGTTATCATAATAAAACAACTGATTTCAGGTCCTACTTTATTTCTTTTGATGATGGAGCAAGGCTGGAACTTATGAATAAGCCTGAGCTTGATGACCAGGATAAATCACTTAACCGCACAGGATATATTCACGTCGCCTTTTCAGTTGGAAGCAAAGAAAAGGTGGATGAGATGACAGCTCTTTTAAAAAAAGAGGGCTATGTGGTGGCAAGCGGTCCCAGAATTACAGGTGATGGGTACTATGAGAGCTGTATTATTGCTTTTGAGGGGAATCAGATAGAGATTACTGAGTAGCACAGACAATTAACTCGGAATTCGAAAGAGTGCTTTCTGATAGCTCTTATATGGTGTTAAAAGGACACGCCAAAATCACTGAGAAGCCTTATTCCATAAGAGGTTAATGAATAATGAACGCCCTATGATGTTATGAGGTGTTATACCTTGTCGAGAGCGTCCGCGAAGCTGATAAGGGAAAAAACAAGGGAAAGAAAACAGGACAAAACGAGATAACACCAGGCGGTGGAATGACAGAGATATGCGGATTTATGAAGAGCAGCTTCAATTGAGGCTGCTCTTTATTATATGTATTATATGGTTGATCAGAGAACACAATGGAGAGGTTATAGGGAGGGAGGCGTTGGATACCCGTGATAAGCTCGTTCGATTTTCTGACGTGCTCGCAGGAACGATATTTTATGTCCCAGTGGGACATTGGTTTCTGTTCGACTTTGAACAGGATTTTCATTATAAATATGGATTTTTCACCGCATTCCTGTTCCAGATTTTCACTCTGATTTTTCGTTATAAAAATTGCAAGCAACGTCTCCATGTACATCTCGGAAACCGAGAGTACAGGAGCCTGCTTCTGGGGCAACCCCAGACCCCGTCATACAGAAAACAAAATACCACATTCGAAATTTTAAAATATGTTGTGTTTCTGTTGTAGTGCTGATGTAGACGCCTTGATATACTGCACACAGAAACAAACAAAAACACCCCAAACGGGAGAAATAAGGAGGAAATCAAAATGAAAAAAAAGATCACAAACAGAAAGGCAAAACTCTTAACAACCTTACTAGCAGCAGCTACGACCATGAGCATGGCAACACCGATGATCGCATCGGCACATAATGTATATGATGAATCGGCAGGAAATCTGACAGAAGTCGTCGGAGAAGCTACTCCGGGATATCAGGAGGTATCTATACCGGTCACCGCCACTGCTGAGGGGGTTGAGGAGACATCAATGGCACTTTCCGAGAATGCAGCGTTGAAGTCGGATACTGCAGCACTTTCAGCCGGACAGAAGTCCGAAAGATACCGGAAGCAGGTGGAAAGACTTGAACGGAGAAAGAGAACAAAAGTAAAGGTGTTAATGGATGTCGGAGGTTATTATGTCGTAAAGAGGTGGAAGTTATATGGAAGAAAGGTAACCGGCGTTAAGGAAAACGGCGATTACATTCTGGGTAAGTGGGAAGTTCTGGAGGATGATACAAATGTATCGGATTTCGATGACACAACCGTCAAGACCATCACTGCAGAATATGTACAGTTAGCGTTCAGTGCGGATATCCTGGGCGGGACAGACTTCCCGTATAGCGAAGTTTTTTGGAATAGTCTGGACAGAGAGATTCGGGAAGTGACTATCCAAATGACTGGAGGATGCAGAACCGTAGATGTCAGTATAAAGGTGGTATTTACTGAGCAGGATGATTTTTTCTGGAAATATGAGACTATCATAGATAAAAACTGCTCCGCTCACAAAGAGTGGACTCCGTAAGTCTGAGAACTGAACGTCAAAAACAATGCGGGTTTAGATACCCCAAATGGGAAAAGAAAGGAGAAAAAATACAATGACAACATTTTTGATCATCGGCGGAGGACTTCTGCTGGCGGAAATGGGATTCTCTATCTGGTACACATATTTTCTGTAAAATTAGGAACAATAAGCAACATACAGAATTCTGAAGATTCAGGGTGACTCAGCCATCCTGAATCTTTTTTTGTGTTTTAAAAAATTGTTTTAGTTCTGTTGTGAGTTTGTTGTTGTGGCTTTGCTATACTGCGTACAGAACATAAGAAAACCCCAGAACGGCAGGGGAAGTACACAGATAGGAGAGGTATTAAATATGTATACAACAATTATAGCAATCGCCTTATCCATAATCGTGATGTATGTGAAGAGCAGGAAGACAGAATCCTAATAATAAAAGACTCTCATAGAAAGGAGGACCAGGATATGATTAGTTTCGCAATTCTCGGAGGAGGCCTGGTAACAATCGCAGTCGGAACAATTATTTACGGAATGTGTTTTGCATAAATTTTTATCAAATGTCAGAAAGGAGGAATCACCATGACGGCAGTATTGATTGTTGGCGGAGTGTCGCTCGGCATTATATGGGGATCAGCGCTCATCAGCGCTTTTAGCAAGTAATGATAGAAGTAGTTTCATGGTAATAAACAGCTTCTTAAACAGAAACGAGATGATATCCGAAGATAAGGAGGAACGACAATATGGTAACAGGAATGGTTGTTGCAACATCGATCGCTATTGCTCTTGCAGTAGTTGTACTTTTTGGTTAATGTGAGAAAACGAGGACGACAGTGCTGGATGGCTCGTCCTCTTTTTTTGTGCGATTGTTTGATATTTCTTTTCAGATGAGGCGTTTTGTTTTTTTGAGAAATATGTTGGGTTTCTGTTGTAGTGCTGATGTAGACGCCTTGATATACTGCACACAGAAACAAACAAAAACACCCCAAACGGGAGAAATAAGGAGGAAATCAAAATGAAAAAGATGATCACAAGTAGAAAGGCAAAACTCTTCACAACCGCACTTGCAGCAGCTATGACCATGAGCATGGCAACACCGATGATCGCTTCGGCACATAATGTATATGATGAATCGGCAGGAAATCTGACAGAAATTGTTGGAAACAGTGTTCCGGGATATCAGGAGGTATCCATACCAATAAATACCAATGCTGCTGGATTTCATGCGGAAAGCTCACAGTTAACATCACTGAAAAGTGCATCCAAGGGAAAGACTCGGGACGGCAGGGAACTGACGGTATCTCAGGAGTTTTATGATCTCAGGGTTGAGAGACTTGAGAGACTGCAAAACACGAAAAAGACGGTAAGGATCAGAAACCACGCCGGATTTCATGTGTGTGAATCCGTGCTCTACGGAAAAAAGATCGTGGGTGTTGATGAAAATGGCGACTTTGTTCTCGGAGGTTGGGAACGTCTGCACTCATCCGATAGTATGCATGGTGCCTGGGGCGCCGGTCCGTCTTTTGAGATCACAGGCGACTATGTAGCATTTTCATATACCTTTGATATAACCTGGGGAACAAATTATCCGTTCAGCGGAGTGTTCTGGAATAACTCCGAAGAAACAGATTGGAAGAATCTTAAGATCGATATCTATGGCACTTGCAGAAATGCTGCAATCGAGATTCGGGTTGGTGATAAGCTGGTGGTTGATAAGGAAAACCTCAGTGCACATGATAAGTGGAGACCGTAGTAGATTTGAAAAAACGTAAATACTCATGTATATCAAAAAAAGCTGCAGCCGCGTGCTTGCACACAATGGTACGTGAATAGTTACAAAAGCATTATGAAGAAAGGAGAACAAGCCATGTTTACAGCATTCCTTATTGTTGGAGGCGGGATTTTAGCGACGAATGTCGGATTCCTGGGCTATGTCTATTTCAAGGGCAATCCATTTTCGTAAAGTGAATACGATGCTTTCAGAAAATCTAAGAGCAGGCTCTGATATGGAGCTTGCTCTTCTTGTTTGTACGAGAAATCTTTTTTATGTTTTTTCCTTTTTCCGTTTTTTCTGATGTAGTACTGATGTAGTGGCATTGATATACTGCACTCAGAAATAAAGAAACCCATATGACAGGAAGGATCCGGATACCACAGTCTGAGTACCAATCGCGGGTTATATACAGTATGGCAGGTGACTGATGAAAGGATTGAGGGATCTGAACTGTAACAAAGAAAACGTAGAACAAAACATATTAAAATGAAGGAGGAACAAAAAATGAGATTTGGCAAAATTAAAACAAGAATAATTGCAACAGCGTTTTCAGGAACAACTGTTTTATCCTGTTTCGGTTTGACTGCTTTCGCGGCAGCGCCGGATCCGAAGGAAGTCGTGAAGGATCTGACAGGATACACTGTGGAGAAGGTGATCGGGCTTGTACCCGGAGGTGACATCGTTCAGGATCTTCTGAACAAGGGTGCAGGCTATATCCTTGACTGGGCATTCGGTGAGGACGAAGGGACAGATAACTCTCCGTCGATCCAGGATGTGATCGATGAGCTGGATACATTGTCCACAAAAATCGATGATTATCATAACGAGAAGATGGGGCATCTCAAGCTCATCAACGCCAACATCAATACCAAGGAATTCCGCAAGGAGGCAGATTCTATCGCGGATGATTATGAAGCAGCTATCGATAAGATCAAAATGAACAGCGGAAATATCAAAAACGCAGGAACAGGAGTGATCGATACAACGACCTACCGTGCTTACAAAAATATCCTTAGCGGAAAAACCTGCAATCCTTCCATACTCGCAAAGAACTTCAATATCATGAAGGAATTTGTATGCGGCAAGCGGAATGCAACTGACAAGCAGCCCGGTTACAAGCTTACATCCGAATATCTGCTTCAGAAGGTCACCGGAACCTACAAGGAGACAGAGCACGACTGGGTTAAATCCCTTGATTACCTTCAGTTAGTACAGGATATTAACGGAGAGATCGAATCCATGCACGCAAATGCAGTTCTGGACTGTATCACCATTCTGGCACTGAATGATATGGCATACAAGGTAAGGGAGTATGAGATCAAGAATGGAATCTACGAACCTACCGAGAAAGAAGATCCCTACAGCTCATATCGTGAGCTTGCAGCAGAGGTGGCTGCTTCTCTGGCAGAGATGGATAATCGCTGCAAGGAGATCGTTAAGACCAACAATGAGAACCATGAACTGGTACAGGCAGTTGTTGAACTCAGTGATCCTGTGGGCGGAAAGAAGGTTAAGGGCTTCAACAACTTCGAGGAAGCATGGGCGCAGGCATACATGACAGATAAGGATTTCAACATCACTGGTTATCAGGATGTCAAGGCAGTTAAGAAATATGGCTTCAACGCCCAGAATCTGGATTGGGGCTACGGCTATACCGCACTGCCTTGCGGACATCGAATCAAGAAAGGGAGAAGCGTAACCGTAGATATGACCGGCCATACATTTGACGGCTCAGCTGAAAATAAAAATGTTGAAGTATTCGGCCTGGAGGATAATACAAAGCTTACTTTGAAGAACGCAAAGATCGTAAACTGCATGCATTCGATCCTTGTAAAAGAGAAGAACAATGTTACCTGCAACCTGGAGAATGTAGAGATTAAGGATACAACCAGTGCTGCAATCCTTTACAGGAGTCAGGATTCCAAAAATATGGAGCTTCATCTGAAGAACTGCGACATAAGCGGAACCAAGGCAGGATCTGCGGTAAGGCTTGCTTCAATGGATACTGTATATACCGTAGACGGATGCAACTTTGAAAACAACACGGGAACCTCAGGCGGTGGCGCCATCAACTGCCCGTCCCTCAGCAATAAGAACGTAGTAACTAATTCCACTTTTACGAAGAATTTCGGAAAAGGTTATGGCGGAGCGATCAATACAAAGAAGGCAAAGGTTACAAACTGTAAATTCATCGGTAACAGGAGTGAATTCAAGGGGACAGACCAGACCGGTTCCGGAAATAAGGGAGCAGGAGGAGCGATTGCTGCAGATCACCTGATCTGTGACCGCTGCACATTCCGCGGTAATTCCACCAACGATCAGGCAGGCGCCATCATCATCTGGGATGTTAACTGCACAGGAAAATCCACTTTCTCCATCACAAACTGCGAGTTCATCAACAACACATCTGTATATGTAGGCGGAGCCATCAGAGTATTCAAGGTAGGGACAAATGACCAGCAGGTGATCAAAGACTGCACATTCAACGGAAACTGGTCTATGAGAGGAACCGGAGCATTTATCGAATCAACAACGAATGCATTCCACACCAACCTTTACAAAAACTGGAACAATAAGGGCAGCGAAGCAACCTCCTGGGGATTCTTCGCATACCAGAAAAATTAAGGAAAATATTATTCAGCATCCGGGGCCGGGTGCTGAATATTTTTTGTAAATTTTAAAAATAACAGGTTTTTTGTAACAGTATTGTTGTAGAAGCCTTGTTAAACTGTGATCAGAACAAAGGAAAACCCCAAAACGACAGGGGAAAAAACGAAGGATCTGTATTAAAGAAAGGAGAACATTATGAAATTTAAAGGATTGAAAACAAAACTCATTGTAACAGCACTTACGGTTACAACCGCATTATCAGGCGTAGCCGGTATGGGATTTTCGGCATCGGCAGCGGCCCCGGAGCCGAAGGAGATCATTAAGGATCTGACAGAGTACACAGTAGAAAAAGTGATCGGATGTGTCCCCGGAGGGGATATCGTACAGGATCTTTTAAACAAAGGCGCCGGTTACATCCTGGGATGGGTATTCGATGAGGAACCGTCCGGCGAAAACGGACCGTCGACCCAGGATATTATGGATCGGGTACAGCAGATGTCCGATATGATTGATGAATATCATAAAAAAGAAATGGATATGCTGAAGCTTATCAACGCGAACATTGACTCCGGTGATTTCCGCAAACAGGCAGATTCAATTGGGGATGATTATAAAGGCGTTATGGCAGTGATCAGGCAGAATCAAAAGAACATCACCACACCGGGCAGCGGTGTGATCGACAAGACAACCTATCGTGCATACAAGACCATCACGGAGGATGCGACCTGTGACGCTTTTGATCTCGCTAAGAATTTCAACATTATGAAGAGTTATATCATGGGTTCACGGAGTGCAACAAACCGCACTCCCGGTTACAATCTGGCTTCCCAGTATCTGATGCAGAAGGTGCTTACCGAATATAAGGAGAAAAATCATGACTGGACGAAGTCCCTGGATTTCCTGGAAATTCTCGGTTCAATCAACAGGGAACTCGAGTCCATGCAGGCAAATGTTGTAATGGACGGCATAGCTCTCCTGACAATCAATAATATGAGGTATAAGATCCATGAGTATGAGATTGTCAACGGTATCGATAAACCTAAGCAGGATGAAGATCCGTATCTGGCCTATAGGAATTACGCGAAGGAGATCCTGAGCGGTATGAAAACCATGAATGATCAGCTGGAAAAGGCAATCCGTGAAAACAACGAGAACCGTGATTTTGTACAGGCGATTGTTGAACTGCCAGACGCAGTAGGCGGCAAGAAGATCAAGGGATTCCACAGCTTCGAGGAAGCATGGGTACAGGCTTACATGACAAATAAGGATTTCAGCATCACCGGTTATAAGGATGTTAAGGCAGTTAAGAAATACGGCTACAACACGCAGAATCTGGATTGGAAATACGGTTATACCGCACTGCCCTGCGGATATCGCATTAAGGCAGGGAGAAAGGTATCTGTAGATCTCACCGGCCATACATTTGACAGCACCGGTTCCAACACAACGCAGGAAGTCTTCGGACCGGAGGAAGGTTCCACACTTACACTGAAGAACGCAAAGCTCATCGGCGGAGACTACGGTATCCTTGTTAAGGATGTGAGCAATGTCGCTGTGAATCTTGAAAATGTAACTATTCAGGATACAAGAGATTCGGGAATCAACTTCAGATATACTGCTTCGAGAAATAATCAGCTGCACATGAAAAACTGCGTAGTTAAGAACTGCAAAAATTCAGCGGTCTATCTCAATTCCTCGAGCTGGCTGCCGCTCCGGTTTACCATCGATCACTGCAGATTTGAAGGAAATCAGGCAAAAGAAGGGGGTGGCGCATTCTTCTGCAAATGCGTGAATGATACTAACACCATCACGAACTGTGAGTTTATCAACAACGCTTCCTACCACAGTTGCGGCGGTGCACTCAATGTGGGGATGGCAGTTGTGAAGAACTGCGAATTCAGAGGAAATCGAAGCGAATTCCGCTTTAACAATTTAAGTAAGGGCGCCGGCGGTGCAATCTACGCAGAGCATCTCACCTGCATCGACAGCCGGTTCTACGACAATAAAACGAATGATCAGGCAGGAGCCATCATGTTACGTCAGGTTGATCTCAACAGAAATATATTTAAGAATCGGGTAGAGATCTCAGGCTGCACCTTCAGCGGCAACTATGCACCGAATGTAGGCGGAGCGATCCGGATTTGGGCAGCAGGAACAAGAGCAGACCAGTTCATTAAGAATAACACCTTCTCCGGCAACTACTCAAAGAAGGGCAAGGCCGTATTCATTGAGAAAGCAACAAAGGCATATCAGGATGTGCTTTTCAGCACCAATCACGGTACAGACTGTGGATACAACGGCCTCGTTGTACTGACTGAGCTCAAGTAAAAAAGTTATTATTTACAAATGAAAAAACACATGCAATCGAACGTTGGCGAACGGTTGCATGTGTTTTTTTTATGACGGACTTTGAGGCTTGAAGATGCATCATTCATAATCGTAATCATCAAACATGAATTCTGCCCAGTAATACTGGCTCATATATTCGTTGCAGTAGGAATTAACCGACCCGGCATCCAGCTCCATGAAGCGATAGTAATCGCAGTCCAGAAGCTTAGTGTTGACCGAAAGGGAATCGCGGGTCTTGTGGATGACCGCATCTGCCTTAACAGCCTTCAGGGCTTTGAACATAGCCGAGTACAGGGTCTGCAGGTATTTTTCCTTGTTCAGATCATAGGGTGCATCCTCGAAGAGAACTGCTGCAATCTCCCGGGTGGTACAGGAGCTTCCGTGCCTGTGAACCAGATAAGCGAAGATCTCCTTGGACTTTTTTCGTTCAAAATGCACCGGTGTTCCGTCCGGTGTGAAAACATCGAAATTTCCGAAGCACTGGACCTTAAGCAGCGCGCCGTCTTTCGGGATGATGGGGAAACGGAGATCGGAGAGTTCTCTCTCCACCTCTTCCTCAGAAACAGGCTTCATAATGTAACCGCTTGCGCGCATATCCATGGCATCGGCCTTATATTCGGAGAAACCTGTAACAAAGATGATATTCATCTTCGGATTGATCTCCTTCAGGCGTTTTGCCACTTCCACGCCGTTCATTCCCCGCATATGGATGTCGAGAAATGCTACGTCGCAGCCGTTCTTCTCAGCTTCTTCCAGCAGTTCGGCCTGCTTTTTGAAGGGAAGGACTTCAGCATCAGGTTTTACGGTTTCCACCGTACTTGCCAGAAGCTTCAGGGCCAGGGGCTCATCGTCCAGACATAAAATTCTCATGGGTTCTCCTCCTTATTATTTATTTCGTAACCCAACATGTACTATGAATGAATAGGTCAAAGGTAATTGTCGATTACAGGCTGTTATAGTATCGGCTGTTCCGTGATTGTTACTCAGTTGGCTGTCCGCTCTTCGGCAGGATCACCGTCGCCACGGTTCCTTCGCCCGGCGTGCTCTCGATCACCACTGAACCTCCGCAGAGGTCCGCGATCCTTCTCTTTGTATTTTCCATTCCTACATGGGATCTTCCGTCTTCCGCCTTAGGTGCATTTGTATCAAAGCCTACGCCGTCGTCAGATATGATAACCCGGAAATCCTCGTCTGTCTCACGGGTTGCGATGGTAACGGTGCCTCCGTCTTCCTTCATTCCCACGCCGTGCTTCACTGCATTTTCCACCAGTGGCTGGATTGAAAGCTGCGGGAGAACGAAGTCCTCTGTCTCTATATCATAAACGATGTTGAGCGCTTCTTCAAATCGCATTTTTTCTATGTACAGATATTTCTTCAGGTGTTCCAGCTCCTGTGAGAAGGGAACCGGTTTTTTCTGCTTCAGGGAATCCATATTTCCCCGGAGATATTTTGCAAAGGTAATGGTGGCCTCTTTTGCTTTTTTTCCATCGAGGGTACACATCATCGCGATGGAGGACAGTGCGTTGTACATGAAATGGGGCTGGATCTGGCTCACCATCACGCCGACCTGAGCCTCATATAGCTCCTTCTGCATTTTTTCATAACGGATCGCTTCTCTGTGCTGTGTCCTGAGATCAATGATGATCCGGAAGATCTGATAAAACATGGTGATAGACAGACCGAAGTAGTAGAAATGGATATCCGTAAAGTAGAAAATTTTGTTCAGCCCATCCAGCAGAATGGAAAGGATCAGCGGAGCCCATGCGATCAGAATCTCACCGATCTTTTTTTCTTCTTTGCTCTCTTTAAAAAGCACGATGCCCATAGCAATCATTACGATCATTGCTGCAATATTAAGGATAAAGGAAAAGGCATAAATATCCATAACATGGCTCTTATGCAGGATGAGCCCTGTCACCACCATGAGGAGGAATACGGTTGCTATGATATTTCCGATCATCCGATGCATGTTCCGCTTCAGGTTTGCTTTCATATAGAACAGGATGGCAGTGATCATAAGATATTGTATCAATACTACGATCAGCATACATACTGTCGAATCCTTGATCACCAGATTCAGGTATCCGCTGACTTTCTGACTGATCATGAAGATTCCCCAGATAAAACAAAGCGCTCCGAAGGTCAGATACCGATAGTCAATTTTGCCAAGGATAAATCCTGCGATGGGAAAAAGAAAGATCCCGAAGAAGCACACGAGGATGAAAAGGAGGACGACAGGAAGGGCATGGTAATAAAAGTCGGCATAGAATGAATTCTCTCCGCCTATGGAAACCGATATACAGTCAGAGAAATACATTGGCATATTCTCGTAGGGATTCTCAACCTCAAGGACCAGTTCCAGATCCTTAAATCGTTCCATATCGTTAATATTTATCTCGTATGTACCGCTCTTAGTTGCAAGGATTTCTTCTGTTAAGATACCTCCGACATAATACCCGGGGGTATCGATCAGATACAACTCTTCGCTGTCAAAGGCACCCAAGTCCTGATCGACAGGCTCACCATCCGCTTCTTGCGCCTCCCTGAACTGCCGGGAGAGCTCAATAAACCCGGACAGATCATCGATTCGTCTTTGATGGGAATGATCCAGGAGCAGATCTCCGTCTGCGGTGGAGAGCTTGAACCATACATTTTTACTCTGGATATTAAGCGACCGGAGATCTATCATGCTGTACAGAACCGGTTTCCATCGAAGGATGATCCGATGAAACTTTTCCTTGATCGGTGCGCCGCTTTCCATATCCTTCCATTCTCCGCCGTCTACAGAGTAAGACCCGGATGAGATTTCCGTATATTTCGAATCACCGATCTCACCGAGGTAGTAATGAAATCCGTTTATGGCCAGTCCGATCAGGATCAGAGCGATCAGGAGGAATCCTGCCGCGGTCCAGATCTTCCCACCGATTATTTTCTTCATCATTTTCGATTCTCCATTCGAATAGATCAGTAGAAATATAGAGGTCGTGCCGGTGCGTCGTCCGGCCTTGCCGACAACATCATCATGGTCACAAGTATATCATAATAATAAAGATATTGCAGTATATGGAAACGGACAAAAAAGGAAGATGCAGATGAAAACAATTTTTTTATAAATAACCGGATTTGTGTTGTAGTACTGATGTAGTGACATTGATATACTGCACTCAGAAACAAACAAAACAACCCTAACGGGAGAAAGGAGGAAAAATATGACAACATTCTTGATCATCGGCGGAGGACTTCTGGTAGCAGAGATGGGATTCTCTATTTGGTACACATACTGCCTGTAAAACATGAAGCAGATACTGCACTAAAAACAAACAAAACAACCCGAACGGGAGAAAGGAGAAAAAATACAATGACCACATTTTTGATCATCGGCGGAGGACTTCTGCTGGCGGAAATGGGATTCTCCATTTGGTACACATACTTTCTGTAAAAACAGGAGCTTTAGGCACCCAACGCGACAATCGAGCAGGAGAGGGAAAATCCCCTTCCTGCTCGATTGCCGTATCAGGTATTAGGAAAACTAACATACCATATCTATTATTGTCTTAAGGAACGGGGGATTGGGCGGCGGAGCCCCCAACAAGTTGCTTCTATGGACAAATTGTCCATGGAAGCGTTGCTTGTCGGGGCTTCACATTTTTTGGCATGAGTTGAAATGGCTCCAAAATGTCATATTGGCATGGCTTTTCGGGGGCAAAGGGCCCGAATGTTCTAATAGAATTTCTGGGGCAATGCCCCAGAATGACATGAAGGGAAAGTTGGAACCAATGGTTCCAAAATGATTATCAGCATCGGGTATCAGATGCATGCAGTAGATTCAGCCGGAGAGTTGGACCCACTGGGTCTAACTTTTATACAGGAGATGCAATGCTCCAGACTTCCGGAGATAAACAGAGGTGTCTATACATTTTTTTTCGTAATCGAAATTCTGGGGCAATGCCCCAAAACGGCATGAAAGGAAATTTGGAGCCAATGGCTCCAAAAAGTTAGTTCAAGTGGCACTAACTTTCTGCGCCGAATGAAGGATAATTTCTACCCACTGGGTAGAAATTTAATGTGGCTGGGTATGCTATCAGCTCGTTCGTTTTCCGGACGAGCTCTTCTTTAGCTCATTTTGGATATCAATCTCATAATTCCGAAGGCATTCTCTGTATTCGGCTTCAAAGACTTTTACATCCCAGTCACTGTGATCGGTTCCGGTGATATAATACTCAGCCTTGTTGATGGTGCTGCTTAGCGCCATGAGGCAGGAAAGCCGAAGTGTGTAGCTGACATGGACGCCGGCCTCATCCAACGCAAAGCTGTGACGGATCTCCATGCCGTATTTCTCAAATATATCAAGATCATTCAGAAAGGTAGCAAAGGCCTGCTGCCTTTCTTTTTTTGCTGCGTCCTTCAGTTCGGAAAGGAGAAGTGTCAGTGTCAGCCCACCGTCCCCGCGTCCGAAGAGCTCATCGCGTGTAGATACATGGATTCCCTGTTCGATCATGGTTTGGATATGAACGATGAATTCGGAGACATTTTTGATCCGGCTTCCTTTCTTACGCGACAGGCTTTGAACCATCGGCTTGTAGACTTCCATCAGCGAGGTGTATTCCTCGTCCATATAGGAAAAGAGGTCTTTCGGAAAACGACTTTTCCAGAGATCATATCTTCTTTGGTCGGATTCCGAGATCGTATCCGATGAAGCATAGATATGCTTACGCTGTGATGACCAGGCATAGAGCAGGCTGTTCATCTGTTCATTTCCCTCGCGCCGGTTATCAAAGAGAAGAGCGGTCTGCTCCGGTGTACGTTCAATCTTCATTCCATACTGTTCTTCCAGAAGAAACAGAGCGCGGATCAGATCGATATCGTAGTGCAGATCAATGCTGCTGATGGCAGAACGGTCTATATCAAGAACATTGGCGATCCGCTCGAGTACATCTTCCTTTGGAACGACCTTGTCATTTTCATATTGATTCACGCGAACATCTGCGGCTGATCTGGAAAAACCTATATCCAGTCCCAGCTGGCGCTGTGTCTTATCATGCATGGTTCTGTATTTTCTGATCTTTTCGCCTAAGGTCATCGCATTTTCCTCCCCGCTTTCATCTGGTATTGTACATGATTGTTTTGTGTTGTATTCTTCCTTTGAGCTGATTCTAACACAAAAGTATCACAATTAAAAGTGAAAAATAAGAAAACGAGTAAAATATGCGTGTTGACATAGTTTTATAGAAATACTATAATAATATAAATATAGCACGACCGTGCTATTATTACATAAAAGAAGGTGAGTATATGTATCAGTTTCAGGTACGAGCGATACCGCAAAAATG
>Ga0265301_10004525_pt1 | contig 14009 bp, 33 predicted proteins | sample AusTroGonzalo_MG_2_FD_193488 | JGI IMG/M metagenome (GOLD analysis project Ga0265301, IMG submission 193488) | Bovine rumen microbial communities from tropical cattle in Woodstock, Queensland, Australia - Gonzalo_04 | ecosystem: Host-associated > Mammals > Digestive system > Stomach > Rumen ...
TTCAGCGAAGAAATCCGCATTGATGACATATTCCAGTGCCTTTACATTTGTGAGCTTTTCCATAACATACACCTCTTTCTTTTTTGATTTGGTTTACTGTTCTTTACATTACTTATTATACCATATTCAGTTTTACTTGTCAAGCCTTTTTTGAATTTTTTTATTGAGGATTTCAAACCTCGGATTTGACTGCGGTGGTTTGCCTTTGCGCGCTAGGTAGGTTGTCCACCTTTTAAGTCGCATCTCTTTTTGTTTTCTTATGTATTTATTATACCATATTTTTTATATGCTGTCAAGTATTTTTTTATTTTTTTTGAAAAGGCTTTTTACTTGACTTTCTTTTTCTTTTTGTTCTTTACATTTATTATTATAACATATTTTTTTTATTGTGTCAAATAAAAATGTTAGGGGTAACTTTGTGCAAATTGCCACTTGACACAATCGAAAATTTTTGCCCGGGCGGCTCAGGCGGCAAATGCCGCCTTTACCTCAAGTTCTTTGCGTTTCCGCTGAACCACTCGCCAACAAGCGGAATTAACTTTCGGATTAAGTCTAATGTTCTTCTTTAAGCACTCCGCTAAAATCTGAACCTCAATTTCCACATCTTCAAGCCCTGTATGCTCTTCCGCAAAGTCTATATCATCTGTCAAGTAGCGGTAGGCGGCTTCTGCGCTTGTCATAATATTTCCGCTATTCGATACCATCTTATCAGAATTTTTCCATGCAAACTCGATATAGGTTGCGTTATTCAAAATGGTATTGCAGGCATAGTTCCAAATGCACAGAAATTCAGTACCAAAGGGGAACCACCATCTTTTCCATGACTTGCTAACATAGCGCATCAAGTTATTCAAGGCTCGCTTGTCAAAGTTCATGTTATAAGCGCAAACCGCTTTTACATCATACATTTTCATATCCGCTATCATGGTCTTGCGAATATCCCACATACCCTTTAATTTGCGGGTGCCAGCTTTCAAATCATCCCAGTACTGCGGAATCTTTTTTGCATAATAGGCACTCTTCATAGTTTCCACCATATCACAGAAAACTTCCATCACTACAAAGGAACGCCGCTCATAAATTCTACCCTGTTTGTCACAGATTGCCCACCCTATATCATAAGGAAGTGGCTGTTCTACACTGTTTGCGGTTTCGGTATCTACCACCAAATAATAATTGCGTCTTTTGTCTACCTTGTTCATTTTTAACCTCTCTTTCTTTGTTTTGATAAGTTTATTATATCACTCCGCAAGGAATTTGTCAAGCTCTTTTTGAAAACTTTTTTTATTTTTTTCGCGGCTTGGATGTTTTGCGTCCTGGAAATATCTTTCACCAGTATTGAACCCATTCATGGAACGCTTTTCCGCCTGTTTGATTTTCCATGCTTTTTTGGTCATGGTTTTCCGCTCATCAAAAGGGATAATACCATTCATTTTCTTTTCTCCTCTCTTGTTCTTATGTATTGATTATATCACATTAGTTTTTACTTGTCAATACTTTTTTTGAAAAAATTTTCGCCCGTGCGCCTCTGAAGAGAGTTTGTCAACCCTCTTCAGTGATATTTTTATTATAGAAGTCTAACAAAGCGGCTTGCACATTTCCCCAAACCTTTTTTAATTCCTTTTTGTGCTTTTTGGCATAGTCAACAGCCCATGCAGTAGCGGCGATTTCATCAGGCAGATTGAAATACCGCCACTCTAACTTTTTAGCTTTCTTTTTGTCAGCCTTTTTCATCTTCTTTGTGATTTTCTTTTTTTCTTTCATACAAAAGTCATACACAAAGTCATTTTCATAAATGTCAGCAAGCGTCATGTGGTGTCCGATTTCATGTAAAATACTAATCATAAAAGTGTTTTTGACATTGTAGCCAAACCGCTCTTTTATAAATTCATTAAACCACTTATCCTCTATATGACCCTCTGTCAAGCGGTAGTCAATAGTCGCATCATTTAAATAATAACCATAGTCATCAGTCAACCGCATACCAGTGATACCAAAATCAGCAAATGCCGCACAGATTGCTTTATTCAATTTCTTAATTCCCTTTACTTTTGCCATTCTATGTACCTCTCTTTCTTTTGTTAAATACATTATAACATATTATTTTTTATATGTCAAGTATTTTTTGAAAAATTTTCGCCGTGTCAGTTAGCGGCGTCTAACAGCGCCACTAACTCTTTGAGAATATTTTTATTTGCGTCTATGGTATCACCCAGTTTCCAACCCTTGCGGACAATTTCGTTATCATCCACTAAAATCTGATAACCACCCATTTTTCTAGTACAATCAGCTTTTGTTGTGCCATACTTGACAATGTGGATTTCATCAGCAGGGAAGCCATTTTCAGCAAGCCAACGCTTTTTTGCTTCTCTGACCTTTTCATCATATTCTTTTGTGCTATTCTTTGCAAGCCAAGAAGTCACAATGATTTTCCAGCCCATATTCTGAAACAGTTTCAAAATTTCATTCAAAATGAGCATATTATAAAGCGGCTTTGCTTCAATATAAGGGCGCGGATTTTCAGCTCTCAAATCTTCAAGCCATCCATCAACCCCATACAAGTCAGCGATTGTACCATCCATATCGAATACCAGTGCTTTCATTTTCTTACCTCTCTTTCTCTTTCTTATGTACTTATTATACCATACTAGCAGAAAAAGTCAAGCGTTTTGGGAAAAATTTTTTTTAATTTTTTTTTGCAAAAATCGCTTGACAAATTACCGGGAGTGTGGTATACTGGAAATTCGCGCCATTCACGCACAAAGTGCGTTCGTGAATGGCGCGCCAAAAAGATAAGCGCCCCCTTGCGGAAGCGCCCATCAGAAAGAGAGGAACAGATATAAGATTTTGCGTGTCCCTGGGTGGAGTCGAACCACCATTCGGCATGCGACTGGACTTCTGTCCTTGCATGTCCTACTTTCCGCAATGGTATAAGGGACAATGCGCCCTAGGGGATTCGAACCCCTGTGACCTCGATTAAAAGTCGAGTACCTAACCACTAGGCTAAGGGTGCGGGTTGCGGGTTAAGGTCACTTGATCTTTGCCCCCGCAATCTTGCCATTCGGCATCACCACACAGGTGCCGAACAGGACTTCAAACCCTGTCCACTGGGCGCGAGCGCGAAACTTGCGGTCGCTGTTCCACTTGGCGATGAATTCCGCTTTGGTCTTGGGGCACTCCTCGAAAGTAAGTCTTTTCATCTCTTAACCCTCCTTTTTAGGTCGATGTTTGATTAACTGGATACTGTAGTTACCAAAGGTTATCTCTCTCTGTACATTTACTATTGTAGCACTTTCATCGAGATTTGTCAAGAGGAATTCGTGGATTTTTTTGATAATTTCCACTTTTTCCGCATCAGGTTCAACAGGCTTGCGTTTCTTGCGCTCTGTGGGATTGACCTTGTCAATTCCGCTTGTTTTTGCGCCCTGTTCCATTTTTGCCATTTCCAGTGCTTCATCGAGCGTAACAGGTTCACCATCAGCGGCGGCTTCTTTCATAATCTGTTTTGCGAGTTTTTCAAGTTCTGTCATACTCTCACCCCTTTCTTATGATTAGAGTATATCACATTTGCGGCGACTTGTCAAGTGTTTTTTTGAGTGGTTGGGGGCTTTCGCCCCCTTGACTCATGCGGTCACTACCGCCTTGAAATAAGCCTTTTTCTTGTCCACAAAGCGGTCAATCTCATTGACCTTGACCAGTGCGGTCAGCTGTGCGGAAACCCTGGGTAGGGTCAGCTCTGCATAGTTATCCTTGACAGCGGCAAGGACTTCCGAAGCGGTGACAGCGGTATCAGCGGCTTCCACATAAGCCTTGATATCAGCTTTCAGTGCTTCATTCTCAGTCTGCCTTGCGGTAGGCTTGCGGTTGCCACTTGCCTTTTTCTCAAAGGATTCCTTAATCTTGGCAATCTTCTCTGCATACTCCGCAGGCAGGTCAGCGTTAGCCAGAACATACTCCAGAGCCTTAACATTAGTAATCTTTTCAACCTTTTCCATTTTTTTTACCCCTTTTCTTTTTTGTTTGTTTTTGTTTACATCTTTATTATATCATATTTTTTGTTTTTTGTCAAGCATTTTTTTTATTTTTTTTTGAAGGTTTTTAGAGGCTTGACTTTCTCTTTTTCCTTTTCTATGTTATTATTATAACATATTTTCTTTATTCTGTCAAGCATTTTTTTATTTTTTTTGTAGCGGCTTGACTTTCTTTTTTGTTCTTTACATATATAATTATAACAAATTTTTTCTTTAAATGCAATATACAAAATGCACAAATTTTGGGATTAAAATTTGTGCAATTTTTTTGCAAAATTTGCTTGACAAAATGTGCGGGATGTGGTATAATGGAAAATTTGGCGCGCGGCCAGCAAAAGCGCCCGGCCGCGCGCCATCAAAAAAGCAACCCTTGCGGGTTGCTCTGTCTTATGCAAGAGAGTAATAAGCAATCTTGGGAATAACAGTTCTTTTCCCTAAATAAGATTCGCTGTAATACTTCCTACCATTTATAGTAATTTCATCATGAATCAAATCCTCAAAGGTGCGAGGTTCACCTTTTTTAGTAATTCTCACCACCCATCCCAGTTCAGCCAAGGTGCGCATAGTTCTTGCAATATTTTGAATAGAAGTTCCTCTTCTAATACCCTGTGCCTGTAATAAAGAAGCGATTTCCTTGCAGCGGTATCCTTTTCCATCTTCCATTATAGACAACATTTTGTTAATGAAGTCTACTCGCTCAACCTTTTCTTTCGCGGCTCTTTCTTCAGCGGCGGTTGTAAGGTCAGCAACAGTGATTTTCTTTTTCATTTTCATTTCCTCTCTTTCTTTTTGTAAAGGTTTTTGTTGTTTTCTATAATCTTATTATATCACTTTTTTTCAGTTTGTCAATACTTTTTTTAAAAAATTTTTTGCCCGGGCGAAAAAGCCGCACCTTAGTAGGTGCGGACTTCCTCATAGCGGGTGATGAAACTCCCGCCCTTTGCCTTGCACTCCTGCGCTTCGGCATAACTGCGGGTTTCAAACTTATTACCCTGAACATCAGTGCAAACATAAATCAGATAAGTCATTTTCTTTTCTCCTTTTCTCTCTCTTTGTTTATCTTACATATTTATTATAACATATTTTTTTTAAGTTGTCAAGTGTTTTTATAATTTTTTAATGCAGTTTCTAAAATTGCAATTATTAATTGTCTTGTTTGCTCATTTGAAAGGGAATCATAATCCTGTTCACTGGGATGGTCATACCACATATCAGCAGTTACAAAATCCAGTACTCTTTCGGAAAGGTCTCCATCTACATCAAATTCAACATTTGTTTTTACTTCAAAATTCATCATTTTTTATACCCCCTTATAAAGTAAAGTTAAAAAGTAAATATTTAAAACTGCGCCTGCGGTGTGCATTACAATCGAATTAATGTGGCGGTCTGTGGTGAAATCCTTAATCAAGCCGCAAATTGCAAGGACAAGTCCAAACCAAGAGACCGAAAGTCCAAAAATCATAATGAGGGCAACATTTATAACCTGTATTGCCGCTCGCAAGTCATTCATTTCAAACTTGTATGCGGTTTCGATATTAAAGATTTTTTTAATGGCGGTCATTATTTTTCTCCTCTCTTGTTTATATATACATTATATCATATTTTAAAATTTTGTCAAGGGTATTTTGAAAAATTTTTTGAAAAATTTGTGCCCGTGCGGCGGGTGGCCTTTAGGCCATCTGCTTTTTGGGGCGCTTCCATTCGCCGCTTGCATACTTCTCTTCCTTTATTTTATTATACCGCTCTTTTGCTTCTTTGTCAAGCTTTTCTTTATCATACAAGCGGATTTTTCCAGTTTTGAATCCAAAAGTAGCTAAATCTCTAGCAGACCACCGCCGCTGATTACAGATTTTCTGCATACCCTCATTTAAAATCTGTCGCTTGATAGTAGGGTCAGAGATGTCACAAGCGGAAGTCCGCTTGACAAGGCAAGAAACAGGTTTATATTTTCCAGTAGCGCAGAACAAAGTCACTTGATATTCCATGGCATTTACCTCTCTTTCTTTTGTACCCTTATTATACCAAACTATCAGATTTTTGTCAAGGGTTTTTTATTTAATTTTATCAATTTTTATGGAGATAGCCATCTTCAATTCTGCGGCATCAAATCCAAAATATTTTGCGGCCTTAGCTTTAGCGGCCGCTTTTCCTAGGGCGGTTCCTGTCCAGGCATAAGTTATTCCATTTACATTTATGATTGTCACCTTATAAGTCATATTACCACCTCATTTCTGTTTCTCTTGTTTACATTTATAATTATAGCACATTATAGGAAAAATGCAATATGTAAAATAAACAAAAATTCAAACAAAAAATTGTTGAAATTGCCTATTGACAGGAAACAGGGCGCGTGCACAGCCTGTGGCGATCGTGCGCGCGCCCTCGAAAAGTTAAGGCTTAATCCTTGGGGATTAAGCCTTTATTCTCAAGCAGTTCAAGGGCTTCAGATGCGGTCAAGAAACCATAAGCGCCTGCGTTGTAGTCTGTAGAGACTTTCCACTCATCCCAGAGCAAAACCTCAATAAGTCCATCATTTGCGCCCAGAGTCAGCGGGTTAATGGCGGCATCCCAGTTCTCACCTATAATAGCCAACCCATTATTAGCCTTTTTAAAAAGGAAAGAAATGTTTCTCATAACAAGAGCGGAAGCCAACAAGCTAAGTTCTTTTACATCATACATATTTTTTACCTCTCTTTCTTTTGATAATATTATTATATCACTTCTGTATAATTTGTCAAGCATTTTATAAAAGTTTTTGGAGTAAAAACAATTTTTGCTATATCCAGTATGTCATAAATAGAATAATGCCGACTATCGGTTTCGTGAAACATAAAGTGAAGTCTTTTCATCATATAGTTACCAAAACCATATTCATAAAAGATAACTCCAGTTTCATCATTTCTCACTTTAATTCTATACATTTTATTCTCCTTTCAGATGAAGATGAAAATATATTTTGTAGTTACTTTTGCGGCTATTACATATGCTTTTTCATTCGCTATCCAATTACCCATATTTTTTTTCGTTATTGCGTTAAGGATGCGGATTTTCTTTCCATATACAGTTTCGGGTCGGCTTTCGATATATTCTCTAACTGTCATCCTTTTATCCTCACTTTCTAACGCTATTATACCATTTGCGGTGGGGCTTGTCAAGCCCCTTTCCGCTTCTTATCAAGATTTTCCAGTGTGCTATAGACCACAATCTGTGCGCCGTTCAGCTTGACCTGCACCTGCTTTCCATCAATTTCGATGTCACCTGCAACCCAGAAGCCAACGCTATCCTTGCCCCTGTATTCCTGACCGTTGCGGTTATAGACCAAACGCTCAAACTCGACACCCTTATTATATTCGCCATCGAGTGCGCTATTATCGCCGAAACATTCAGCGCCCTTGCGGATAAGATATTCCATATCCTTGTTACGCAGGCGAAGCTGAAGCTTTTCCTTGCCGCCCTTTTTGCTAGACTCACGCTCAACACGCATGAAGCGAGGAGCTATTTCGTCTACCATGATTGCATACAGATTATTCTTGTATATAAAACCCAGGATGTAGGCATCCGCCGCACTGTACTTCCGATACTTTTTGATTGCCGTTGCTTTAACCATTTTGTTTTCCTCTCTTTCGTGTTTTTGTTTTCCTTACCTTACATATAGAATTATAACAAATTATTTTTACGTTGTCAACACTTTTTTGAAAAATTTTTTAAAAAATTTTTTCGCTCAAAAATAGTGCATCACTTCCATTATACTCTTTTTTTGTGCGGTTATCAACCCCCAAATTTAAAAAATTTTGCACAAATTTCGGGATAAAATTTTGTGCAAAATTTTTGCAAAAAGTGCTTGACAAATTGGTGGCGAGGTGGTATAATGAAAATTTCGCCGCGCAGCCGCAGAATGCGAGCGTCAGCGCGGCGTCAAAATTATACCACATAATTTTTATTTTGTCAAGGGGCATTTCAAAAAAAATGAGGAATTTTTTATTCCTCATCTTCCGCTTCGGTCAACTGGATGATGGAGCGGTAACCTGTGCGGCTGTAAAGAATTGCTTCCAGGCACTTTGTCCAATTCTGCCATGCGGAACAGTTGAATACGAGATTGATTTCATCGGCAGTAGCGATTTCCCGCTCTACTAACTGATCGTACATAATCATTTCTTCTGTGGTCATCATTTTGTTTTTCTCCTCTCTATGAAACCCTGATGATTGTAAAAGTAGTGTCTTTCATCAGATTGACCAGTTCTTCCTTTGTCATTCTGTCATGGAAGATGATATTTGCTTTGCGATACTCTACATAGAACATTTGTTTTTTCTCCTCTCTTTATCTTATGTATTTATTATACTATGGTATTTTCTGTTTGTCAATACTTTTTTAAAAAATTTTTTTGAGAAGTTTCCGCTGGGTGGTAGGTTTACTTTTCACATCGGCTTTGTCAAGTCAACCTTACTTTTCTTCCTACCAGAGCCAGCTACCTCATCGAGTGGGTATCCGCTTCTCTGTTCCCTCTCTGTGATTATAATATACCACACCCTGCTGATAATGTCAAGCCCCGTGACGAAAAAAGTTGCACAAATTTTGGGATAAAAATTTGTGCAAAATTTTCTAATTTTTTGCTTGACAAAATCTGCAGAACGTGGTATAATAAAAATTTCAGCGCGCGGCGACCTGTTTTGGCCGACCGCGCGCTGGCAAGAAAAAACTCACTCCCCGAAAGGAATGAGTTCTTCTTCGGCAATCTCGATGCCTGCCCACCCATCATAGGGTTCTTCGCAAGCGATTTCAGTATCGAAAGTCATTGTCATATTTTCCATTTTGTTTTCTCCTCTCTTTATCTTATGTCTTTATTATAGCACGTTTTTTCAGTTTGTCAATACTTTTTTAAAATTTTTTTAAAAAATTTTTAAGCAGGAAAATATTCTACAATCCACTTTCCACTTGTAGCATCTACATAAATTGTAGCTTCTACTGCCGCCCGCACGATTTCCTGTACTTTGTTCCAAAAACTTGTTTCTACTCTTTTCATTTTTCTTTCCTCTCTCTCTTTTGTTTTTGGTAGCGATTTTAGAAAATCGCTACCTTGTCTTTTTCCATAAATCTTTCATTAAGAAAGATGCCTGCTGTTGCGTAGAATTCGTTGCGGATTTCATTTCCTTTGACAACCTGTCTAGTAATGAAAGTGTGTTCAGCTTTTGCCATTTCTTTTGCTTCTTTCCATGCTTTTCCAAAAGCTTCTGTATCCTCAAAAGTTGTTCCATTTACATTGTAGATGAACATTTTTTCCATTTTGTTTTCCTCTCTTTCTTTATCTTATGTCCTTATTATAACAAAAGGATTGACGTTTGTCAACCCCTTTTTTAAAAATTTTTAAAATTTTTTTATTTTAGTTATGATGTCATCTTTTCTGTTTTCTGTTGTGTTGTTGTCAAAAATTACATTCACTTTATCACCTATTTTATACTCTTCTGTTGTTTCATATTCCCATAAATTTCCTGTTGTATCTAATATTGTAATGATGCTTTTTTCTTTGCTTACAATTTCACCATTCATATCATAATGATTGTCATACCATCCTGCGATGCCTGCCATGATGAAACATACTAATATTACTATAATTCCTTTTACATTGTTTAACATTGTTTTATTCCTTTCTTTATTTGTTTTGTTTTTGCCTTATTTGTTGCTGTTCTTTTTGAATGCGTTCTTATCCCATACCCAAGTTACTATAAAGCCTTTCTTTTCGGTATTATAACTTACGCTTGCCTGAGAAGCTTTTTTAGTAATTCCATAGAAGAAGAAATTTGCGCTTTTTCTATTGTTGAAAACTCTTTCTTTCGTCATTTCTTTGCTCCTCTCTTTTCTTTATCTTATGTACACATTATATCATGTATTTGTTACGTTGTCAATACCTTTGCAAGAAAAAAATGCACAAAATATAATAAAAAATTTTGTACATTTTACCTATTGACATTTTTTAATAAATATGATAAAATGTTAAATTATATCAATCAAACAAATGTTCAATTGATTGTTCTATATATTCTAACACACTAAATGATGTTTCATGGAAAACGTGAATTATGGGATTGTTATTAGCACTCGGCCAAGGTGAGTGCTAACAACTATTATATCAGAACTATAGCAGGCGCAAAACTCGGCGCTGAGCGAGCAAAAGACGCTCGCACGCGCCGCTGCGAATGACACGCATTCCCGCATATAAACAAGAGCAATAGATAAAAAATGCAGAAGATGCCAAATATGCATCCTCCGCACATTCACATAAATACCTTCTCATATATATTCTATCTTCTCTTGTTTTATCATATATATAATGATTAATATTAATTATATATTATTACATTTATTTACATTGTAGTTTATTATAGTTCTTTATTGCTTTATTATTTTATTTGTTTTTATGTTTATTATTTATTTTATTTGTTTATGTGTTGATTAGTTTGTTGCGTTTGTGCTTTGCTCTTGTTATTAGTTGTTTGTTTTACTCTCTTTTGTTGGTGCATACGTTTTTGCGCGGATGCGGTTTTGTGGCGAGGTAAGAAGAATTGGCCGAGCTTCACACCGGAGCCAATTTACGGGGGGTATAATTTTGGGATTTCTGAATATAAATTTGTGAAATTGTTTTGGGCTGGTACATTCCCGGACCAAAAAATTTTTTCTATTTAAAATTTCGATTACGAATTTAAATATTAAAATTATCGATAACTGTATTTGTAAGTTTTCTAATTTTTTCCGTACATTTATCAACTTCCGCACTAGGTATCATAAATCTAGTAGAAATATTTTCATTATTAATTACTCCATATATACATCCTTCTTTATTATAATGTATTGATTCAATTTCAAAAGGAATATAAACAACTTCTCCAATATCATATTTTGAAATAACTTCCATTCTAGGTTTTTCTCCTTTTCATTATAATTTAATAATAGTAAATAAAAAATATGTACGTCCCTATGCACCCTTCGTTTTTATGATTTATGTGGTGAATTATGCTTCGCATAATTCACCCCATCTTCGGCTGTACGGGCGGCAACTGTTCTATCTCGTTTTTCAATTCAGATGGTACGGCATTTCTGTCAAACCATTTCCGTACTATCTGCATTGTCTTTTCACGGCTTATCGCATCCTCGCAAGGCTTCGCGATACTGTCTATATACTGCTCTAATCCATCCCGTTCTTCCTGCGTGGCTTCCCGCATTTTACAAACTTCAAGATTTACAGATATCTTTTTATGGGGCTGAACAAAATCCAATTCCTCGCAAGGCTCTTGCTCCAGTGCTTTGATTGCGACGTCTATTGCATCTTTTAATTCAAAAGAGCCTATCATCTTGTTTTTTATTAAAACTTCTCGGGCTTTTTCACTTGTCATTCCTTATCCCTCACTTTATGCTCCTTTATCCACTTTATCGTAACAGGACATCTGCCACATTTAGTCCAATCTTTTTTACATTCTTGGCATTTATCATCAATTTTCATAACTTTGATATTTATTGATTCTTGTTTAAATTCCTTATCCTTACTTTCTGCCTTGTACTTGTCAATGACGTTTAGTACCTTATTGAGTGAAAATTCACAACTTGAACCGCCAAGCTCGGGTTCTCCTGCATAGTTCTTTGGATAGAGAGATATAAACTCGGCTCGGATCTTGTCAAGCACGTCGGTCTTTGACTTTTTTCTAAAATCACGCATAGCATCACTATAACCTTGCTGATATGCACTTTTATATACTTCACTTATCATTTCTTATCCTCGCTTTCTGACTTATCTGCTTCTATGATTGGTGGTGCAACTATAACATAATTACTTGGATAATAAGCAAAGTTCAGAGGCTGTTTCAGCAATTCTTTTCTGTCAATTAAATCTCCATGACCTTTAGGAAGTGGTGTGCCGTCCCTAATTGCACAATACAAGGTTGTCGAAAACCACGATATTATATTTTCATAGTTTTCATCATTTATTTCGCTTGTTAGTTCTTCTGGTATCTTAATTACTAACTCTATATCTGCCATATTTATCCCTCGCTTTCTGCCTTGTACTTGTCGATAATTTGTAATATCCCATATAATGTCATGCCTTTTTCGTGATTATTAACTCCGTATACTATCGGATATGCGTTTTGTTCTATCTCGGCTCTTATATTTTCAAGCACATCTGCCTGCACAGTAGGAGTTATTCCTGGTACTTGAGGATATCTAATTGTAGGCGTAACCGACAGCAATGATTTGAGATACTTAACAATATCAGCACTTGTCCATTCTTCCGTATCGTCAACCAGAAATGGTTTAATTGCCTCTTCTCTGCTTATGCAATCCTCACGCGGCTCTGCTTTGAGTGCTTCGATTGCCATTGCTTTTGCTTCAATGACAATATGCCCATGCGCTTCAACCATATTTAATACTTCAATAGCCTGCTCTCTTGTCATTCCGCATTACCTCCATCTGCTTCTATGATTGTTTGTACTACTGCTCTAAAATAATCTACATTCATAGCTTCAATATACTCAAAGCAAGCAAAATCGTTTATAAATTTATCAGCATCAATCAATCTTCCGTGACCTTTCGGCAGTGGTGTGCCGTTTACTATTGCTTGTTTTATATACGAATCACAGATAGATTGCTGATCTATGGATAATTGAACATTATTTATCAATGCAAGTCGGATTTCTTCTGGTATCTTAATCACTAATTCCATCAGCTTTATTCCTCACTTTCTGCCTTGTACTTATCGATAATTTTAACCGCATATTTTAACCCTAACGCCCATTTTTCATCGTAATGCTTTTCCTGTCCTGCAACATCTATTATCTCTTCTCTTATCTTGTCAAGCACCTCTATCATTCCCTCTGGCATGTCCATTAACCCTGCTTGATATAAATCAAAGTCAAAAGGTACTGTATCTTGCTCCAACAACCTCTTGTAGTCTTTAAGCCATTCTGCAAGTTGACGGTGTTCTTCGGCACATTTAAGGTAAGTATTATACCTTTTTCCGCTCCCTTTTACATTTTTATCTGGTCTAGGATAGCTTTTAGCATTATTCTCTTGTATTTTTGCGACTTCCTCTTCGTGTTTAATTGCTTCATCAATCGTCATTCTTCCACCTCATATATTTTATTTATAATAATATTTAATATCTGTTCTTTTACAAGATGACCATCCTTATAGCGGACTCCATATGTAGTAACTCCATCGTTTATCGGTGTTTCAATACTATATCTACAAATATCATTATAAATCTCCTTCAAAGCAACCAATCCTTTCAGTGCGGTTTGGCTTGCGGCGTCCCGCTCCACAATCCTCTCCTTGCGGTCTTCCGCCTTACTTCCATTCTTAATTACATCAATAGCATCATTAATAGTCATAATTCCCTCCATTATATCTGTAATATCCTTCGCCATAAATATCCCTATTCCAAATCCATAGCTCTCCATCAATCTTAACAATAGCAAAAGAGCCATAATCCATTACAATCTCTGGTTTGCGGGCGGCATTCAAAACCAATATTAATATAAGTAAAAAGACTATTTCAATAGTCAATAATATATTCATTCCTAAATTATTATTTTCTTTCATGCGGAAACCTCCTTTTTTATTTTTCCTATATATATTATATCATATTTTTTTTAATTTGTCAAGTCAAAAAAAAATTTGGACAAAACTTGACAAAATAGAAAAATTGTGGTATAATATATATAGAAGGTTGTAAAAACCTAATCAAAATAAACAAAAGGAGAATAAGACAATGTATTTAGCGGAAGACGATGCTATAGTTCTTCCAGAGGTTCAGAATGAGAATCCCGAAGCGGATCCCGCATATATTAAAATGGATTTCTCTCTTGTTACCCCTCAAGAACGTGTTAAAAAAGTTGAAGAAATCATTGCCAATACTCCTTCTGAAAGGTTAACACCATATTATTTAGAAAAATTAGCTGATTATATTATATTTGCGATGGACAAAGAAGAAC
>Ga0265301_10004528_pt1 | contig 14006 bp, 15 predicted proteins | sample AusTroGonzalo_MG_2_FD_193488 | JGI IMG/M metagenome (GOLD analysis project Ga0265301, IMG submission 193488) | Bovine rumen microbial communities from tropical cattle in Woodstock, Queensland, Australia - Gonzalo_04 | ecosystem: Host-associated > Mammals > Digestive system > Stomach > Rumen ...
CGAGATTCCGAAGTCCGAGTTCGTACAGTTCAAGACATATTCTGCGGGCAATCCGTCCGGTTATCTGTCCCCGATTAGTGCTTTGCGTCAGACCTTATGCGAACAGGTCGAGGCGGGCAAGTTCCGCCGTCAGTTGTGGCGGTCTTCGGGCAGACTTAACGCACAGATAATCAGACCGAAGGACGTTGCACCGTGGGACGACGAGGCACGAAAGAGGTTTGCAACCGCTTTTCGTGAATCTTGGGGTTCTGGCGGTAGCAAGGCGGGTTCGATTCCGATTATGGAAGACGGAATGGAAATAAAACCGTTTTCAACGTCATTCAAGGAATCAGAATGGGCGCAGTCGGTCAAATTGTCCCGTGAATCAGTGGCGGCGGCATATTCTGTCAACCCGTCTTTGATTTGGCATTCTGACACGCAGACTTACGCAAGCGCAAAGGATAACGCAAGGGCATTATATGCCGATTGCTTGGGTTCTGTTCTTCAAATGTTGCAACAGAGACTTAACGCCTTCTTGTTGCCGATGATAAACGCAGAACCGAATCTGTATGTCGAATTTGACCTGACCGAAAAATTGAAGGGTTCGTTCGAAGAAAGAGCATCAATTCTTCAAACGTCGGTCGGTGCGCCGTGGCTTACGAGGAACGAGGCACGAGCAGATATGAACCTTCCGCCAATGGAAGGCGGCGACGAGCTTATAACCCCGTTGAACGTTGCCACAAACGGCGTGGCAAATCCCGACGATTCATATTCCTACGACGGCATAGACAATCAGGCGAAAGAAAATACCGCCGTAATTGCCCCTGTCTGCGGTTGCAAGTCTTGCAAGGATAACGAAGTCAGGATAAAGGGAAAGAGCGAACAGAGCGAAAATGACGAGGTCACAGACGTATTCGTGAAGTTCTTTGAACGTCAGTTCCGTTCCATTAAGCCGAAGTTATCTTCTGGCGGTGATTTTTGGAATGCGGAAAGGTGGGACAAGGAACTTGCCGACGACTTAACACCCGTTTTGCAGAAAATCGCAGACACACACGGCGAAGAAACCGCAGAATCCCTTGAATCCGATTATGTAACCGAAAAGACAACGGCATACGTCAGGAAGACGGCGGAAAACAGAGCAAAGAATATCAATTCGCAGACATTAAAGCGGATTGAAAAGGAATTGGCGACCGAAGAACCGGACGTTGAGAAGGTATACGAGACAAGGGAAAACACGGCGGAGACTTTGGGACGTTCTGCTGCAACCGCAATCGCATCTTGGGCGGTCATTGAGGCATCACATCAGGCAATCAGTAACGGTTCGCCACGAGTAGTCGGAAAGATTGTTGAAAAAGAATGGATAACAGGCGACAATCCCCGTCCGTCACATTTGGCAATGAACGGCGAAAGAGTGCCGATTGATGCGGAGTTCTCAAACGGTCAGTTCTGGGTTGGTGACGACACGGGCGACCCTGACGATTCGTGCGGTTGTAACTGTTCAATCGAAGTCGTGATTTCACGGAGGTAATAAAAATGAAGACAAAACAATTTAACGTCAAGTACAAGGACGAGGGCAACGGCAGTCTTGAAGGGTACGCATCAACTTGGATTCGTGAACCTGATTCATACGGCGACGTTGTCAAAGAAGGCGCATTCACCAACAGTTTAAAAGACCGTTGGAACGGCGGAGAGAATATACCGCTTTTGTGGTCGCACCAAATGGACAATCTGTCGTCATACATCGGCAAGGCTAAAGCCGACGAAGACGAAAAGGGATTGCACTTTGTCGCAGAGTTCGACGGAACGGACGAGGCGCAGAGAGTTCGTGACTTATACAAGGACGGCAGACTTTCGAAGTTCTCATTCGCTTATGACATTTTGGATTCTGCGCCTGTCGAACTTGAAGACGGCAGAAAGGCAAATGAACTTCGTGAACTTGACCTGTTCGAGATTTCCTGTGTCTGCGTTCCCGCAAATGACGATGCGGGCGTGGTCGCAGTAAAGACGGCAGACGATGTTCTGACCGCAGATTACATCAAGACCGGACGCAGAAACAGTCAGAAGGACGAAGACACAATCAGAAAAGCCATTGACGGCATCAAAGAAAATATCAAATCACTTGAAAGCCTTTTGGCAGAAAGTGACGACGATATAGAGAAAGAAGAACCCAAGTCAGAGACACAACCCGAAGTCAACGAGGCATCGGAGGAACAGAAGGATTGCGGTAATGAGAAAAGGGCATCTGAACTTCTCGCAAAAATAAATCAGTTCAAGGAGGATTCAACAAATGAATCTTAAAGAACAGTTAGCGGAGAAGAAAACCGCATTGACAGAGCTTGAACCCGCAATCAAGGAAAACGACGTCGAGGCAATCGACAAAGGCGAGGTTCTCGTTAAGGAAATAGCCGACCTTGAATCACAGATAGAGAAGGCAGAGAAAGCCGCATCAATCCTTGATTCTATCGGCAAGAAAGAAGACATCACAACAGAAGGAGAAAAGAAAATGTCTAACATCGAAGAATTTACACAGAAGGTTTCAGAAATGACAGACAAGAAGTCTGGCGTCAGAACACACTTTGAGAAGGCTTACAATTCCGTTGTAACCGCTCCGCAGATTGCGGACGTTGACCGTTCAATCGCACCCGTAGGAAACAGGGTTTCCGCCGCATCTTTATTCACAGAAACACAGATTAGCGGAAACGCAATCACATATTTCCTTGAGGGCGCATTCGAGACAAACGGCGGCATTTCGCCCACATCACAGAACGGCAAGAAACCACAGGTTTCAACGAGCTTTGCGGGAACAACCCTTGCACTTTCAAAGATTGCCGCTTGGCTTAAAGAGACAGACGAAATCCTCGTTGACGCACCTTTCCTTGCAAGCGAAGTACAGAATACGCTTATGCACAATCTTGGCAAGGTTGAGGACAACTATGTTATTAACGCTATCGGTTCAACAGAGGGCATCGGTGCGGCTACATACGACGGCACAACAAAGACATTCGCAGACGGCATTCTTGACGCAATTATGAAGGTCAAGAGTGATTCCGCATACGACGCATCTGTTGTTGTTCTTAACCCCGCAGACATCGTAACTCTTATGACTGCGAAGGATTCCAACAAGCAGTATTACGGCGGCGGTTATTTCGTCGGCGCATACGGCAACGGCGCATATGGCGTTCCTTCCGCAATCTGGGGCGTTCCGATTTACGCATCTTCCGCAGTAAGTCAGGGTTCCGCACTTGTTGCCGCTCGTGAGGCGGTCAAGACTTGGAGAAAGGGCGGAATGGACGTTGCAATCGCCGCAGAGAACGAAGACGATTTCCTCTACAACAGAGTAACACTTCGTGCAGAAGTTCGCCTTGCAACCGCAGTTGTTGACCTCAAGGGCGTTGTTCTTCTTGCAAATTCTGCGTCTTGATAACGATTGAAAGGGTGGCGGGTTATCCCGTCGCCCTTCTTTCCTATTTTCGAAGAAAGGAGGTTTGACCGATGAAGATTTACACAATAAACGGTCGTTCGGTATGGCTTAACAAAGCACCCGAAGGGTACGAAGAACCGGAAAAGAAGACCGAAGAAACAGTCGAACCGAAATCGGAACCCAAGACAAAGGCAAAGAAGGTTTCCAATAAGTCAAGAAAGGAAGTCAAGAACAAATGATAAACACGACTTGGGGTTATAAACTAACCACGGCAGAATCCCTGTCCGACTTCCTGACGACAACGGAATTTAATAATTTCACGGCTAACAAGTACACGGGCGACGTTCGAATCGAACCGAATATCCATTCCGCTACACGTTCTATCCAGAATTATTGCGGTTGGCACATTTACCCGAACTTGGAATGTGAAATGGTCTATCGGGTCTTCGACTTGAGGGATTCTTTCGTCGGTTCTGACCTTCTTATACAATTACCCGCAACATACGTCACGGGTATTAAATCTGTTCTTTTGAATGCCGTTTTTGAAGATAACGAATGGAAAGGGGACGAGACAACGGACTTTGACCTTGACGCATCAGGTCTTGTCCGTGTTTATTCCGTTTCCAATATCGACAGGCGTTCACGCATTCGTATTGTCTATCAGGCGGGACTTGATGCAACGCAGATTGACGTTCTGAAAGAGCTTACGGCGCATCGTGTAACACACGCCGTGTCAAGTTCTTACGGCGTAACATCGGAGGCGGCGGGCGGAGTGTCCGTCACTTACAACGCATCTTGGGCGGGGAACACACGTTCAACCGCACTTCCTGACGACAACAAAGAAGTCTTGAACCCTTACAAAGTAACGGGGGTGTTCTGATATGTTGCCGTCATTCGCTAAACAGACAATCAAGGTCATTCGACCCGCAACAAAGACAGTCAGAGGTTCGACAGTTCCCGATTGGTCGGAAGACAAGGTCACGAAAACGACAGTCAACGGTTGTTCGGTTCAACCCGCATCGACAAGCCTTTCGCTTGACGGTCGGGTCTTGGGACTGTCTGACGGTTGGACTGCGTATGTTCCCGAAGGAACGGACGTGAAAGCGGGCGACCACATCGAATTTGACGGACAGACATACGAAATCAACGGCGAACCGAGAGTTTGGACAGGTGCATTCACCCGTTCGAACATTCAATTAAACCTTATCCGTTGGGAGGGTTGATTATGGCACAGACGAACATTCGGATTGAGTTTATCGGCGAAGGGTTCGGCGAAATCTTGAGGTCAGAGGGTACAAGGGAACTTGTGCAACAGACGACAGACGAAATCGCAAATCGTGCGAACGGCAACAATTCCAGAGGCGGAAAAGGTTTTTCGAAATCCGTTGAACAGTCGGGACGATATAAAAACAGACGTTGGGTCGGGTTCGTTACAACGACCGACAAAGAATCCGTAATCGCAGAAACGGAAGACGGAGCATTGACGGGGGCAATCTTATGATTATTTACAAATCAGTTGACATCGAAGACGAAATCAGACAGGCGTTGGAAGAATACGTCGTCGCTTACGTCCGACCGTTGCCCGAAAACTTCACTGTCCCTTCCGTTCTTATCGAGCTAATGGGCGGAACGTCTGAAAACACGATTGATACGTTCCTTGTCCGCATATCCGCAAGGGCGAAAGAGAATGCGGGTGCGTTGGCACTATTGCAAACAGTGCTTGGAATCTTAAAAGAACAGACAAATTCACAGTTCGGGGAACTGCGGTTTTCCGACGAACAAAATCTAATGAGTTGGGGCAATGACCCCGTCCGACCGGACTTGTGTTTGTGTCAGGCGACCGTCAACGTCCTTGCACATAAACAAAAAGTCGATTTAGACGAATCCTAAAAGAAAAGAGGTTAAACCATTATGGCATCTAATAAGGTAAATTTGGGAATCGGTCTTGCAACAGGTATGGTCTATATGGCAGATGCGGGAACTTCCCTTCCTTCTTCTCCCACGGCGTCACTTCCCGAGGCTTGGAAGTCCATTGGCGCAATTACCGCCGACGGCATTACTTGGTCAACGGGCAAGGATTCCGACCCGCTCCGTAATTGGGCGAAAGAGGTTGAAAGACTTGTTGCGGGCGACGAGGGCGGAACAGTAACCGCACCTTTGATGTACACCGACAAGGCAACACTTGAGGCAATCTTCGGCGCAGATAACGTTAACTACACCGCCGCAACGACCACAACAGGAAACATCGTTTCCGTAACCGTGGAACCTGGAGTTTCCGCAAGTCCTAAAGCTTTCTTATTCCTGATGAAAGACGGCGAAGACGCAATGATGCTTGGAACATCAAAGGGCATTATCCGTGACGTTTCAGACATCACATTTGCACCCACTGACGCAATCACTTGGGAAACAACCATTGAGGCGGCATCTTGGACGTTCGCAAAGGACGACGGACAGGTAACGTCTTGATAAATCGAAAGGAGTTCTGATTATGCCTAAAGAATTGACCTTGAAGAAAAAAGAGGTTGAATGCCTCAAAGTAAACATTGACGATAAGTCATATATGATTCCGCTTGGTAAGTCCTTACCCTTAAAGAGACTTTCGAAAATGGATAATCAAAACGAGGTTATCAAGTTTTTTGAGGAATACTTGGGAAAGGAAGTTGTCGAAACCCTGACGGCAGACGATTTCAAAACAATCGTTGAGGCTTGGTCGGAGGCGACAAGAGAACAGGGCGGAGACAGTAAGTCATTGGGGGAATAATTAGCCTTGCGAAGTTTACAGAAGAACATTGCGAGGCAATAACATTTGACCTTCTGACAAGAACTAATTATCAATTAGACGATGTCGGGGGCGTTCTTTCGTGGAACGCCCTTTTTTCGTTTATTCGGAATTTGGATTCCGATTCTGCCCTTGCCCGTGAGCTTGGAAAATCGACGGGTTGGGAAAACACACTGACAACGAATCGGATATTGGCGGACATTTACGACTTATTGCAAGTCATAAACGTTAATATCTGCGGTTTGGGCGGTGGCAAGAAAAAGAAAATAACACCTTATCCAAGACCAACGGATAGGGACAAAGATAAAAAGAAGTTTGGAAAAGGCGCATTGCCTTATGAAGAACTAAAGAGATGGTTTGAGGTAAAGCGAAATGGCAAGCGGTAACGGATTTGAAGTCGCAAAGGCATTTGTCACGATTGTTCCTACAATGGAAGGGTCGCAAGCCACAATAACAAAAGAATTAACAGGCGTGACGGACGATGCCGCAAAAGAGGCGGGCGAAAAGTCGGGAAAGTCTTTCGGAGAATCGTTAGCGAACGGACTTAAAACGACAGGCGCAGTCATTGCGGGTGCAATGGCGGCGGTCACAGGTGCGGCGGTCGCAACCGGAAAGGCGTTTGTTGATGCCGCTAATGACGTTGCATCTTTGGGCGACACTATCGACAAAGAATCGCAGAAAATGAATATGTCCGCCACAGGTTATCAGGAATGGGACTTCATTTTGCAACACGCAGGCGCTTCCATTGAAGGAATGAAAACTTCAATGAAGAAACTGACGATTGCCGCCGAAGAAGGAAACGACGCCTTCGACGCATTGGGAATCAGTCAGGAAGAATTGGCGACGATGTCTCCCGAAGAAACGTGGAACCGAACAATCGAGGCGTTACAGAATGTAGCAGACGAGGGCGAACGAACCGCACTTGCCAATGATTTACTTGGTAAAGGTGCGGTCGAGCTTGCACCCTTGTTCAATATGACTGCGGAAGAAACCGAGGAACTAAAAAATCAGGTTCACGAATTAGGCGGCGTTATGAGCGACGAGGCGGTCAAAGATGCCGCCGCATATCAAGACGCAATGCAAAATATGAATACGGCATTGGACGGACTGAAAAAGAATATGATGTCAAACTTCTTGCCGGGAATAACGCAAGTTATGGACGGATTAGCAAAGGTCTTTTCTGGCGACGATTCGGGCATCGGTCAGATTACTTCGGGTCTGCAATCCGTGATTGCAAAGATAACAGAACTTGCGCCACAGTTTATCAGTCTTGGTGCGTCAATCATCACGTCTTTAATATCAGGATTTGCGCCGATGTTGCCACAGTTAGTCACGGCGGTATTTGATGTCCTGTTGCAAACAATCGTGACGGTAACGTCAATGATTCCAGAACTGATGCCGTCTATCATTTCGGGAATTGAAGGCATTATATCGGCTTTGTTCGACGCCTTGCCTGTCATTGTTGAAGGCTTGGGCGAATTTATAACGTCAATCGTGACGTGGTTGTCAGAGGGCGACAACGTAACCAAATTTGTAAACGGCTTGATTGAATTAGCGTCACAGATAACAAATCAGATTGCCGTTCTTCTGCCCGTCCTGTTGCCCGCAATCGTGAAGATAATTTCAGAGATTGCACAGGCATTGACAGAACCTAACAATGTCAAAATGATTATTGATTCTGCGTTGGTTATCGTCGGGGCGGTCGTTGTCGCTTTGGTCGAGGCTTTCCCCGAGATAGTGAATCTTGTTGGCGGTCTGTTGGAGAACGCAAGCGACCTGTTATTGAGTTTCACAAATTGGATTCAACCGTTCGTCAATAAGGCGTTGGATTTTATCATCAATCTTGTAAAGAGTTGGGGAAACAATATCAAGTCTTTCATTACCAACCTGATTGAAAACATCAAATCAGGTTTTACGAATTGGCTTAATAACTTGAAGACCGGATTTACAAATGCGTTCAATACGATTCGAGACAAAATCCAAAGCATAACAAATAAATGTAAAGAGCTTGTTTCCAATGTCATAGAAAAGATTAAGGAATTGCCCGACAAGGTCGTTTCAATCGGTCGAAATCTTGTCGAAGGCTTATGGAACGGCATCAATGACAAGATTTCTTGGGTAAAGAATCAAATCTATGCAATGGGTGACGCTATCTTAAGCGCAATCAAGGGCGTTTTCGGCATTGCGTCGCCGTCAAAAGAGTTCGCCAAGATAGGTTCATTCCTTGCGGAAGGCTTGGGAATAGGTTTTGAAGACGAAATGTCCGATGTCCGTTCCGATATGGTCGGAAGTATGGACAACCTGACAGGCAATATGACCGCGTCAGTTAGCGCATACGGCGCATCTGCGGAAATGTTGGGAAATAACACAACCTACAACGGCGGAGCGGTCACAATCAACGTATATGGCGCACAGGGACAGAGCGCAAACGACATTGCAAACGAAGTTGCTTTAAAGCTTGCGGAAATGTCCAGAAGAAAGGAGGCAATATATGCCTAATTTCAATGACTTAAACAGACAAGGTCTGATTAAGTGGGGCGGGGAAGATTCCACGAACTATGGCATTGTCGTTCGGGAATCTCCCGTCTTTGATAAACCCAAAAGAAAACAGACTGTTTTTTCCGTTCCAGGTCGCAACGGTTCAATCCTGTTTCAAGAAGATGCCTTCGAAGACGTTGTCCGCATATACAAGGTGTTTGTTGCGGAAGACCTGACGGAAGAATCGGGCGGTATCATTTCGGGTCTGTTGCCCGAAAGAATATCTGCGGTCACGGCTTGGTTAAATTCAAAGACAGGTTATCAGGAATTGGAAGATTCCTTCGAACCTGATTATTTCCGACTTGCTTACTATTCGGGCGAAGATTCTTTCTCCGATGATATGTTGCAATACGGAGAGGCGGAATTGCGTTTCACCTGTCGCCCAGAGCGGTTCTTGAAGACAGGAAAAACGGCGGTGACAGTCACGAACGGCGCAACAATGACAAACCCGACGAAGTTTCCTTCGAAACCCTTGATACACATTGAGGGTTCGGGCGAAGTAACAATCACGTTCGGCGGTCAGACGATAACGGCAGACGTTTTCGACTATATAAACATAGACTGCGATTCAATGAACGCATACAGACTAACGACAGAAAACAGAAATGACAAGATAACAGGCTCGTTCCCTTCGTTGTTGTCAGGTGACAACACGATAACCATTTCGGGAACAACAAGCCTTGTCACGATAACACCAAGATATTTCACGATATAAGGAGAAAATCAATGATTCCGATTCTATATTCGACAGTCACGGAAGGTTCTGTTCCTTCCAATTTTGGAATCGGTGCATTATCCGATTGTTTAAGGGCGGAAGTCAAGGAACAAAGGAACGGCGGTTATGAACTTGTCTTGCTCTATTCGGCAAACGGCATACACGCAGAGGAAATACAACCGAACCGCATTATCAAGGCGAAACCGAACTTCACCGACGACCCGCAGTTATTCCGAATCTATAAGGTCGGCAAGACGATAAACGGAAGTTTTGAGGTTTCCGCACAACATATCGTCTACGATTTGAGCGGTAAGGTTATCACTTCCGGTTCTGCGGGTTCTTGCGTTGCCGCCTGTTCCGTGTTGCAAGCACAGGCGGACGACTTCACGATAACAACAGACATCAGTTCGGCACATTCATTCAATATTACCGAACCTTCGTCCGTCCGTTCGTGGTTTGGCGGCAAACAGGGAAGTTTATTGGACATTTTCGGCGGCGAATGGAAATATGACAATTACACCGCAAGCCTTAAACAGAACAGGGGACAGGACAGGGGCGTTCGTATATCTTACGGGAAGAACCTGACCGACCTTTCCCAAGAATTGAATATGGAAAATCTATGCACAGGCATTGTTCCTTTCTGTATTGATTCAGACGGATTCCTGACAGTCGGAACGAAGGTTCCAACAGGGTTGATAATAGACGTTGACAGGGACAAAGCAATCGACTTTTCAAACGATGTCAACTTTGACAGTTCAACGCCTGTTTCAACCCAACTTGCGACCCTTGCGACAAATTACATAAACAATCATAATTTGGTAACGGTAAAAAATACCATTACCCTTGATTTCGTTCAAATGGGCGAACTTCAAGACCGTGTCGATTTGTGCGACACTGTCCATATTTACTTTGATGCTTTGGGGATTTCCGCAAGCGCAAAATGTATCGAAACTGTTTGGGACGTATTGCAAGAAAGATACACGTCAACAACGTTCGGAGACACAAGAACGAACATCGTTGATACAATAGTCGAACAACAAAGGGAAATCCAAGTCAAACCGTCTTCGTCCATAATGGAACAGGCAATCGAGAGGGCAACAAAGCTTATCACGGGAAACTTGGGCGGATATGTCGTCATTCACGATTCCAACAACGACGGCGAACCTGACGAAATCCTGATTATGGACACGTCCGACATTAACACCGCAACGAAGGTTTGGCGGTGGAATAAAAACGGTCTTGGTTATTCCTCGACAGGTTATGACGGAACGTATGGTCTTGCAATGACCGCAGACGGAGAGATAGTCGCAGATTTTATAACTGCGGGTTCAATGTCAGGAAACAGGGTTCGAACAGGTCTTATCGAATCAACCAATAGTCAGTTGCAAATCGACCTTGATGCGGGAACTATCACCGCACCGTCAATCACCTTGAACGGCGAAGACGTGGAAAGCACCCTTGACAGTCTTGTCCAGACATCAGTTGTCACGACTTACGCACTGTCTAACTCGGGAACTGTTATCCCTTCCGCTTTCCCGTTAAATGCACCGACACAACCGACAGAGGCACAACCGTACTTGTGGGCAAAGACTGTCTATACTTACGCAAACGGACAGATTAACACAAGTTATTCAATCTCGGTTCGTGGTGCGAACGGTCAGAACGGACAGGACGGACACGGACTTGAGATTCTTGGCAATTATAACTCTATGGCAGAACTTATCGCCGCACACCCGACAGGAAGTGCGGGCGATGCTTACTTGGTCGGCACTGACCTTGTCGTATGGAACACCCAAACGAACAGTTGGGAAGATGTAGGGCGCATTCAGGGGCCTTCGGGCGCAGACGGCTTGTGGCTTGCCATAGACAACGACGACGACGGAACAAATGCCAATGTCACTTACACGGCGCACCTGATGAAAGGTCTTTCGACAGATGCAACGGCGTTATATTCTGCGGTCTTTGTTTGGGAGTTGGTCAATGAAGAAGGCGTAACACAACTTGCAACCGGAACACCGACAATCACAATCCTTCGTGATTCCGCAAACTACGGTTCAACGATTCGTTGTATTTGTATTGCGGTTGTCGATGAGGAAGACTTGGAAGACTACACATACGTCACTATCACCGACTATCAGGGGAACGACATAACGATTATCGGTTCAAACAGTGTCAAACTGATTGGCGAAAGTTCAATTTATAAGCCTTACGCAATATCTGCACAGTTCCAAGTCCTGTCCGATGAGATTTCGTCTAAAGTCTCAATGACAGACTTCAATTCCCTGTCAGGCACAGTCACGAATCAAGGCACACTGATTCAACAGAACGCAAACGCAATCGCACTGAAAGCCGACCAAACGACAGTAAACACCCTGTCGGGAACGGTCACAAGTCAGGGAACGGCAATCCAACAGAACGCACAGGCAATCACGCTCAAGGCGGACACTTCGACAGTCAATTCCCAGATGAGCGGGAAAATGGCAACCGATATGAGCAACCGCTCATCGTCTATCACGATAAACAGTGGCGAAATCAAGTTTGAATCGAACACGGTTTCAATCAGTGCAACAAACCTGACAGTCTCCAAGACAGGACTTGTCACGGCGGTAAACTTCGTTGCTAAAAACCTTTTCCGTGTAGTCAACAGTTCGAACGTTGTTCTTGCGTCAATCGAACCTACGGCGAACGGCGGTCTGATTGCGGTTGGTAAGACCGACACAACACAGGTCGGAACGTTGGTGGCAAACAACGACGGCGGTGCATTGTCGCTTGCCAATTCAAGCGGAACGCAAACGATAACTCTTGTCGGCAAAGACGGTCATATATCCGCAAACGGAAACATTTACTCGGGCGGAAATATCACTGCGACAGGCAATATCACCTCGTCAGGCAGAATTACGGGAGCGTCGTTCGGTGCGGTTGCATCGGTTGGCGCAGTGTCAGGAACTTCACTGTCAACGACAGGCAATGTCACGGCATCAGGCGGCGGAAACTTCACAGGTGCGATTACTTGCGGAGGCTTGACGGCTAAAACGCAGATAGTCGCCGCAGACAGTGGCGGAACGTTGCGTGTTTTCTTTGCGGCGGCTACTTATGGTTATGGAGCGTTTAGAAACTCGAACGGAGACAACAACATATATCTTCGTGGCGACACGGGAAATGTTGAATGCGTATCAGTCACGCAGACTTCAAGCCGTAAGGTCAAGGAGAACATCAAGCCGATTGAAGATTCCGAAAAAATTCTTTTGCTTGATGCGGTTTCATTCGACTACAAGGACAAGGAACGAGGAACGGACAAACGAGGATTCATCGCCGAAGACGTGGCGGAAGTTCTTCCGAACCTTGTATCACCAGAAACAGAAGACAGACCCGCAAGTCTTGATTATGTTTCGATGATTCCTTACTTGCAAGACGTAATCAAGAAACAGGCAAAAATGATTGAAAACCTTGAAAAGCGAATATCCGCTTTAGAACAGGAGGAAAAATAAATGGCAAGACTACAAGATTTCCAGACAGTAACACCGTCAGACAGTGACAACCTTCTTGTCGTACAGGCAACAGGACAAGGCTTGGCAACGGTCGGTTCAACCATAGGCAACAAAGCACCCAAGTCAGATCTTGCCTCGCCTTCAATAACAGGCTCTACTAATAATACAGGTTCGACTATTTTAACAGGTATATATTTTTATCTGAATGGTACTTTGTGTCGGGCAAAAACTGATATTTCCAATGGTGCTACGTTGACCGCAAACACCAACTACGAAGTTGTTACGGCTGGCGGTCTAAATTCTTTGGTTTCCAACAAATCAAAAGTTAATTCTTTTACCGTTGATGTTACAACAACAGCGGACGGTCTTGCAGGTGTTACATTGCCGACAGGTGTATTTTTGAATAATTGCATTTCTGCGGTAGTTCAAAATGCTTCGGGACAGTATCTTTACGCCTTTTTAATAAAGCAACCTTCGGTTCTTTGGGTTGATGTCCGTCAGTTTAACGGGTCGGCATACGCAAGCCAAAATTGCACAGTCAGAATTTTTTATTATTCATAAGGAGAACTAAAAATGAAATACGCAATTATCAAGGTAATAAACGGCAACTATTCAATTCACGCGGAAGGGATAACGGACATAGGCAAGGCGAAAGTGAATTTTCACGGACTTTGTCAGACCTTATGGAATGCGGACGACGTTCTGACCGCTTGCGTAATGATAACAGACGAGAACCTGGACGTCGTGGAAGGTTACAGAGAATTTATATCAAAGGTTGTCACGGATTAACCACAATAAAGGAGGTCAATAATGACAAACGAAGTCTTGACGGCATTATTGGCATTGGTCGGAACGATAGTCGGTTCGGGTTCTGGAATCCTTATCTCCAACAAACTTGTCAATTACCGCATTGAACAACTTGAAAAGAAGTTGGACAAGTACGCAAGCAACGTGGACGAGATAAGAGAACGGCTTGCGGTCGTTGAGAGGGACATATCAACGGCATACGAGAGAATCGACGAGCTACGGGAAGACGTAAGGGTTATTACCAAGAAATGAAAGGAGAGGCATTATGAGCAATAAGAC
>Ga0265301_10004529_pt1 | contig 14005 bp, 15 predicted proteins | sample AusTroGonzalo_MG_2_FD_193488 | JGI IMG/M metagenome (GOLD analysis project Ga0265301, IMG submission 193488) | Bovine rumen microbial communities from tropical cattle in Woodstock, Queensland, Australia - Gonzalo_04 | ecosystem: Host-associated > Mammals > Digestive system > Stomach > Rumen ...
AAATCAAAAGAAGAAAAATAAAACAGGAGTCAATCATGACACAAGAAAACATTCTCAAGAAACGTTATGATTTTGTCCTTCTCTTTGATGTGAAGGATGGAAACCCCAATGGCGATCCTGATGCGGGTAACTTGCCGCGTTTGGATGCCGAAACAGGCAATGGTTTGGTTACAGACGTATGTTTGAAACGTAAAGTTCGCAACTTCGTTCAACTCGCTAAACAAGGTGAAGCCGGTTACGACATCTTTGTCAAGGAAAAGGCAATTTTGAATAATGCTATTGACGAAGCCTATAAAGATCTCGGTATTGATGCCAACGCAAAGAAGCCTGCTAAAGGCGAAAACATTGAAAAAGGCCGTGCAAAAATGTGTGAAAAATATTTCGACATTCGTACATTTGGTGCGGTTCTCGCTGTTGGTGCAAACGCCGGTCAGGTCCGTGGCCCAGTTCAAATGACGTTTGCTCGTTCTGTTGATCCAATCGTTTCGTCGGAACACAGTATAACCAGAATGGCGGTTACAAAAGCAGAAGATGTTGATAAAGAACGTACCATGGGACGTAAGTTTACAGTTCCCTACGGTTTGTATGTTTCTCATGGATTCATTTCTGCTCATCTTGCTGCTCAAACGTGTTTTACCACAGATGACTTGAATGTTTTCTGGGAAGCTCTTGAAAAGATGTTCTGGGAAGACCATTCTGCAGCTCGTGGCGAAATGAATGTTCGTGGGCTTTATGTCTTTGAACATGATTCAGCTCTCGGCAGAGCTCCCGCCCACGAATTGTTCGAAAAGATAAAATTCGAAAGAAAAGATTCCTCTATTCCGGCACGTTCCTTCGACGATTACAAAGTGACCATTGACGAAAATATGCCAGAAGGTGTGACTCTGATTCGCAAAGTCGGTTAATTCCAACAGTAAACCCTCTTTAGGGGAAGGATCTTCCTTCCCCTTTTTCATAGGGAGTCTATATATGCCATATTCCGATGATGACTGCATAGCCATTTCTGGCCTACAACACTTGGCGTTCTGCAAACGCCAATGGGGGCTTATTCACCTAAATCAGGAATGGGCGGAAAATTATTTGACCGCGCAAGGGAAAATAATGCACGAACGTGTGGATTCCGGATATCAAGAATTCCGGAGAGGCGTTAGACAATATTCTGGATTGCATATTCATCATTCAGAATTGGGCTTATATGGACGAATGGATGTATTGGAAGTTGAACAAACAGAAGGGCCCTATGTTGAAATTCCCTGGATAAAATTAAGCGGAAACTGGAGATTGCGACCGGTCGAATTTAAGCACGGCAAGCCCAAGGACCATAACGCCGATTTAATACAGTTATGTGCGCAGGCTCTCTGCCTTGAAGAAATGACCGGTTTGCCCGTTAATGAAGGTTCAATATTCTATTGCGAATTACGGCGTCGTACGGAATTTGAATTTGACGAAGATATAAGAACAGAAACCATTGAACTCGCCAAAGAAGCTCACCAATTAATTGCGAGCGGGAAAGTTCCCGAAGCAGAAATAAACCACAACTGCAAATCTTGTTCTTTAATGGATTTTTGTCAACCAAACATCGGAAATCAAAAGAAATTAAGGGATTATTATCAGGAGCTCTTCGGATGAAAATGATTCGCAACACATTGTATGTCACTCTAGAAGGTGCTTGGGTTCATAAGGATGGGGAAGCAATAACAATCCACAAGGAACATTCTAAAGTCGCCCAATTTCCGATTCACCAAATCGGAGAGATTGTTTGCTTTGGTTACGGGATTGGAGTTTCCCCCAACTTGACAGAATATTGTGCATCTAAGGGAGTTTCCATCACTTATGTAGATGGTCGAGGAAAATTTCTTGCACGAATGCAGGGACCAGTTCATGGGAATGTCCTTCTTCGCCGTGCACAATACCGTATATCCGACAATCCTGAACAGTCTCTAGCCATAGCAAAATGCTTTGTTGCCGCAAAAATTCAGAATCAGCGAAATGTATTACTTCGTCATTTAAGAAACCACAATGGATGTGAGGGTGAATCCGAAATAAAGCAATCTATTGCAGCTATGGAAGAAGGGGTCACAAGCATAAAAAGAGCTTGTGACTCTGCGGAATTAAGAGGCATTGAAGGAAATGCTGCGGACAATTATTTTAGCGTTTTCAATTATCTTATTCTAAACAAGGATCCCAATTTTCGCTTTACGTCAAGAAATCGCAGGCCTCCAATGGACCGAATTAATGCGATGCTATCTTATGCATATTCAATTCTTGCTTTAGATATCCGTTCAGCATTAGAATGCGTTGGATTAGACCCCTATGTCGGCTTCCTACATGTCGATAGACCAGGAAGGCCGAGCCTTGCCTTAGACCTTATGGAAGAGTTCAGGGCTCCCATTGCCGATAGACTTGTATTAAGCCTTATCAACTTAAAGTCTGTGTCTTCAAAAAATTTCAAAGTTTTACCAAATGGTGAAGTTGAAATGGATGCTGATACACGAAAAGTTTTGTTATCCGCATGGCAAAAACGCAAACAAGAAGAAATTAATCATCCTTTATTAGAAGAATCAATGCCGACAGGCGTGATATACACAGAACAAGCAAGATTGCTTGCAAAACACATTCGTGCTGAAATCGAATATTATCCAGCTTTTTTGTGGAGGTGATATGTTGGTCCTTGTCACATATGATGTTTCAACCGTTTCTGCCGCAGGAAGGCGAAGACTCAATCAAGTCGCCAAAGCTTGCAAAAATTATGGTAACCGTGCGCAAAAATCAGTATTCGAATGTGAAGTCGATCCAGCGCAATGGAGTATTCTGAAAAATACTCTTGTTAAAATAATTGATGAAAAACAGGACAGTCTAAGAATATACTATCTTGGTTCAAACTGGGAGCGCAAGATTGAACACATAGGAGCTCATGCTCCACCCGATATGCACGATTTATTGGTTGTTTAGGTCTTCGCTAACCTATAGCTCCACCAAATTCCCTAAGATGTTAGCGATTTTGAAAACGCGATTTTCAAAAGAATTTTGACATTTTCGTATATTTAGAATGCATTTTCGCAAACATCGTTCCGATGTTAGCGAAAATGCCTTTGGAAGGTCTTATTTTATAAGGTTCTTTCAAAGGCCTATCGCGCCCCCACGGGGGCGTGTGAATTGAAACGTTGACATTAATCATAGTAAAGGCCCTTCCAAAATCGCGCCCCCACGGGGGCGTGTGAATTGAAACTCCGTGATGGTGTTTTGCTCGTTGATGGTGGTAATCGCGCCCCCACGGGGGCGTGTGAATTGAAACACGAAGAAAGGCCACGCGCAGTTTTTCACGTTATCGCGCCCCCACGGGGGCGTGTGAATTGAAACCACAAGTACTTGACAATCAACTAGCAAATAGGTAATCGCGCCCCCACGGGGGCGTGTGAATTGAAACTGCATAATACGCACCGATGTCAAGGCAAAAAGATCGCGCCCCCACGGGGGCGTGTGAATTGAAACTCGGAGAAAGTATTGTGAAAAAACCGCTTGAAATCGCGCCCCCACGGGGGCGTGTGAATTGAAACTGTTACCTTCTGCGTGGGCGCCGTGACTGGAAATCGCGCCCCCACGGGGGCGTGTGAATTGAAACTTTCTCGGCCTATGTCAAGTTCTCGGAGAAAGATCGCGCCCCCACGGGGGCGTGTGAATTGAAACGTTATGAGCTTGTTTTGCCCGTCCCCTAGTCTTATCGCGCCCCCACGGGGGCGTGTGAATTGAAACGACACAATCTACCAGATTCACTCTATAATCAACATCGCGCCCCCACGGGGGCGTGTGAATTGAAACCGCGATTTGAGTGCGATACGATAACACGCCACGATCGCGCCCCCACGGGGGCGTGTGAATTGAAACCTGCGCTCTATGAACGTCTTGTCGTGCTTGTGATCGCGCCCCCACGGGGGCGTGTGAATTGAAACTCGTCCAGCTACCTTGACAAGCAGGCGGCGAAATCGCGCCCCCACGGGGGCGTGTGAATTGAAACCAGGTGCAGGGCCTGCGCGTCATAGACGGCCAGATCGCGCCCCCACGGGGGCGTGTGAATTGAAACGAAATTTCACCTATTCGGGTCTACGGATTGAGCATCGCGCCCCCACGGGGGCGTGTGAATTGAAACCTTAACGCGGGAAAGAGAGTCACGGACCGAATATCGCGCCCCCACGGGGGCGTGTGAATTGAAACGACTCCTGAAACTGCCGACTTTGTGTATTATAATCGCGCCCCCACGGGGGCGTGTGAATTGAAACGTGTCCGTCCTTGCTGGCAAAAGCATCACTGCATCGCGCCCCCACGGGGGCGTGTGAATTGAAACCTTGGCACCACGCACCATTTCGTTTTGCCTCTCATCGCGCCCCCACGGGGGCGTGTGAATTGAAACTTCCAAGTCAGAAAATTGGGCGACACCGCAAAATCGCGCCCCCACGGGGGCGTGTGAATTGAAACAAGTACGTGGACGCCGAGCAGGTCGTGACGATATCGCGCCCCCACGGGGGCGTGTGAATTGAAACGGAAATTTGCACAAAAACGCCAATTTACGCACCATCGCGCCCCCACGGGGGCGTGTGAATTGAAACCGTCATATCGTCGGAAGCCACACTTGCGGGGCATCGCGCCCCCACGGGGGCGTGTGAATTGAAACTGCAACCCGCCGTATGGAAGGGAAATCGGCAAATCGCGCCCCCACGGGGGCGTGTGAATTGAAACCTCAAACCCCTAGTGGGCGCTACCATCGTCATATCGCGCCCCCACGGGGGCGTGTGAATTGAAACGTTTTCGTGTTCGTGATGGTTTTCGGGGCATTATCGCGCCCCCACGGGGGCGTGTGAATTGAAACAGTGATAGTGAGCTATCCGGCAAGTGCTACGAATCGCGCCCCCACGGGGGCGTGTGAATTGAAACATCGTGCGTAATTGAATGTAAGATGTCTCGCTCATCGCGCCCCCACGGGGGCGTGTGAATTGAAACAACCCACGGGCGTGGAGGCGTAGTCTGGTTAAATCGCGCCCCCACGGGGGCGTGTGAATTGAAACGGCTACAAGTCCAGCGCCGAAGCGTTCTCGCTATCGCGCCCCCACGGGGGCGTGTGAATTGAAACAAGTACGTGGACGCCGAGCAGGTCGTGACGATCATCGCGCCCCCACGGGGGCGTGTGAATTGAAACACTAACAAAAATATCCAGGGCGTTGTCGAGGCATCGCGCCCCCACGGGGGCGTGTGAATTGAAACTTTGATAAGGTTTTCTGGGCATAGGTAAAACCATCGCGCCCCCACGGGGGCGTGTGAATTGAAACATAATGTGCGCCCAATTGCGCCAACGCACGTAAATCGCGCCCCCACGGGGGCGTGTGAATTGAAACTTTGATAAGGTTTTCTGGGCATAGGTAAAACCATCGCGCCCCCACGGGGGCGTGTGAATTGAAACTCCTTGGCGATGATGCGCGCCTTGTCGCGCCGCATCGCGCCCCCACGGGGGCGTGTGAATTGAAACTGGTGTGATTTCGTGTGCGGGTTCCGCATTAAATCGCGCCCCCACGGGGGCGTGTGAATTGAAACCTTCGTGAGCATCTTTGAACAGAAATGCATAAATCGCGCCCCCACGGGGGCGTGTGAATTGAAACTGCGCTCTCGCCTGGTCGTTGCCGAACGAGGAAATCGCGCCCCCACGGGGGCGTGTGAATTGAAACACTTAACAATATATATGGTTATTATACGTATAATCGCGCCCCCACGGGGGCGTGTGAATTGAAACTTCTATGACGTGGTGTTGAAACTTATAGCGCAATCGCGCCCCCACGGGGGCGTGTGAATTGAAACCTGCGTGAAGTCGTAGGAGGCGCCCACGTTGTATCGCGCCCCCACGGGGGCGTGTGAATTGAAACTTGTTGAGCGTACCGGAGAAGCCCTGTCTGGTGATCGCGCCCCCACGGGGGCGTGTGAATTGAAACTTTGCAGACCAAAAGAAACCGTTTCGCAAGAAATCGCGCCCCCACGGGGGCGTGTGAATTGAAACTGAATATCTTGCTGGAACATCGTTTTTATTCCATCGCGCCCCCACGGGGGCGTGTGAATTGAAACTTCTTCGGCTGCGGGACGAGCACGTCGTTCCAATCGCGCCCCCACGGGGGCGTGTGAATTGAAACAAGCTGGTGGACAAGGAAATCATCAAGGAGGTCATCGCGCCCCCACGGGGGCGTGTGAATTGAAACTGTGAACCAGTAGTCTCTGTCGGAGTCCTGCAATCGCGCCCCCACGGGGGCGTGTGAATTGAAACAGAATCTCCCACAGCGAGGTGTGGCGGTTGATATCGCGCCCCCACGGGGGCGTGTGAATTGAAACTTGCACCCGAGAATTTCCGCCGCACGGAGGAAATCGCGCCCCCACGGGGGCGTGTGAATTGAAACTTTGCGGACAGCTTGTTTGCCGTGTCGCTGGAATCGCGCCCCCACGGGGGCGTGTGAATTGAAACTCGAAGAGGACATTGCAGCGGAAGATGAAGCGAATCGCGCCCCCACGGGGGCGTGTGAATTGAAACCCCGCATGTACGTCCTGCGCCTCACCATCAGCATCGCGCCCCCACGGGGGCGTGTGAATTGAAACTCCTTATCCGAAAATTCCGACGGGGTCGAGAAATCGCGCCCCCACGGGGGCGTGTGAATTGAAACACGAAGACGGGCGAAGTGCGCCGCTTGATGATATCGCGCCCCCACGGGGGCGTGTGAATTGAAACATTTCTTACCTCTTTTTTATGGTAGTGTATGCTATCGCGCCCCCACGGGGGCGTGTGAATTGAAACACGTTCGCGATGGTGAAAGCGGAGCCGGCCTTATCGCGCCCCCACGGGGGCGTGTGAATTGAAACGAGGCCGGAGCGGAAGCCGCCGCCCAGGACAAATCGCGCCCCCACGGGGGCGTGTGAATTGAAACATGCTCCGGACCGAGTCCAGCCAGTCCAACGTGATCGCGCCCCCACGGGGGCGTGTGAATTGAAACGTCGACGGAGCCCAGCTTGAAGCGTTCCTCGAATCGCGCCCCCACGGGGGCGTGTGAATTGAAACTTCTACCAGCGGAATCACGCCGCCGTAAAGAAATCGCGCCCCCACGGGGGCGTGTGAATTGAAACTCCCGATTGGCGAACAGCAGACCGGCCTCGTGAATCGCGCCCCCACGGGGGCGTGTGAATTGAAACTCGAACACGGTCTTCGCCCTTTCCGATTTCTCATCGCGCCCCCACGGGGGCGTGTGAATTGAAACATCGGGGACAATATCAACCGTCTTGTAATATAAATCGCGCCCCCACGGGGGCGTGTGAATTGAAACTGTGGCCTGTCTTTCTGATTCTGAAAAAATTGATCGCGCCCCCACGGGGGCGTGTGAATTGAAACCGCCCCCGACGCACAGCACGTACAATGCGCTCATCGCGCCCCCACGGGGGCGTGTGAATTGAAACGGCCATACCCTTGATAGATTTGTCAGCCGACACATCGCGCCCCCACGGGGGCGTGTGAATTGAAACAAAGCCTCAAGAGCCATTTTTCCCATGTTACCATCGCGCCCCCACGGGGGCGTGTGAATTGAAACATCTGGGCGACAAGCAATTGACCAAATTGTGTCATCGCGCCCCCACGGGGGCGTGTGAATTGAAACCTTATGATTTGTGCATCGGCCTTATCGAAGCGGATCGCGCCCCCACGGGGGCGTGTGAATTGAAACCGGCACTATCACGTTTGCCGACCAGCCGTCCGATCGCGCCCCCACGGGGGCGTGTGAATTGAAACATTCCAATATTCGCCAATCTTGGAGGGTTCCCTATCGCGCCCCCACGGGGGCGTGTGAATTGAAACTCACCATTACCGCCGCAACCGCTGGCACCGCTGATCGCGCCCCCACGGGGGCGTGTGAATTGAAACAGACTGAGACGCCATAAGATCACGTTCACTACATCGCGCCCCCACGGGGGCGTGTGAATTGAAACATGACAACGGCCTTTCCATTACTTTCAAGGACATCGCGCCCCCACGGGGGCGTGTGAATTGAAACTTACGCCTCCCCAATAAAAGAATCCGGTTATCATCGCGCCCCCACGGGGGCGTGTGAATTGAAACTTGTTCGCGCACGGGTTCGGGCGGCGATGCACATCGCGCCCCCACGGGGGCGTGTGAATTGAAACCTGTTCTTCCATTACTGGCCTCCCATTCTGGAAATCGCGCCCCCACGGGGGCGTGTGAATTGAAACCCGTCTTCCGGAATGACGTTAAGCATCTTGAAATCGCGCCCCCACGGGGGCGTGTGAATTGAAACCCGCTCGTCCTTGCGCGGGTACGCCCTGTTCAGATCGCGCCCCCACGGGGGCGTGTGAATTGAAACGACTATGTCACCTAGCCGTGTCTTAAATTCCGATCGCGCCCCCACGGGGGCGTGTGAATTGAAACAATCCTTTGAAACGCTGGTACGTACCGCTCCAAATCGCGCCCCCACGGGGGCGTGTGAATTGAAACTACAATCCGGATGCTGATGGTCTTGGCATGCAGATCGCGCCCCCACGGGGGCGTGTGAATTGAAACCGTGCGTATGATAGTTATATCAAGGGAACGGAAATCGCGCCCCCACGGGGGCGTGTGAATTGAAACTACAAGACGCAAAACGCTAATTATTGGCGTTGTATCGCGCCCCCACGGGGGCGTGTGAATTGAAACGGAATTCTTCGCGCAGCTGACTGCCGAAAAGCGATCGCGCCCCCACGGGGGCGTGTGAATTGAAACTTTTTTATAGAGGATGTAACCAAAAAATGACCATCGCGCCCCCACGGGGGCGTGTGAATTGAAACCGCCATGGTGGAGAAGACTCCGAAGGATGTCGATCGCGCCCCCACGGGGGCGTGTGAATTGAAACCCTTGAGCACCTTGCGGTTCGTCGAGACCTCCCATCGCGCCCCCACGGGGGCGTGTGAATTGAAACTATCATGCTTTATCCTAAGTCAATCAATCCTCATCGCGCCCCCACGGGGGCGTGTGAATTGAAACGGCTTTCACTTCGGCAACTTTGCCGCCGAGAAATCGCGCCCCCACGGGGGCGTGTGAATTGAAACAACTGTTCCTCTCGCTCAAACTGCTGGAACAGATCGCGCCCCCACGGGGGCGTGTGAATTGAAACTCACCATTACCGCCGTTGCCGCTGGCACCGCTATCGCGCCCCCACGGGGGCGTGTGAATTGAAACTTGGAAAGCGCCGAGAACTTGACCGAAACATACATCGCGCCCCCACGGGGGCGTGTGAATTGAAACTTTTTCATCCGAAAACCTCCGCTTTATCATCAATCGCGCCCCCACGGGGGCGTGTGAATTGAAACCTCACTTGTTACCTTGTCTTTAATTGTACGCAATCGCGCCCCCACGGGGGCGTGTGAATTGAAACAAGCACAATTTCGTACATTGCTTCAAGCTCGCATCGCGCCCCCACGGGGGCGTGTGAATTGAAACTCGCAGAACCCGAGCGTTTCCCGCGTTGTGGTATCGCGCCCCCACGGGGGCGTGTGAATTGAAACTGCCAAAGATTGAGACCGAAAATGTCCCATTAATCGTACCCCTTGCGGGTACGTGAATTGAAATTGCCCCTCGTAAGCGCTCTGCAAGTTGTAGTCATCGCATCCCTTGCGGGTGCGTGAATTGAAACTTTATACCCTTATATGCTAAGAACCCGCCACCACCATACCTCAATGGAGCGAATAAGAATAGGACCTGTTCCTTGAAGAAATGAGTTTTTCCCACCCACAAAAAATAAAATTATATTTAACTTCAATTGCTGCAAGGAACTCCGATGCGAAAGAAACCGTCAGAACTGGATTTTGAAGAATACATCCGTCAGGTCGAGCCCGCCAAGCGGGAAAAGTCTTACGCGTGGTCTACGGCTATCGGCTTGCAGCAGGTCGATGGTCGGACGCCCTCGGATTATCTGCTCGAAGTAGCCAAGAAGAATATCGAAGGGAAGATTTCCCTGAACATGGCGCAGGCACTCATTGATTCTTATTACGACTCGAAAACAGAGCGGACGGATGACCAAGACGAATCGGAAGAAGCGGACAAGGTTTCGGTCCGCACTGCACTAGTTTTGTGTGAAAATGCTTTCAGACTTTCGCCGTCATTTTTGATTGCCATCCACAAGCGCCTCTTTGATCGGATTCTCAAGCATGCCGGAGAAATCCGCAAATACAACATTTCGAAAAAGGAATGGGTGCTGAACGGGGTTTCCGTGATGTATGGGGCTTCATACGAGTTGCGGATGGCCCTGGATTACGATTTTGAACGCGAACGCGAATTCAATTACAGCAACTTGAGCATGGACGAGATTGTTCGGCACTTGACGTTTTTCGTATCGAGTCTGTGGCAGATTCACGCCTTTGGCGAGGGCAACACGCGTACGACTGCGGTTTTTACCATCAAGTACCTGCGTTCCATGGGATTCAAGGTCGGGAACGACATTTTCGCCAAGAATTCGTGGTATTTCAGGAATGCGCTCGTCCGCGCCAACTACAAAAATGTGAGAAAGGGAATCCAACAGGAGCCGGAACATCTCGAAAAGTTCTTCCGAAACCTGCTAATGGGCGAACATAATGAGCTGAGAAATCGCTATCTGCATGTTGACTACAAGAAAACCCAAAGCCGCATCAACACTGAAAAATCAAGCCCAGAAGCAACGAAAAAACGTGGTAAAAATGTCCCTGTAAATGTCTCTCTAAAAGACCGACCGAAAAAGATTATTGCCGCTCTCTCCAAAGACCCTCATGTGTCAGCCACAAAGCTTGCCGAAAAATTTGGCGTCACGGAAAAAACAATCAAAAGAGATTTGCAGTTACTGAAGCAGCAAAATTTGATCACCCGTGTTGGTGCCGACAAAAACGGCTATTGGAAGGTGAACTAGTCACGCAGACCTACACGCACGGCACCATGTATATGGGCAGATAGATTACCCCATCTTCATTTTGGTAATCCTTCGTATAAACTATGTATTTTTGCGGAAGCTTCAATCTGTACTTTTTCAAGAGCGCATCAAAAGATTTGTGCTGCCGATAACTGGACGACTTGACTTCGATGGGGCAAATTTTATTCTTACGTACCAGCAAGAAATCTATTTCGTATTTCTTTTCGGCACAAAGTTCCTCGTCGTAAAGACTAAACTCATGGAAAAAGAGATCGTCACCATTCGCCCGCAACATCTGGGCCACGACATTTTCAAAAATCATTCCCTGATTGATTCCCAACTTGCCTGCAATCAGGGCCTGATAAAGTTCATCCGATTTTTGCAACTTAACCATTTGCGACACCAAGAGCCCGGTATCGCCCATATACAACTTGAATCGTTCGCTTTTCCTGTACAACTCCATGGCCACTTCTGGCACCGTTGTATTTGCGCAGATGTTACCAATCATCGACTCGCTAATAAAATTGAACGCACCGACATAATTTTTATAGCGGGCATTCTTGTCGATGGAAGACATTTTGAATATCGGGTTTTTGCGGTTCAGTTGTTCGGGCAGATGTCTAAACACGACCGAGGCATTTTCACCGTTCTCGGAATCATGTTTGTTGAGATCTTCTTCGTAAAGGGCAAGGATGTTTCGCTTCACAAAATCGATCTGGGCGTAGGTCTCGCCAGCGACAAACGAAGCAACGGCCTGAGGCATGCCACCCACAGCCATATAAGTGCGGAAAGACTTCATTATCTCATAATGTGCGCGACCGCCAACTCCACGCCCGGCATCGAACGCCTCGCGAACAACGTCCATTGTCACTTCGTCGCCTGTCGCCCACAAGAACTCTTCAAAATCCATCGGGAACATTTTCAGGCGATATTCTTCAGAGGGAATCAGAATATCCTTAATATTCTTCTTGATAGAAATCAGCGAGCCGGTTTCGATATAGTCGTATCGACCATCCTGAACCAGATACTTGATTGCCTGGCGTGCAAGCGGGAAAAGTTGGATTTCGTCAAAGATAATGACCATCCGGCCCTTATTGGGCTTTTTCTTGGTAAATAGGAATAAGTTCCTGAAAAAGGAGGTCAAATCGTCCATCCCTTCTTGAAACAGTTCCTTGATATTAGGGCCCACTTTCGCGAAATCTACAACCAGGTAATCGTCGTATTCGTTCTTGGCAAATTCCAAGGCCACGGTACTTTTCCCAATACGGCGAGCGCCTTCGATAAAAAGTGCCGTTTTTCCTTTGGAAAAGGCCTTCCATTGGAGCATTTCCTTGTAGATTTTGCGTTTGAACATAAGGATTCCTCTGCCATAATATAACAAAAATTCCCGAAATTACAAAATCTTTTTGGCCACTTTTTCCCGAAAACGCAAAATCTTTTCATCGTCCAAAGCACAAAAAAGGCGATTTCATTGAAAAATCGCCATTTTCGCTAAAATCGGGATTTTTCCCCGCCTACTCTTCGTGGGCGTTGACTTCTTCGGGGTTGAGGACGCGGATTTCGATCCTGCGATTGGCCATGCGGCCCGCCTCGGTGGAGTTGTCGGCCTTGGGGCGGGAATAGCCGTAACCGGTTGCTGTCACGAGGTCTTCGGGGATGCCCTTGCTAATCATATACATGCGCACGCTGTAGGCGCGTTCTGCCGAGAGCACTTGGTTGAAATCTTCGCCGCCTTCGCTGCTGGTGTGGCCTTCGACTTCTATTTTCGCCTTGGGGTTGCGCTTGAGCCCGGCGATGGCCGCGTCGAGTGTCTTGAGCGAGTTCGGGACGAGTTCGGCGCTGCCTGCCTTGAAGGTGACTCCGGTGAGTTCTGCGCGCGTGTCGTCGAATACAACGGTGATGCCGCCGGTGCTTGCCGTCAGCGACACGTACGGGGTCTCGCCACATTCGAACGGTCCAGTCAGGCTTTCGCAAAAGATGGTGTACTTGTCCTCTCGGGGGATCATGAAGCTCGCCTCGCCCTCGGCATCCGTGGTCACGGATATTTTGTTCTTGGGCTGGGCCTGGCCGACAAAGATCAGTTTCTTGCGGGCGTGGGGCGAATCATTGTCATCTACATAGGAAACATTCAGTACTGCATGCGTCTTGTTCGGCGCGAGGGCATAAGACAAATTGAACGCAATCGACACAGCGATAACGAACTTGGGAAAAAACATTTGTACTCCATTCATAAAGGCACCTCCCCAAATGGAGGAAATCTGGCACAAAGATACATTTAGAGGGGTAAAAATGGGCAAAATGTATTTGCAATATAAGATGTTTTTTCAAAACACGACAACGGCGGGCCATTTTCAGTTTTAAGGCATTATTTAGGCATTATCCGTAAAAAACAAAAAAAAAGCGCCCGCCGTGGGGAAACGGCGAACGCCAACGCAACAAAGGACTACTGGAAATACAAAAATTTACTTTTCCTTTTTCAAGTCCTCGAAGAACTTTTTAACCTCATAATCATAGAGCGTCATGTAGTCCGGGTTCATCTTGCTTGCGAAGTTGAAACGGCTAATTTTATTATTACGGCAATATTCGAAAATTTTCAAGGCGTTTTCGTAGCCCTCGAAAATTGTTTGCCTGTACTTGTCGCCCTTGGCGTTGTCGCCTTGGAGGATTTTGTATTGACTGGAAAGCATGGCGTTTGCATATTCCCCAGGCTCGGGAAACACTACATAGCGCAACACGTTGTCCACGCTCTTGTATTCCGGGGCGGATTCCTTGACGAGGAAACGCCGATCGAAAAAGCCTTGAAGCTGTACGGCGACCCCGGCCCCGCAAATCTGGAACATGTAGAAAAGAGTCTCGGGATCACCTTTTACTTTTTTTTCCCATTCTTTGTAATGTTCTTTTTGCTTTTGCTCCCGTTCTTTCAGTTTAAGTTCCGCCTCTTTTTCCTTTTGTTTTTCGGCAAGATAGGCGGCGCTGTATTTCTTTTCGTCCTCGAGTTCCATTTAAACCCCCGTTGCCCTTGCGGCGTCCAGCATGGCCTGTTTTGCGTCTTCATTCACAAG
>Ga0265301_10004535_pt1 | contig 13979 bp, 14 predicted proteins | sample AusTroGonzalo_MG_2_FD_193488 | JGI IMG/M metagenome (GOLD analysis project Ga0265301, IMG submission 193488) | Bovine rumen microbial communities from tropical cattle in Woodstock, Queensland, Australia - Gonzalo_04 | ecosystem: Host-associated > Mammals > Digestive system > Stomach > Rumen ...
TAATGGCCGACATAGCTGCATTCAATGCGGATGTCGAAAGGAAGATGGCTGCCGACAAACCGTAAACCTCTGCCACAAAAGCAGAGGTTTTTATATGGAAGTTCAGCTTGAAAATGCAGAAGCCCAACTGAAGGCTCTTGCTCGGTTGTTGGTTAGTGATAAGGAAACGCGCGCAAGGTTGAAAAAGTCGCTGCGTTCCGTCATTAAGCGTGCTCGAAAGAACATCGCAAATGACATTCATTCATCCCTGCAAAACGACCCACGCAAGGCGTACAAGTCCGTCAAGCACTCACTTTATAAAAAGATCATCGGTGGTAATGTCAGCATCCTGGCTGCACGAAAGGCAGGTCCCAAGTACAAGCTAATTGTGCCGCGCAAACTGGATCAAAACCCACATCAGCGTGGTGGCAACCGCCGTCCGCGTAGTCGGAGAACAGAACAACTGGACACCTATTTTGGAAAAGATCGTGGTTTTGTACTTCGTTTTCTTAATTCAGGAACCGGAGAGCGTGAGACGCGATTTGGCAACCGTGGAAGCATCCCAGCAGGGAACCAGTTCGAACGAATTGCAACATGGCACATGGACACGGCAGCCGAGGAGTTTGCCAACTCAATGGCAACTGAGCTCGAAGCAGCGTATGAAGGAAATTAAAAACTAAAGAAATATGGCAAAAGCGCAAACTATAGTAAAACTGACCGCCGAGACCAACGACTATGAGAAAAAGATGCGTCAGGCGACGAAGAGCTTCAACGACTTCATGAAGGGCGTGGGGCTCTCACCGGCGAAGCTCAATGCAATGGCCGTTGCCATCGGTGCGACCACAGCAGCCATGAAGGTGGCAAAGGATGCCTTCATGTACAATGAGAAGCAGCTGGACGAATGGGGGCGTACGGTGGCTGCTGCAAAAGGTGTTTATGAAGGATTCCTCAATGCCATCAATACTGGTGATATTAGCGGATTCCTGAGTAATATCAGCGCAATTCAAAAAGCCGCACGCGACGCTTACGATGCGCTTGATGAACTTGCCACATTCAACGCATTCAACAAAGCAAACATTGCCGGTGCAAGGGCAGATTTCACGGGGTCTGTTGCTGATTATCGAGAGGGAACTGGCAGCAAGGAAAGCGTCAAAGCGGCTGGTGAGGCACTCATCAAAGAACTTGAGACAAAGCAGAAGTTGCAGATGGAAGCCTACACAAAGACCATCGGGCTTGTAGCTGGGAAAAGAGGTGTAAATGCAGACGACCTTCTAAAAGTGATGACTGGTTCTTGGGGTAGTTTTAAAGAACTAAAAGACACAAAACTTACAGGAAGCCGAATGGTTTCCTATAGTGGTGGAATGTTTGGCGGTGGCGGCTCCTATATTGTGGCAGCTCCAAACAACGAACGAGAGAGACTGGCTCAAGCCGTTCAGCAACTGAATGACACAGAAATAGACAACTTCCAATCTCTTGCCGAGTCTGCAAAAATGACGCAGGTGGAGATCAACAACCAGCGCAAGATGATGGCCCGTATTTTGAACGGGAACACCGGCGGTGGTGGTGGTGGTGGACGCGGCGGTGGCGGTGGTGGAAACAACATCACCTATGCGTCTGACAGCATCGCAGCGCAAGAGAAGCTGATTCAAGACTTAACAAAAGCATGGCGCGAAGCGAGTGCGGAATTTCGTGCAGGGTATCTGAAGCAGCTCAAGGAGGCTGAGAGTGTCCTCGAAGACATGAAGAACCCGATGGGCCAGCTACCAAAACCAACAGGCGAACAGTTGGAAAGTATTGGTCTGAACAAGAACCTGCTTGCCGGTGCCACCTTTGCCGACCTGAAAGAAGGAAGGTTCACTGTGCCAACCGAAGAATTGGCTCGTAAGTTTGTAGAAGCTCGATTGAAAGATAAAGACATGCCGTATCTGCATCGTACAGAAGACGGTTTTACTTACGTTAGCGGACGCGAACTTGCAGATGGTATGGCAAGTGCAATGTCTGGTATCACATCCAGCATCGAACAGCTGGGAATTGACATCCCAGATGGCTTCAAGACTGTCATCAGCGCAATGCAAGGTATCAGCACCATATTGACTGCCATCAATACGACGCTTGCTATTATGAAGGCTATTGATTCCGCAGACTTCTTCAAGCCACTTGCCACTGGTGGTATCGTGAGGGCAGCTGGTGGATACTTTGTTCCTGGCAATTACAATTCCGGGGACCTCGTACCGGCATTGCTGAACAGTGGCGAATTAGTGCTTAATCGTGCGCAGCAAGGCAATTTGGCAAGCCAACTCCAGAACCCGATGGGCAACATGAACCTCACGGCTTCGTTGTCAGGTGAGACCATCACGCTGGCTGTGAAGGCTGGGAACCTACGTCGTGGGCGTGGGGAATATGTAACATCTAAGACGAAATCGTATGGCTACAACTTGGACGCTTAATTTTCTATCGCTGACCGACGTACAATGCACGTTGACCATCACCACAAGCAGTGGATCGGGAAGCCACACACTGACCGGTGCAGACGTTCCGTTTGTGATGAACGAGAACGACAGCACGTCTCTGCTCGATGTGGTGCGCTCACGTTCTGGTGTCATCCGCTTGGTGGAGACTGTATATGGAGAGCTCGACGGCCTGCGTCCCACCACCAACATGTCGCACAGGGTGCAGTTCACCTATGGCAGCAGCCTCCAGTTCGATGGATACATCCAACCATCTGACTACGAAAGCGAGTGGGTTGCTGCACCTCGCGTCTTGGAGTTCCCGGTTGCATCAAAGGTGATGTTGGCCGATTCGGTTAACTTCCCTACCTATGTGGAACCCGAATATATCACCATCAGAGATGTGATCGAGACCATCTGTGGACAGCTGGGCATCGAATACTTTACCTATCCTCAGGCGACATCTTTGACATCAGAGATTAACTCCCTGGTCATCGTTCCGTTCAACTCGCAGTTCCCGTCTGATCGTGCGAACGAAGAGATATGGGCACCTCGTTCGCTGCTCTATGGCATAGAAGGCATTTGCCGTGCTTACGGCTGGATATGCTTCGACGAGCCAAACAACCTTGTGTTTGTGCCTGCCAAAAGACCTGCCAGCAATACGGTGTACAGGAAGGTGAAGGTGTCAACTGGCACAGCTTCGCAAATCTACATCGACAGCGTGAACCTGAACAACTACACGCTTCTGAGCGATTCAGGCACAGAGTCCATCATCCTTCCTTTGAACAAGGTTGAAATAAAATACGATGGTGAGTTCCCGACTTCCAGGCTGCCATTTGACCATTGCAAATTTACAAACGTCATTGCACCTACTGGAACTTTCGGAAACCTTCCTGAAGATCGTTTTTCGTGTGGATTCCTTTCGCTTCAGACCAATGAGATAGAAGGACCAATCTATGACGACAACTACATCAGCAACGATGAGCTTCGCGACTATGGTGCCTACATGGTGAGTGGTGGCATGGGTGATGACCTGACAGAGCAGATTCTCATCAAGATGGCATTGAGCTGGGCAGGTGCCGGTGTGATATGGACGTTCAACTTCTACGACCACCCGGTGGGAGACTGTATCATGAGGATGAAATGGAAGTGGGCGAACGACCAGAAGCTGTCGCACCTCGGAACACCTGCAAGAGGACTGGGAATGTCAATCACATGGGCAATAAAAGTTGATTGTGGTGACCTTCACTATACTGGAAATGGAGCTTATCCGTGGTGGACATCAAACATCAGCCCAAGTTACGATTATCAGATGGATGTTCCTTTGAAGGACAATGGAGAAGTCGAGTTCTACATCCACCAATGTCCCGTCACCGGTCCGTTGTCAATCGGCCTGTCACTCCCACTCAGAACAGGTGAGGGGCTGATCAACAACTGTGGCATCGTGGATGGTGACCTGTTCTCCATCGAGTCGGTGACCATCGAACCGGCAAAGATGCGCTTCGACAAGTATCGGGAAGCAAAGAACAAAAGTGACATTGTCGAAAACAGCACGGTGGCACCCTATGATGCTTCAGTGACATTTCCAATGACCTTCTGGCGTGGAAATAACCACTTCATCAGCGAATCAACCGACGCAGCTGTGCAATCAGGCAAGCCCGACATGTCGCACATGTTCGTGACACGCCATTGCGTCAAGCCTGATCTCCGGTTCCAAGAGTCGAACTTCCACATCGACGAATATGAGCTGGACGGCATCGACTACCGAATCATTGGTTACTCACTCGACCCAATCAATGACAAATTTACACCAATCCTTTTAGAGTTAGAATAATATGGCATTACACGGAGGCAAAATAATTGTAGGAAAAAAGAGTGGCACCAGCTATGTGACAGCTGTGGCAGCCGCGAAGAGCTGTGAGATTGAGTCAAGTTGCGACAGCATTCCAGTGAGCGCACCAAACATTTCGAATGGTAGCTGGCAGCATGTCATAGCTGGCAGGAAAGCATGGCGTGTGACTGTCAATGCACTGGTGTCGAATGTGGAGCAGATCCTGGTTGCCGGTGATGATGTCGAGCTAAAGATCTACAACGCCGACGTGTCCAGCGATTATGTGACCGGTGATGCCATCGTGTCATCATGTCGTGTGACTGGCACCCTGTTCAACCTTGCTCAGATGTCAGTCACCTTCGAAGGCAATGGGCCGCTCACGAACACATAGAATGATGGCAGCTGTCACACCTATACTCTGACGGCCTTACATGCCACATGTGAGGCCTTTACATGCCACACCTGAGGGGCTTACATGATACATGTGAAAGAACCTTATTTTCGGTGCAAATCGCACGAAACGGCAGAATTTTCGGTGCAAATCGCATGAAATGGCAGAAATTTCGGTGCAAATCGAACTGAAATCACGCTCCTGGTTCCTCCAGTAAGAGCTCTGCAACCTTCTTGAAGTCGTTGTGAACCGACTCAGCCATCACCTTCGCGTAGCGTTGCGTTTGTTTGACGTTAGTGTGACCCAACATCGCACTAACGTTTTCTATTTTGGCACCATGCTTCAGCATCATCGTGGCAAAGGTGTGACGCGCCATGTGGCTGGTCAGGTTCTTCGTCAACCCCAGCATCTCACCCATCGCTTTGAGCAGCACATTATAGTGGTTGTTGTTGATCACAGGCAGTTGCATGTTGTATCGCTTCAGAACAGACACAACCGGTGGCAACAGCTCACTCACGAAGGGGACACCCGTTTTGATGCGCTCACCATTATGCACCCACACGCCATCCTCTTCATGGTAGTCACGGATGTCGAAGGCCACCATGTCGCCGAAAGCAAAACCGGTGTATGCCTGGAAGACAAACAGATCGCGCACAACAGTCATCGTGCTGCCTGGTGTGGGTGTGCAATGCTCGATGATGGAGAGCTCTTGCTGTGTGAGATATTCGACTGTCTCCCGGTCACCACGATTGAACTGTCCACGCAGGCGGTCGTATGGATTGGCAGCCAGCTTGTCGAACAGGACAGCGTTGTTCAACAACTTCTTCAGGCATTTGTGGTAGTTCCACACACAGCCATCGCTGATCTTGGGAGCCTCGATGCCAGCCATCACGTCGGCCTGCTTCTGCTTTGTTGGCAGCTGGTGCAGCCATGAGTCGAACAGATATATCTTTTCTGTGGTCAGATCACTCCAGGTTCTGATGCCACCCCACTCGTTCAGACGTGCCATCAGGGTGCGATAGTGCCTCTTGGTTCCTTCACTGATGGTCATCACAGGTATTTGCGTTTCGCACCAGTCAAGGAAGGCCGTGCCACTCTCTGCTCCATCGTCCCACACCTTGCGCCTGATCTCAGCTGACACGATCGGCCTGCCTTCTTCCAGACAGTTGTTCACTTCAGCCTCGATCTTGTCACGGATGATGTTGATGCGTCGCTCAAACTCTGCCCACCCTGGCATGTCGGCGATCTTGCCAGACACCCACAGGTTCTTCTTCACCCTAAGTCCGGTGTTGATATAATACGATCGCCGGTTGGCGGTCACGCGAACCTCCAACGGCCCTTCTTCATTGTTCTTCGTCCGGCCACGATGGTCGAACACAATCTTAGTCGTTATCATAGCTTTGTTTTTGAATGTTGTTTACCCAGTGGGAAAACATGGGGAAACATTTGGTTAAATTTCGATGTACTAAAACGTACAAACTCCCACACATTCGCACTCAATTTCTTTTTCACGGCATCCTATCCTTTCCTTCTATCCATTGGGAAAACCCCGTTTTTACGAGGTTTCCCACGAATGAAACAAGTGATCCCGTTGGGATTTAGTGTGAGTTTGGGATGATGTACTATTTACTCATGTTTTCTCATTTGCATTTCAAAATGGGGAAACATTTTTACTTTTCAGCGGCCTTAGTGCCGCTTTTTTTGTTTAGTTCCCTGATGGCTCTGTTGAGCCGTGTGACAGTCTGCTGGAGGTCAGCTCTGACGGCTTTGACTTCATTGAGTTCTTCACGGAGTGATGCACGGAGATCGTCAACGAGTCGGATGCGCTGTGCATAGAGTTCCACCATGTCGGCGGTCGGTCTGACGTTTTCAGTCGTTTGGGGTGAGTGTGGACGCTCCATCAGCAGCACCCCCCGACCTGTGAGCAGATAATCAAGGCTGAACACGCCAGGGAATGTCTTGCAGATGTTTTCAAACAATCGGTCAGTCAGATACGACCCATTGCCGTTCATTGCAAGAGTGATTGCGTTCCTTGAATAGTTGATTGCGGATGCAAAGTCTGTTTGCGTGTGGATGTTTTTATATCTTCGCAGATATTCATATACTTCCTTCAATCTTTCTTTTCTTTCTTTCATCAAATATAGCACTTATGTTTTAATAATTGTTAATATAGAGCATTTTTGTTTTATTTTATTCTTGACTTTTAGCAAAATTGTTTTATATTTGCAGTCGAATAATAAATAAATAACGTTTGAGTTTAGAGCCATTTGACGATGTAAGGCTATCACTAACCTATAAACCGCCATAATAGAGTGCAAAAATAAGGCTTTTCGCCCGAACATCTTACAAAATAGTAATATAATTAATAAAGTTTAGCAAAAATGCCAAAGGAAAAAGTTACACGAAAGGCTTTGCGTAACATGCTTGTAGGGCAGACGCGAACGTTTTCCATTGACCCTGTGCGCTTGATCAACAGCGCGCGAGTCATGTGCAACCAGCTCAAGAACGAAGAGGGGTTGACGTACATCGTGCATCCTGAGTACGACATTAAGATTGTGAGCATCACCAGAACAAAATGACTATGAAGTTCGACAAGGAGACACGGGAGGCGATCAGGAAGGCTGTGCAGGACAGCATGGCAGAAGCCATGATGACGTATGAAGAGCGGTGGCTGACAAGTGACCAGCTGCTGGCACAGTTCGGCATGATCTCGAAGGACTGGCTTCGCCGTAATGGATGGAGGCTGCCACGCGGACGCATGGAGCTTCCAGATGAGCACGGGAAGATCAGGACACAATGGGCGTACCCACAACACAGAATCGCCCAGCTGATACATGAGGAAGGTTTGAGAGTTTAAACAGGACAGGCCGGGTGGCAATAGGAGCGTCAACAATTTTCTTTTAGTCAATAATCTCGCAGAATGTGCGTGGGTTCGAATCCCACCCCGGCCACAAACAAAATAGTTCTTTGACTTACTGGCACACTACCCCATCATAGCGAAACGCATTGTGAAGGAAATGAAATGTCTATACAACATCGTGAGGTGTTTCACGATGGAACGACGGAACTGAGGCGACCGACGCACACTTCATGAGCAGCGTGGATGATGGGAAACACATAAACGGATGCCGTGTAGTTCAACTGGTAGAGCATCGGCCATTCCTGAAAAAGGATGGTAGCAGAGACGCAGGTTCGAGTCCTGCCACGGCAACAATACCTGGGCGCAGGGACAAAGGTTCTATATTAAGGTTTTTAGCTTAAGAACTTGTTGTTATCAATTTTTCTTTTCATGTTTCATTCATGGAGTAAGTTATTTATGAGTTTTAGAGTAAGCAAAGCCCGTGAGGGTGTCACCTTTTTCGTTTTTCATTTATTTATACCTCATTATGCCGGCCTGTGAAGGTAGGCATTTTTATTTTGAATTTACTAACTAAAAATATATGAACGATTATGAAAGAATTCCTGAAGACTATGGTGGAGGACTACCGGAAGGAGAACTTCACGAAGAACGAAGTGATGAAGTATGGTATCATCTATCCGATGAGTATCTTCGCGTTGATGATGGGAGCCAGCTTGCTGGCGTAGGAGTGAAGAAGTGGTGTCTTCCGTTGTTTGAGAAGCATCTCAACTGGAAGAAGGCCGAGTTTGGCAGCTCACGCATGTTCTTCGACGAACGCATGGACGCACTGGCAACCATCCTGGCATCCTACCCCACCGCCGACACCAAGAAGCTGAGCAAAGAGTTTGGGCTCAGCATCGCACACATCGGCATCATCGCACACTACTATGGCGTGCACAAGACCGAAGAGCGGAGACGGGAGGTCAGGATTGAGAACGGACGCGAGGCGTTCCTGAGACTGCTGTGGGCAGAACGTAAAAAACAAAAACCTAAACGACATGGAAATCAAAATCAGCAAAAACATCAACGACGTAACGATGGAGATGGGAGCGATGCCAAGTGAAATACTTGGCAAAGAGATGAGTGCAACCGTATTGGCAAAGCTCATCAGGAGTGCAAACGAAGCCGCGCAAGCGGTATGGAAGAAACACCCAGAGTTCAAGACTGTCACGCTCGACACCTTCAGCCAGGAGGAGAAGAACATGATGGAGACTGTGGAGAAGGTACAGAAAGGAGGCTCCTGATGCTTACTGTCACATCGAAGACGAAGGACATCCTTCGCACCATCGAAGAGGAATACCCACGCACGCTGTACTGGTTGGTGAAGAAGCTGGGCGGTGACAAGAAGTTCGACGAGGTGCGTGACGATCTGCTCAGACGGGCATACAGGACCAGAAGCGACCAAGAGAGCGAGGCCTTTGAGTGGAACTCGAAGGACGGCAACAAATGGTATGTGTGGGAGCAAGCGCGATACTTCCCAAGTGGTGACGATTCGTTCTGCCATCCCATCAGCTTCTGCTACTATCAGACCATCGGAAGCATCGGCGTGTTCCTTCCATCATGGACGCAAGGCGAAACAGGCGATCTGGTGGTGATACACTTCACCAACCACTTCTTCCTTCGGTTCAGTTCGTGGACGAAGGTGAAGGTGGGCTCAAAGGAGATGCTGAAACGCTTCTTTAGTATGATTCACGGTTTTACCATCCACTTCAACAATGAGTACAACGAAGCCGGATTGCAGACGATGGATGTGCGACTGCCTGGGAGCCTGGGACGTGGATGCGTGAGGAAGGATGGCATGGTGATAGACGTTCGCACGTTCCTGCCCGACAAGAACCTGTCGAAGAAGCAGCTGAAGGAGACTGAGCACATCAGGAAGACCGGCGACAAAGACACCTTCGAGCCGAAGCCACTGGTGATGCAACGGTTGGAGGACAGTCTGAAGGCCGTGAACAGCTTCATGACAGACATGGACAGGTTGAAGGCGATGGGCGTTGACTCAGAGACGTGCGATCTGTGTTCCGTGTTCAACATGATGATCTCACGGGCGTTCGTGGAGCTCGACTATGCCGACGCGCAAGACTCCGACTTCTGGGAGCGTCACACAGTGAACAGCATCCAGCCATTGCTGGAGTTCGCGCCTGAAGTGATCGCCAACAAGCTGGACAGTCATGCGGTGATCAGGAACCTGCCGAACCTGCTCACGAAGATAGCGAAGGCCGACGGCATCCGGAGGAAGTTCAACATGAAAGAATGCCTGTTCAAAGTCAACGGGTATTGGCAGAGTGAATTGGAAAAGTACAAAAACAAACATCAACAAAATTGAGTTATGGAATTTATCGGTAAAGTTTACAGACTGTTCGCTGTCCAGTCAGGGACCAGCCAGAACAGCGGCAACGAGTGGAGAAAACAAGAGTTCATCTTTGAGTACAAGGAAGACCCGGCACAGCGATGGAGCGACAAGGTGCTGCTCAGTCTTCAGAACAGCAAGATCGACGAGCTCAGCCTGAAGGAGGGCGACGATGTGAAGGTTGGCTTTGAGCACCACGTGCGCGAGTACAACGGCAGATGGTACAACGAGATCCGCATCTACAACATCAAGAAGATGATGGATCAGGAACCCACACAGACCTTCGTGAACGAGCCGAAGGAGCAGAGCCTGCCATTGACGACGGCCCCCACATCGGCGACACCACCATCAGACGAGCCCAATGACCTGCCATTCTGAGGAACGGACACGCCGGCAGCAGCGTGACCACGAACGCTACATGGCGCACAGGGATGAGCGTTGCGCATACCAGCGCGCATACTATGCTGCACACAAAGAGAAATGCAAAGAGAGCGTGAGAAGATGTGAAAAGCAACGAGTGCAGCGCGAGAAGGCTGCACTCTCAACTCGATGAACTATGAACGAACAAGAAAACAACAACCTACCACCGCTTCGAGACTTCGAAGAGATAGACAGCGAGGTGCCACACCTGCTGCGAGAGCGTGAATGGTTTGGCACCGACACATCAGGACTGCTGTTGGACTTTTCCGAGCCCTACACGCCACCGAAATGGACGTTGACGCACAATGGCATACCATTCGCAAAACTTGGCGACCTGCACATCGTGAGCGGCAAATCTGGCCACGGAAAGACAGCCTTCATGTCGCAGATCATGGCAAGCATCCTGTGCGGACAGTTCGGAGGCATGAAGTTCGACCTGGAGACCGACAAGCCGCCCGTGGTGCTTTACATCGACACCGAGCAGAGCAAGGATGACACCATCGCCATCAAGAACCGCGTGTGCACGATGGCCGGCATCGACTACAACCTTCGGTCAGACACCTTCTTCGTGGCACGCCTGAGAGACACGGTGAGTGCTGAAGACCGATACAAGCAGATCCTTCAGCTGTTATGGGACCTGAGGCCCACGGTGGTGTTCATAGACGGTTTGCTCGACATTGTGGATGACTACAACGACCAGAAGCAGTGCACGCCGATCATCCGTGAGCTGATGGCCGTTGCCACCTTCTACAACATCTCAACCTGGTGCGTGCTGCATGAGAACCCAACCACAGACAAGATGGTTGGTTCGCTTGGATCTATCGCCCAGCGCAAGGTGACCGAGGTGTTCATCATCAAGAAGCACAAGAAGGACAAGGAACCCAACAACCCCAAGTTCGCCGACTTCCCAAAAATATTCTTCAGCGTGGAGCAGGCGAAGGCGAGAGGCAAGGACCAGGAAGACTGGTACTTCGAAATCACCGACAAAGAGTCGTGGGGAGTTCCGAGGGAGATTGGCGTGGAGGTGCAACCAACGAGCGAAGAGGAACGGGAAATCAGGAACATTGACACGGTTTTCTCATCCTACACATGGACACGGTTTGGGGCTACATACACAGAGCTCCACAGATGGTTTGAGTCGAAGGGAATGACAAGCAACAGACGCATCGACTACATGATGAACGTGGCTCTGGAACATGGAATCATCTACAAAGAGAAAAAGAAATATTATTACAAAGGACTCAACAAACCATTGCCGATTGAGAATGAAAGCATGCCATTTGGAGAACCTGAGGATGATGTTCCATTTTAACTCCCAATTTACCCCCACACCGCTTGACCGGCATGACCCCCACCCCCCAGTATATATTTATATATATATACATGGGGGTGGATGGTAATGCGCCTGCACGGGCAACGCGCGCGCGCGGTTAGCTTTACATATTGACCAATTTATGCTTTTTAACAAAACCTTCAGACTAAAAGCCCAGCTCAGCGTATTGCGAGACATTGCGAAGGACTACCAGGGGCTGACGATAGAGAACATCATCAAGCAGCTGGAGTCACGCATCGACCATCTTGAAAAACAGAAGAAACATGATTGACAAGAACACAGAGCAGCGCATCAAGGAGGCTGCGAAGATCTACGACGTGGTGAGCGACTATGTGAAGCTCAGGAAGACCGGCGCACGATACACTGGCCTGTGCCCGTTCCACAAGGACACGAACGATGGCAACTTCATCGTGTACCCGAAGATGAACGTGTTCAAGTGTTTCAAGTGTGATGACAAGAAGGGAGGTCCCATCGAGTTCCTGATGATGCACGAAGGACTCTCGTATGTGGAAGCTCTGCGATGGTTGGGCAAGAAATACCACATCGAGACAGACATGGAAATCGACTACAAACCTACACCCGTGGCACCACCGCCACCACCGCTTCCAACTCTGACGCTTCCCTTCGACTGGGTGAAAGACCGTGAGCACTGGGATGGCGACAACCTGGTTGCTTGGATCAAGACAGGCGTGAGCTGGGACTGTGTGCAACGTGGACGCATCGACGATGTGCTGCATGAATACCATGTGGGCCACACACGAAGCGGCATGACGCTGTTCTGGCAGATAGATGACACAGGCCATGTGCGCACCGGCAAGATGATGCGCTACAACAAGGACGGCCACCGCTGCAAGGGCGACGGTTACAACCGCGACTGGATACACGCTGCACTGGCACGTCCGGTCATCGTGAGAGACGTGAACGGCTATCCCATCAAGGATGAGAACGGCAACGTGGTGAAAGAGGTGCGCAATAAGATGTACTACGACGAAGACAAGCAGATGATGCGCCAGTGCCTGTTCGGGTTGCACCTTCTGGACTACTACAAGCGTGACCGCATCCAGCAGGATGTGTGCATCGTGGAGAGCGAGAAGACAGCCCTTCTGATGGCCATCGCATACGGCAACGGCATCAAGCAGGTGTGGATGGCATGTGGTGGGCTTCAGAACCTGTCACGAGAGATGATCCAGCCGCTCATCAACCAACGGCGACGCATCATCCTGTACCCTGACAAGGACGGCATCGAGAAGTGGAGGGTGAAGGCAGAGCAGCTGCACTATGACAAGCTGACTGTCGAGACGAAGCAGATCAATGACTGCTGGAAGGAAGAGGACGGGCCGACAGCCGACATCGCCGACGTGGTGGTGCGCATGATCAACGAGAAGAAGATATACAAGACAGCCGAGGAGGTGGTGGAGGACCTGCCCGTCCTGAAGGCGTTGCATGAGAAACTTAATTTGGAGGTTATCAAATGATTGGGGAGCAGAAACAAAAGGATGAATCAGGGTGCGTGACCGTTGCATGCAAGGTGCCAAAGTGGGTGGCAGACCTGCTGAACCTGATTGCCGAGTCGCGCAATGCAGTGACGAACGACATCCTGAAGATGTGCATCATGTTCATCATCGAAACGGCGAAGCTGACCACCGACCCGTCACCAGACATGAAGGTGCTGCTGAACATGATCCAGATGGATGCGAACTGGGCGAAGATGTTCAACTACTGTTCGAGTGGACAGCTGGACGTGGCACAGGCCATCCTGGTACTACAGCAGACCGATGGCAACAAGCCGCGTGAGGGCTTCGGACTGGCCATGTTCAACAAGCCATTCATGGGTGACTGCGTGCAGAACCTGTCGAAGGATGAGATACTGGAGCGCGTGGTGGAACTGACGATGGGATATGACGACTACATGAAGCTGCGCGACATCGGCAAGGGAATGGAGAGTGGCAGCATGCGCGAGACACTCAGCCGCATGATCGACGCACAGATGATCATCGACTTGGATGAGAGCAACCGGCAGGAGCTGCCAGGGTATGGAGACCGGCATGAGTATGGCAAGGCCATCGAGTATGGACAGCGCACCAGACGTGTGCGCCATCGCACACCTGACAGCGTGGCCAACAGTCAGCATACCATCCGCTTCACTGACTACGACAAAGAGCTGGCCGACTACGAGGCGCAAGACTGGGAGGGTGAGCACATCGGTGAACATGTGTCGCCTGCTGAGATTGAGGATATACTTGGAGGCAAACCATTCGGAGTGGAACCGTAAACAGTGATGAGCTATGAGTTTCGAGTTAGAAAAGCGATTCATCATCACCGAGGCCGA
>Ga0265301_10004536_pt1 | contig 13978 bp, 10 predicted proteins | sample AusTroGonzalo_MG_2_FD_193488 | JGI IMG/M metagenome (GOLD analysis project Ga0265301, IMG submission 193488) | Bovine rumen microbial communities from tropical cattle in Woodstock, Queensland, Australia - Gonzalo_04 | ecosystem: Host-associated > Mammals > Digestive system > Stomach > Rumen ...
TGGCGACCTCACGCCCAAGGATATTGGCGATATTGCCAACGGTACCCGCCCAGGCAACATGAAGGCAGCACAGGAGAGTTTCCGTCAGTTGGGTCAGGTAACAGCCGCCGCGCTGGTGAACGTGCTGAACATTGTGGACGGCATCGTGGTGATAGGCGGTGGCCTGTCTCATAACGCCAAATGGATTCTACCCGGCATGATGGAAGAGTTTGCCCGTCCTGCAGGAACATTCACAGGCAATCTGCTCCCCACGCTCCAGTCCGAGGTTTATAACTTTGAAGACCCTGAGCAGCGTTCAGCTTTCCTGGAGGACAAGGATATCTATGTCAATGTGCCCCATACCGACAAGAAAGTGCTTTATTGCGCACAACGAAAGGTTGCCGTTTGTGTCTCAGAGTTAGGAGCCAGCAAGGCCATTAACCTGGGTGCCTACAACTTTGCACTGAACAAATTGGAAAAATAAATAACCCCTCTCCCTACTCCCCCAAAGGGGAGAGGGCTTCAATTCAAAAAGCATAATTCTTCCGCTAACCACTCAATGTATAATTCCCCAATGAAAAGTTTATTTAAGTTTTTTTCCTTCTCCTCGGGGAGGATCAAGGTAGGGGCCATTCTTGCCTGCATCGTAGGTGCTATGGTAGGTTGTGATAGCCCAGAGACTATTCCACACGTTTACTCCAATTATGTAGAGCCGCGCATCGGTACGGCTCATTGTCGTTACTTCCATTTCGCCCCTGGCGCAATGCCCTTCGGTATGGCCAAGCCCGGTCCCAGTACCAACGGTCACTTGGGCAACAAGGACGGTTGGGAGGCGACTGGTTATGACTACCGCGACAGTACCATAGAGGGATTCCCCTGTACCCACGAGTTCCAGGTGGGCGGTATCGTACTGATGCCCACTTGCGGAGCATTGAAGACAGTTCCCGGAGCCGTCAATTCCGAAGGAGAGGGCTACCGTTCGAAGTTCTCGCACAACGAGGAGGAGGCCACTGCAGGCTATTACTCCGTTTATCTTCAGGACTACGATATCACTGCCGAGGTTACCGCTACTCCTCGCGTCGCTTTCCAACGCTACACCTATCCCAAATCGGAAGAGAGCCGCATCCTCTTCGATATCGGTAACCGTTCAGGCGAGAGCGGAGCTGTAAAGGATGCCTACGTAGAGGTTTGCGAAGACGGAAAGACTGTCGAGGGCTATGTGATAACCCTGCCCGAATACGTCAAGAAATACCAGCCAGGTGCTCAGGTGCCTATCTATTTCTCTGCTGTTCTGGACAAGGAGATTGCCTCTGTTGGTGCTTTCAACGGAACTGATGTACGCGAGGGTGAGAAAGAAGCCAGCGGTCCTGGTGCCGGTGTCTATGTCACCTTCCCCACAGAGGAAGGAGAGCAGGTAACCGTAGCCGTGGGCATCTCTTATACTTCTGTCGAGAATGCCCGTCTGAACCGCGAGACGGAGGCCAAGGATATGACCTTCGACGAGGCTGAGAAACAGAATCACCAGGCATGGGAAGAGATGCTGGGTCGTATAGACGTCCGATTTGCGGCAGACGAAGACATGAAGAAGTTCTACACAGGTCTCTATCATGCCATCCTGGGCCGTGGCCTGTGCAGCGATGTGAACGGAGCCTATCCCCGTCATGACGGCGGCGTAGGCCAGCTGGAGATGAAGGACGGCAAGCCCGTACACAATATGTATAATACCGATGCCTTCTGGGGCGGTCAGTGGAACCTCGGCCAGCTATGGATTCTGGCTTATCCTGAATACACCTCAGATTACATCAGCAGTCACCTGCAGGTATATAAGGATGCAGGGTGGATGGGAGACGGTTTGGCCAATAGCCGTTACGTATCAGGCGTGGGAACCAACCAGCTTCCCCTCATCATCAACGCTGCCTACCAATGCGGCATTCGCGACTTCGACGTAGAACTGGCTTATGAAGCTTGCCGCAAGAACGAACTGGATGGTGACAACCGCCCCTTCGGAGCTGGCAAGTCTGACACCAAGGAGTTTGTGCAGTACGGCTATGTGCCCCATGTTGAGAACGCTGACGGTCCAGCTGAGAAATTCCGCTTCTCTGCCTCCCATACATTGGAGTACAGCTTTACCTCGTGGGCAACAGCGCAACTGGCCAAATCTTTGGGTAAACCCGAATACGACCAGCTGATGAGTCTCTCCAAGGGCTGGGAGCGTATCTATGACGAGAAGGAGAATTTCATGCATCCCAAGGATGCCGAGGGTAACTTCATCCCCAACTTCGACCCCATGGAGGTATGGCGTGGATTCCAGGAAGGTAATGCCTGGCAATATACCTTCTATGTTCCCCACGATGCCAAGGCCCTTGTGGCTAAGGTAGGCGAGGAGGAGTTTAACGCCCGACTGGATAGTATCTTCACCCTCTCGCAGCCCAAGATCTTCAGCGGCGGTACAGAAGTAGGTGCGTTTGCAGGCCTTCGTACCTTATACAATCAGGGCAATCAACCCTGTCTGCATATCTCATGGCTCTTCAACGAGGCAAACCGTCCCTCCAAGACACAGAAGTGGGTGCGAGCCATCCTGAATGATTTCTACGGCATCGATGGTATTCACGGCTACGGTTATGGTCAGGACGAGGATCAGGGGCAGCTGGGAGCCTGGTATGTTATCTCCAGCATGGGTCTGTTCAGCGTAACGGGTCTGAATGACATCAATCCCACCTTCTCGCTGGGAAGTCCAATCTTTAACAGAATCGTCATTCGACTTAATCCCAAATACTATCCGGGGCATCAATTTATCATCAAAACCTATGACACAATAAAGAAGATGCCAAAGGAGAATGAGATTTATGTGCAGGAATATCGCCTGAACGGCAAGAAACTCACTGATCCCCACATCTCCTTTGCTGATGTAGTAAAGGGTGGTACCCTGAAGATTAAGTTAGGTTCAGAACCCGTGGATAAATATTAGGTCCTATGAATTACAAAAAGCTCATTCCCGTTATGCTGTGCTTCTTCGCCATGGGGTTTGTGGACCTTGTGGGAATTGCCAGCAATTATGTGAAGGCCGACCTGAATCTCAGCGATTCAATGGCCAATACCCTGCCTTCACTTGTATTCCTGTGGTTCCTTATCTTCAGCATTCCCACCAGTCTGCTGATGAACAAGATAGGACGTAAGAATACGGTACTCGTCAGCCTCGTTATGACGTTGACATCTCTTCTTATTCCCGTCTTTACGTTGGATTTCGCGATGCTACTCCTTTCCTTCTCCCTTTTGGGAATAGGAAATGCCATCATGCAGACATCCCTCAACCCCCTTGTGGATAGTGTCATGAAAGGAGGCGCATCAGCCAGCACCCTTACCTTTGGGCAGTTTATCAAGAGCATTGCCTCTTTCCTGGCTCCCATCATTGCTTCTTGGGGCGCAACTACCGATGCATTTGGCTTTGGTTGGCGAGTGCTCTACCCCATCTATTTGGGCGTAGGCATACTGGCCACACTGCTGCTCTTTGGTACCAGAATCAACGAGCAAGCCCCCTCTTACTCCCCCGAGGGGGAGAAGACTGTAGGACAGCAGTTCGCCGGTTGTTTTGCATTACTCAGGGGAGGTTTTATACTTATGTGTTTTCTAGCGATTGTCTGCCATGTGGGAATCGATGTAGGCATAAGTGTAACGGCTCCTAAAGTTCTGATGGAACGTTTGGGTATGAACCTGAACGATGCCGCCTACATTGCCACCGTATACTTTGTAGCTAAGGCAGCAGGTAGCTTCAGCGGCAGCTTTATCATGAAGTTCATGAAGGACTGGACCTTCCTCTTTGTCAGCGTAGCCATGATGATAATAGCCCTGATAGGCTTGTATGTAGGTAGCAGCCAATGGGAAATCTACGGTGCTGTCGCACTGATGGGATTCGGCAATGGTAATCCCTTCAGCATAGTCTTCTCGCGAGCTATGGCAGCCGTTCCCGACAAGAAGAACGAAGTCAGCGGCCTCCTTATTATGGGTATCTGCGGTGGAGCTGTGTTCCCCATGTTTATGGGAGCAGCCAGCGATGCCATAGGCAGTCAGGCAGGTGCTATTGCTGTAGTTTCCGTAGGTGTTCTGTACCTGTTAGGCTATTGGATGGCAGGCTTGCGCAAGCAAAATACAAACGCTTAGGTTATAATCCTTTCATCCATTCCAGGATTTTATCTATCACTTCGGGGGCTAAGGTCTCCTCTATTTGCTGATATTCTACCAAGCTGCCAGTGGTACAATGCTGGAAGAGGTGATTCAGATTGTCTAACGCTACCGTCTGATGCTTGGCGGTAAGCCCCTTTTCCAGTGTCTCCAGGTTGGACTGGCAGTTGACCTGTGTGTCTTTCTTGCCGTTGAGGGCAAGAACTGGGCACTTTATCTTCCCTAAATCAGGACGGACATCAACAGTCAGGATATGCTGCATATAGGGAGTGGAGAGTTGCTTTAAAGCTTGCTGAACAACAGGCTTCAGAGTATCAGGAGCCAATGCGACAATATTAGTATCCAGTTTACCTTCTGACGCATTATCAAAGGCGGTGCTGATAATGCTAATATACTGATCTACTGTTTCCTGCGGCATGCCGATAGACTCCAGCGAAATGCGATTCTGCCACAAGAGAGTTTCCTTGCCGGATACCACCATTCCTGCAAGGGAAATGATGAAGTCTGTCTTGCCCTCAGCTGCCAGCATAAGGGCAATGGTACCGCCCTCGCTATGACCTATAATGCCTACTTTCTTGAACCGGCTGCGTAGGAAATCCACTCCTGCTGAGGCATCTTGCTTGAAGTCATACGTATCGAAGTCAAAGAACTTGACAGAAGGATCGTTGTACCCGCGATCATCGTAACGCAGAGAAGCAATTCCATTACGAGCCAACGCATCAGCTATGACAGCAAAGGGGCGATGCTCGAATATTTCCTCATCGCGGTCCTGCTGAAAGCTACCTGTAACAAGGAGTACTACGGGTGTTTCGGCAGTACAATCCTTGGGCATAGACAACGTTCCGTGAAAAGTAAACTCCCCGTTCTGGAACGTAACCTCCTCGGTATCATAAGGGAAGGGACCCTTAGGAGTCTGCGGACGAGTAACGCGCTTGAGGGTAAGGGGGAACGAGAAGCCGTTCTGCGTGTAGCTACCTGAAATGGTGTTCACCAAGTAAACACCCTCGTAAGTGGCATTTATGGCAGGAATAGAAACTTTGAGCTTGCCATCAGCGGTATAACCCTTCTCGGCCTTGATACCTTTTATTCCCTGCGAAGGAGAATCAATGGTACAATCATCGGCATTGAAATTAAAAACGAGAGGACGCTTCATGCCCTGAATGTCGAGTTCTCCACTCCATGTTCCTTCCTGAGCATTAGCACCCAGAAAACTTGTTGCAAATAGTAATGCAGTGATAAACTTTTTCATTATGATAATGGTTTGGGAATTTCCGATGCGAATATATGAATTATTATCTAATTTGATATTCTTCTGAGACAGAAAATTCATTTAAGCAATAGAATAACGCATAAAAAGCCTCTTGGAATGTTAACAACTAATAATAGTTCTGGGTGAACTAAATACAAATGTTAAAATTTAGGGGTCTTAAGTTTTTTTTCGTACACTTTTTCTGAGTCAATAGGGTAATCACATAAATTTGCAGTAGAAAAACTAACAACAGACACATGAATAATAATAAGATAATGAAAGCGCTGACAAAGGCGGAGATGGAGGTAATGAATGTCCCCAAGAGGGTAAGCTGGGAGGGGACTATATATTTTGCTGCCAGCAACTCGGCATGTTACTAACAGAGAAACGGCATATTGCTTTCAGAGAAATGGCTTTAATTAATAATAAAGGAATTGATCCACGGGGGGCCTGTCGCTTTTCGTGGATCTATTTGTTTTCAAGTTTATTTGGCCACGTAAAAAAGGGGAATGAATAAAAAAAAGAATGTTTCCGTAGAAAAACGATGTGCTGAACTGTATATAGTATAGAAGGAACCCAAAAAGGGGAACAAGAAAACGACGTTCTATGACTGACAAGACAATACTCCGCGGGCTATTCTGCCGTCACTACAGCGAGATGATTCATCTGGCCAGGACACTCCTGTACGATAAAGCGGAAGCCGAGGATGTAGTACAAGATATATTCGTGAGGCTTATGGAGAGTAACATCCTGCCCACAGATGAGAAGGCAAGAGCCTACCTGATGACCGCTGTGCGCAACAGTTGCATCAATCGCATCAAGCAGAAGACGCTGGGCGAGAGGGTGCGAGAACTTTACTCGCTGGACACAGCATCCGACTGGCAACAAGTGGAGCAACGGATGGCGACAATAGAGGCTGTCTGCGACTATGCCGAAAACCATCTCGAGGAGCCGCACCTTACTATCTTCCGACTGCGATTCCAGGAGGATATGATGCTGAAGGACATCGCCAGCCGATTGGATATGAACCTCAAGACGGTCTTTAAGTACCTTAGCCAATCCATCAAAATCATTCAGAAACAATTCAGACTCTAAACCGCAGAAGTTATGGAAAAGACGAACGAAAACATGAACCGCCTACTGGAGATGCTCGATAACCCCAGCGCTTATTCCGAGCAGGAAATCCATGACATCATAGACAGTGACGACGAGACCCGCCAGATGTACCGTTTGATGGCTGCTGCCAAACAAGGCTACCATAGCAGGCAGTCAAATCAGCCTGAAGATGCTGAAGCGGCTTGGCAGCGGTTCGAGCAGAAAAACTATAAGCAAAGAAGGATTCTGCCACGCTGGATGCGCATTGCCGCCGTCTTCATAGCCGGTGTCTTCCTGGGCGGACTCTCCTTCGCCGCCTACCATTCCTATTCACTGAAACTGCATAAACAGAACAGCGAGTACCAGGAGTTTGCTGACGAGAGAATGCTGGAACTGACAGAGGACGGAGAAAGGATTATCGTCACCTGGCTCAGGCACACATGGGTCGAGACGGACAATATCTCCTTCATCGAGGAGAATCCCATCGTGCATTCTCCTGCCCTGCAGATATATGGCGATTATAAGGCCAATATTAGACTCAACGGCAAGGAAATAAATCTCAACAGGCTGCCCAGTATACCGGCTTCGGAGGTGAAGAAGATCGAGATACACTTTAGCAAAGGGCGATTGATAAACATCATCACCACGCCTGTGGAAATCCCAGAAAGCATGTATTACGGATTGTAGAATCACAAGAAAAACAAAGGCATCGATGCAATAACATATTAACGCTTAAAAAAAACTAAAATGATGCACAAAACAAATTCCAATCGCTGGCTGATGACCAAAGCCGTCGTCCTGCCTGCACTTATGGCATTAGTCATTGTTGCCTTTGCCAAACCTAATACAAAGGAAAATCTGCAGAAAACGCAGAATAGTAGCGAGAAATTAATCACCTTCAAAGAGGGGGATCCCAATCGTTTTGCCATAACCATGCCTAAGGGAATATGGAGAGAGGCAAAAAGTAAATGGTACAACAAAGGAGAATCCCGTGATGTAACTGAATCCTTTATTCAGGAGAAGACTAGCAAAACACCATACTGGGGCCCTGGAGGCGTAACACTGAAACTGAATGGTAAGGTGGTTGATCCCCACGAGTTGGCAGATATGCCTGCTTCCGAACTGAAGAAGATGGAACAGATTGCGTACGAAAGGGAAATAAACCTCATTACTACGCCTGTTCAAATTCCAGATAGTTTGAAGGCTAAGTAGTCTCGTCATATATTTGGTTGTTAATAATAAAGGAATTGATCCACGGGAGGCCTATCGCTTTTCGTGGATTTATTGTCTCTACTGGCAGAATAATATTCTTTTTTGGGGTGCTTTTCTAAAAAAAATGAGAGTATTATCTTTGATAATCAAAAATAATCCATAGCTTTGCCCCCATAATAATTAACCAAATTCATTTTTTATGCTTAGAAAAGTCCGAATCACTCTTGCCCTCATCTTCTGGATTCTGATTACGTGGCTGCTGGTTGACTTTACCGGCACAGCACATTTGTATCTGGGATGGATGGCCAAGATTCAGTTCCTGCCCGCTTTGATTGCCATGAACATCGGGGCCTTGCTCTTTATTGTGGCCCTGACATTGCTGTTTGGCCGTATCTACTGCTCTATCATCTGCCCCTTGGGTGTGATGCAGGATGTTATCAGCTGGTTCAGGAAGAAAAAAAACAAGTACAGTTATTCCGAAGAGAAGGGCATCCTCAGGGCCGCCATTCTGGCTCTGACGGGTTTCCTGCTGACCACCAATCTGGCTTGGGTAGTAGGATTGATTGCTCCCTACAGCACCTACGGCAGGATTGTGGGAACCATCTTCTCGCCCCTTTATAAGTTGGCCAACAATGGTCTGGCCATGATAGCCGAGCACTATGGCAGCTATGCCTTCTACGAGGTGGATGTGTGGATGAAGAGCATCCCCGCCCTTATTGCAGCCCTGGCGGCGTGGATTATCATTGGCGTTCTGGCCTGGAGGGGCGGACGCACCTGGTGTAACACTATCTGCCCTGTAGGAACGTTCCTGGGGATACTGGCCAAATATTCGCGTCTGAAGATCAACATAGATACCAATGCCTGCAACGGTTGCCGTAAGTGCGAACGTAACTGCAAGGCCTCTTGTATCAATGCCAAGACACACGAGATTGACTACAGCCGTTGTGTGGTCTGTGGTGACTGTATAGAGATGTGTAATCAGAAAGCAATCAGCCTAGGACCCATCCCCATCACCTCCCTTGTAGAGAGGGGAGATAAAAGCCAAGAAAAAGGCAATGCTCAATGCTCAATGCTCAACGCCGAAGGGGTCGCGAGCGATAAGCGAGAACGAAGTGGCAATGCTCAATGTTCCCCTGACGAAGGTCGTCGTGCTGTTCTGACAAGTATGGCCTTGTTGGCTGGTACTTCTCTGCTGAAAGCACAGGAGAAGACTACGGATGGCGGACTGGCCGAGATTGAGGATAAGAAGAAGCCTGAACGTGAGAAGCTTATTACCCCTCCAGGCTCCGTATCAGCCAGAAATCTGGCAGAGCATTGTACCTCGTGCCAGTTGTGCATCAACAGCTGTCCCAACGATGTGCTGCGCCCCAGCAACAGCCTGGATCGCTTTATGCAACCCGAGGTGAGCTTCGAACGTGGCTACTGTAGACCCGAATGTACGCGATGCAGCGATGTATGCCCCACAGGAGCCATCAAGCCCATCACCAAGGAGCAGCGTACAGCCACTCAGGTAGGTCATGCCGTATGGATTAAAGACAACTGCTTGCCTGTGGCCGATGGAATACCCTGTGGCAACTGTGCCCGCCATTGTCCTGCTCAGGCTATCCAGATGGTTCCCCTGCAGGCTGGCGTTCATCAGGACGGTTGGCGTTGGCTGGATGCCGACAATCAGGAGATTCCTCGCGAAAGGGTATTGCTCATCCCTGTGGTCAACGAGGAGAAGTGTATAGGCTGTGGTGCCTGCGAGAATCTTTGTCCCTCTCGTCCCTTCAGCGCCATCTATGTCGAAGGGCATGAGGTACACCGTGAAATTTAGTGAAGAGTGAAGAATTTGCTATCGCAATGAATGTTCAATGTTCAAGGCTGCGAGTAAGCGAGAGCAATAACAAGCTCGCTTGATTATTGCTGAGCGAAAGCAGGCTCGAAACAAAGTTTCAATTTTCAATGAAAAATTATAATAGACGAGATTTTCTTAAGGTTACGGGTACTGTGGCTACGACAACTGCTTTGGCAAGTTGTGGTGCCGGAGATGCCGAGAGTAACGGAAAGATAGACTATATGGGTCACCATAAGGGAAAGGTTCCCACAGATAAGATGACCTACAGGGTAAACCCCAAGACGAATGAGGAAGTAAGTATCTTGGGCTACGGATGGATGCGTCTGCCTACCAAGAAAGTTGAAAACGAGGACGTTATAGACCAGGAACAGTGCGACCGCCTCTGCAAGTATGCCCTGGATCATGGCGTTAACTACTTCGATACTTCGCCAGCTTACTGTCGAGGTAAGAGCGAGGAGTCCCTGGGTATTGCACTGGAGAGGAGCGGCTATCGCAGAGACCAGTATTTCCTGGCTACGAAGCTCTCTAACTTCAGCCCTCAGCAATATAGCCTGGAGGCTGGTCAGCAGCTTTTCGAGAACAGTCTTAAGAACCTGAAGACCGATTATATAGACTACCTGCTACTGCACTCTATTGGTGGCGGCGGTATGCAGAACCTGCACCAGCGTTTCCTGGATAACGGACTGCTGGAATGGCTGATGGAACAGCGCAGAGCTGGACGTATCAAGAATCTGGGATTCTCTTTCCACGGCGATGTGGCTGTCTATGACTGGATGCTGGATCATCACGATGAATACGAATGGGACTTTGTGCAGATTCAGGCCAACTATTGCGACTGGCACAACGACAAGGATAAGGGCCGCTCTGGCGAATACCTGTATAATAGATTGGCAGAGCTGGAGATTCCTGCCGTCATCATGGAACCCCTGTTGGGCGGACGACTGAGCAAAGTGCCCGACCATGTGGTGGCACACCTGAAGCAGCGCGACCCAGAAAGCAGTGTTGCCAGCTGGGCCTTCCGCTATATTGGCAGTAAGCCTAATATCCTTACCGTTCTGAGCGGTATGACCTATATGGAGCACTTGGAGGATAATATACGCACCTATTCGCCATTGAAGCCTCTTACGCAGGAAGAACAGGAGTGGCTGGAGGGCGAGACAGCAACGCTTATCAACAGCTATCCAACCATCGACTGCAACGACTGCAAATACTGTATGCCCTGCCCCTATGGCCTGGATATCCCAGCCATCTTTGTTCATTATAACAAGTGTGTGAACAAGGGTAATGTGCCTGAGAGCCGACAGGCAGAGAACTATCAGAAAGCACGCAGAGCCTTCCTGGTAGGTTATGACAGAAGTGTGCCCAAGTTGCGTCAGGCCAATCATTGCATTCAGTGCCGTGCCTGTGTTTCCCACTGTCCACAGCAGCTGGATATCCCCAGGCTTCTGGCCAAAGTAGATGATTTCGTAGAAAAACTAAAGCAGGATAAACTTTAGAGAATACTAAATTCCCATCCTTAGCATCGCCAGGTCGGCTTCCTCGCCTACTACCCATATGCGTTCGCCGGCTTGGAATTTTCTTTGTGCCTGAGTAACCTGCAGGTTACCCTTATCGTCCTCTATGCCCACAACCATACAGTTATATTTGCTGCGGAAGTCTATATCCACCAGTGTTCTGCCGCATAGCGGACTCATATTAGATATACCCACCTTGATGATGGAAAGTTTGTTGCGCTGAGTATTTGTCTCGTCTGTCAGGAATACAGAATGTATCATCTTGTTCTGGAAAGCACGCAAACCCTCTTCGTCCGAAACAATCTCTATCATATCGCCTGGATAGATTCTGCTGTTACCGCCAGGGATGTTTATACGCTGGTCACCACGCGTGATGGCAGCAATATGGATATGCTCCGTCCTGCCGAAATCCAGTTGCGAGAGTGTCCTGCCGCCCCATTTGGTATTCGTGGGAATAGTAAAGTTGGCTATCTGCAGGTCCTTACCCCTTAGTTTACGTCCATAGGAGGGCAGTTTAGAGTTCTGTTCTCTACTCTGCAGGTTCCTGCGGAAAGTTCTCTCTATGCGAATGCTTATCATCTTAACAGTGCGGTTGTAGATTATAACCACCATCAGTATAATGCTTATCACCACATGCCAGAACCACCAGAGCGGAGAGAGGGCATTCAGTATATAATAGATGATGGCACAGCCCAGACAGAATTTCAGCGCTATGATAATCCTCAAGAGCAGGCGATGGAACTTATTGAACCTGCGCAAGTATTTGGCTTCTTCCGAACGGTTCTTCTTAACCACAATAGGACGCACACAGGGCGATACCAGTACCAGCGTTATAATGCCGCATACCAAGTTACCGTACCATGGTCCGCATATCTGACGCAGCAACGGCAGAAGGGCGGCAAAGCTGCCTCCTATGATAGCCGAGCATAGTGTCAGGTAAACAATTGTCTGAATGATTACACCACGCAGGAAGGTCTTCCATACATTGCCCAGATTATACTTACTCAGGATCTGCAGACGCCTGCGCTTCAGCGTAGCAAAGCGATTATCCGATATATTCTTGGGAATATACTTTTCTATTCTGGCATAGAACTTATCAGAGAACTTAATGATATAAGGTGTAAAGAAGGTGGTAATGATACTTACTGCTACCACCACAGGATAGATGAACTTGCTGGTTACACCCAAGGATTCGCCCAACGAGGCAATGATGAAGGCAAACTCGCCTATCTGAACCAACGAGAAGCCGCATTTTATGGAATCCTTCAGGTCGTTACCAGAGATGAGGAAACTAAGGCTGCCCAATATCATCTGACCGAATATAACAGCCAGCGTAATTACTATGATAGGCAACCAGTATTGCAACAGAATTTGGGGATCTACCAACATGCCCACACTCACAAAGAAGATAGCTCCGAAGAAATCCTTCAGCGAACTGATAGACTTTATGATACGTTCAGAATCTGTTGTCTCTGCCATGATACTTCCCATCATGAAGGCACCGAAGGCAGGGCTGTATCCTACACTCGATGCTATCACTACCAGCAGGAAGCACAGTCCTACGCTAACTATCAGCAGAGTCTCTGTATTGATGTATTTCTTGAACCTGCGTAATATCAGCGGAACAAGGAATATACCCACCAGGAACCATAACAGCAGGAAGAAGCCCAGCTTCATCATACTGTTCAATAGCTCCACACCCTCGAACTTTCTGCTGACAGCCAAGGCACTGAGTATTACCATCAGCAAGATACCCAGTATATCCTCCAGTATCAGAACAGAAAGCACCTTCGAGGCAAAGCGTTGCAGACGCAATCCCAGATCATCGAAGGCCTTATAGATAATAGTTGTGGAACTCATCGCCAGCATACCTCCCAGGAAGAGGCGGTCCATATCGCTCCACCCAAAGAGCCATCCTACCTCACTGCCTACACTTATCATGCACGACATTACCAGCAGAGCAGCTATGATAGGTTGCAAGCCCATCTTTATGATACGTCTGAAGGAGAATTCCAATCCTAATGTAAACATCAGGAATATAACACCTATCTGACTCCAGTTGCTAATACTGGTACTGTCCATTACAGAAGGTGTATAGGTCATATGCGGACCGGCCAGAAAACCAGCTACAATATAACCCAATACCAGCGGTTGCCGCAACTTCTTAAAGATGATGGTTACGGCGCCAGCTACTATCAGTATGTAAGCAAGGTCTATTATCAGGCGGGGAAGTTCTTCCATTTAGTAAATTGAGAATTGAGAATTTTATTTATTTTATATACCAAATTTTAATTCATTATTCATAATTACGCTAACCGCTAACCTTTAAACGCTAATCATAATCCCAGTTGCTCTGATATCTCCAACATTTTGTTGATGGGTCTGATGGCTTTCTCTGCTACTTCCTTATCAACCTCTACTGTGGGCCATTCATATTTCAGGCAGTTATAGAGTTTCTGCATCGTTATGAGCTTCATGAAGTTGCATTCGTTGCAGGCACAAGTGCTGTCTTCTGGCGGAGCAGGAATGAAGGTCTTCTCTGGGCAGGCCTTCTGCATCTCGTGCAGGATACCGCTCTCTGTGGCTACGATAAACTCTGTTGCCTCGTCGCTGATGCTGAACTTCAATAATGCTGCCGTACTGCCCACCTTGTCTGCTACCTTCACCACAGCACCCTTACATTCCGGATGCACCAGTATCTTAGCCTGGGGATGCTCAGCCTTCAGCTGCAGAATCTTCTCCAGCGAGAACTTCTCGTGTACGTGGCAGGCACCATTCCATAACAGCATGTTACGACCTGTTATGCTATTGATATAATTACCCAGGTTCTGATCAGGACCAAAGATAATCTTCTCTTCCTGAGGGAAACTCTCTACTATCTGCTTGGCATTGCTGCTGGTTACTACAACGTCA
>Ga0265301_10004541_pt1 | contig 13972 bp, 16 predicted proteins | sample AusTroGonzalo_MG_2_FD_193488 | JGI IMG/M metagenome (GOLD analysis project Ga0265301, IMG submission 193488) | Bovine rumen microbial communities from tropical cattle in Woodstock, Queensland, Australia - Gonzalo_04 | ecosystem: Host-associated > Mammals > Digestive system > Stomach > Rumen ...
CTGAAGGATATTTACGAAGTCCAGCAGGTTCTCCGGCTGGCCGCCGCCGATGTTATACACTGCATACGGCGGAATCGGCAGACCATCCTCCCCTTTTATGCGTTCGGGAGCCTTGGCCATCACCCGCAAGATGCCTTCGACGATATCGTCCACGTAGGTGAAATCCCTGCGACAGTTGCCGTAGTTGTATATCTGAATCGTTTCTCCCCTGAGGAGTTTGTTGGTAAAGCCGAAGTATGCCATATCCGGCCGTCCGGCAGGTCCGTAAACCGTAAAGAAACGGAGACCGGTCGAAGGGATATCATACAACTTGCTGTAACAGTGCGCCATCAGCTCGTTGCTCTTCTTCGTCGCCGCATAAAGGCTTACGGGGTTGTCCACCCGGTCATCGACGCTGAACGGCACCTTCTTGTTGCCGCCGTAAACACTCGAGCTCGACGCATACACCAGATGCTCCACCGGATTATGCCGGCACGCCTCCAGGATGTTGTAGAAGCCTATTATGTTGCTCTCGATATACACATCAGGGTTCTCGATACTGTACCGCACCCCCGCCTGCGCCGCCAGATTCACCACTATATCGAACTTATTCTCCTCGAATAATCTGTCCACCAACGCCCTGTCGGCAATGCTACCCTTCACGAACACAAACTCATGCTCCGGATGCCTCGCCGCCGCAGCCTCGATCAGTCCCAGCCTGTACTCCTTCAGACTCGGATCATAATAGTCGTTCAAATTATCCAGCCCGACGATCTTCACAGGCTCCCCCTCCAGCAGCCTCAACACCAAATTCGCCCCGATAAACCCGGCACTCCCGGTAACAAGAATAGATTTAATCATAACACATTTATCATTTTCAAATACTCCGGCCACTCGCCCATATCTCTCCATGAATGCTCGCTTACGGGGAAACAACCCACGCGACCCCCACGAGATTTTACTTTCTCCATTAAATCAGTAATGTGGAAGAAACGCCCCTCCGGAATCTCATCAATCAAATTTGGGTTCAAGATATAGACACCCGTATTCACCTGATAAGTTTGCTCGGGTTTCTCTCTCAGTGCCGTCATCAGACCATCCTCTCCTGTCTCTATTACACCGTAAGGAATCTTAAAACTCTTCACCATGGTCACGATGGTTATGTCGTTGTGGTTGCTCACATGATAGTCCCAGACATCACGGTAGTCCTGCTCATTGATGCTATCGCAGTTGCTGACGAAAAAAGGTGTTGTAATCTTCCCTTTCAGAAGGCCTACACTACCGATAGTTCCGAGCGGCTTGTCCTCAATGAAGAACTCAATATCGTACTTGTGCTCAAGCTGACCGAGGTAGTATTTCACCATATCAGCCTTGTAGTTTACGCTCATATAAAACTTATGGCAGCCAATGCTTTCAAATTGGTCCATGATGATTTCCAAGATGGTCTTGTCTCCTACCGGCACAAGTGGCTTGGGAATGACATTTGTAATCGGCTTTAAGCGAGTGCCTTTACCACCGGCCATAATTACTACCGGTAAGTCAATTTTAGGACGGTTATCTATATTCGGAGTCTCTGAAAGCACCTCATCCCAAAAAATAACATCGACTAATTCGCCCTGCTCGTTCAAAACAGGCATTAGCTCTGCCCTTTTTTCGAGCATCCACTCCTTTATCTCGTCCATGTTGTCTCCAACATGAGCTAATAACTTGCCCTCCTGACTCACAATCTTACTAATAGGGGTGTCAAAGGAAATATGTGCAATAATAGCTCGCTGCAAGTCGCCATTGGTAATGATTCCGAGGAACTTCTCATCATCAAAAACCAAAAACAGCTTCGTAAAAGCCTCATCCATCAATTTCATGGTCTGGATGATGGTCTTGTCCGCTGTGATTATCTTCTTTTGAATCCTTTCAGAATAGCTGGGCATTATTCTCTGTTTTTATTATTCTGCTTTATCGGTAATCCGCTACATCTTTTGGTCTAAATTCTTTCCTCTCTCTTCATGTTCAAAGTTAGGAATGAACTCTTTTATGGCGTCAACGACTTGAGCCTTGGTAAAGTCATCCTTAGCAAAGATGGCCTCGAGTTTAGTAAAGAATGCATTCACTTCTGCCATCTCGTGACGAGTAGTCTGTTCCACTACGCCAAGGGCCTGAAAGCGTTGCATATCTATTATTTCGCCGGGGACGTAAAACTCTTCGTAAGCTTTCTCTCCAGTTGTATCACTCTTGAAGTATACCACCGGATATGTTGTGCTCTCATAACTCATGTCACTCGCATACTGTTTGGCCTCAGCGTCTGAGCCGCATTCTTTCTTTGCAAAACCTTCTGCCTCTACGAAGTCATCGCAAATGCTACTGAATGTGAGCATTTGATCCTCGCCAAGCTTCGGGAAGAAGACTTCTCCACCATTGCCCAGGATGCAAGCCAGCATACAAATCTGACCACTTTCTTCGGGGCTCACGAAATAGCGTCTCACATCACATGGTGCCGCCAGCGGCTGTTTCTTCTGCAAGCGGTGAATCCATCCGTCGGGCAAAGAGCCGTTGCTGAATGCCACGTTAGCGAAACGAGCTGTCGTTACTTTGAAGTACTTATTGTAAGCCATCACCAAGTCTTCCATAATGCGTTTCGAAGCGCCCATGATATTCACGGGATTGGCGGCCTTGTCAGTAGAGACACAGAAGAAATGCTTCGGAGGATATACCGTCAGCAAATCCATTAACTTTTTAGCCTTGATATCGTTGTTCTCGATAAGAGCCTGAACGCTATAACGGTCCTTCTCGCTACGCACGTGTTTATGCGCCGAAAAGTTTGCGACAATGTCAAAACCCTTCTCTTCGCGGAAGATCCGCTCGAAGATGGGATCAGCGAAGTTCAGTGTATAGCAGCGGAACTCCTCCGGCACATACAGACCCTGCGTACTGCGCACGTCGCGCACCAGCTCCGCCAGCCCATTCTCGTTCAAGTCAATCACCACCACCGACGCCGGCTCAAAGCGCAGCACCGCCTTGATAAAGTTGGAGCCGATACTCCCCGCCCCTCCTATCACACAAACCTTCCTGCCCTTAATCTCCCGCGAGAGCTTCTCCCTGTTCGCCTGTATATCACCCTCGAACATACTAACCGCACGCTTCGTCACGCTGTCAGCTATGAATTTGTCAAGGTTGAACATATTTGTTATTGATCCTTCTTATCGTTATCAATTGTGCCAAATTCCAGCGCCGGCTCCCTGCTGGCAGATTACATTGTAATCAAGCTCACGCCAGATCAGGTCTATCTTCACCCGAAGTATAGGAGTGATACTGGCCAAACTGTTAACATCTTAGCATAATCTCGAACAAAGGTAAGCAAAAGAATTCGCATTACTATAAAATGATAATCATAAAATAGTAATGAGTATAAAGAGCAAAAGCCAGATGATTACAGCCCCCTCCTCGGGGCGCCCACCACGCTGATGATGGCCGTGTTCTGCTTCCCCTACAATAAAGGGCGCATGGCGTATCTCTTCCACCGTCAGGATACTTTGGCCTACATGGAGTCCCATCGTGACTTCTTCCGTGACTGTGCCGGAGTCCCACACGTGATGGTCTACGACAACATGCGCGTTGCCGTGGTCTTTGACGACAAGGAAAAGAAACCCACGACTGCTCTTATGCGCCTGAGTACGTTCTATAAGTTCGAATGGCGCTTCTGTAATGCCCGTTCCGGACGATCTTGTCGGAGAGGCGGTAATCGTTCGGCTGTACAGCGAGAAAAATGTAATCCACGACAATACCCACAAGAAGGTTGCGGAGCACATAAGGAGCTATGGGTCAAACGAATGGATAGTTGACATCAGCCACTATATCTCCACCCTCATGAAGAAAACTTCAGCCATCGAGTACTCTGAACCGTTCCATCAGATGCCGATGAGCATGCAGGTTATATACCACCGCTTCTTCAAGAATAACGGCAAGGAGTCCTTAAACAAGTCAAGTATGTAAGGGATAACGACATCGCCTATGAAGATGTCGTTGACGCCGCAACCCTCATCCGATCCAACGGGGTGAAGACCTTCACTGCGGACCACTTCAAGGTGGCGCTCCAGGCTACGAAGGCCAAGGACGAGCCTTTTCGCGAGGATCAGAAGACGGATGAGTTATCGAGATAGAAACCGGCTCGGAAGACATCCTGAGCCAGTTGGAAAATGTAATGGAAAATGGGACCAAATTGCCCGAATGAGACGCGCCATGGACCACTTCACGACTGATAACGAGCTCATTACCAAATATGTAAAGGAGCTCAAGCTCCCGACAGTCAAGGACTGTTTGGATGATACAATTGCTCAGGCTCTCGCCAGCGGCTGGGACTACCGGCGGTTCCTTGCCACGCTTCTCCAGAAGGAGGTTGACCAGCGCTATGAAAATAGAAAGTACACGCGCATACACAAGGCGGGCTTCCCTCAAATGAAGTACCTCGCCGAGCTAGTCAGGGAAGATCTTCCGGCCGATGGCCGGAATCTTCTCCAGGAGTTCGAAACGCTTGACTTTATCCGCTCCGGGCGCAATATAGTCATGTATGGAAATCCGGGAACGGGCAAGACGCATATGGTCATCGGACTTGGAATCAAGGCGTGTATGGAGGGCTATACAGTATACTTTACTACTGTGCCTCACATGCTTACGCAAATCCGCGAGGCCAAGACGGATAAGACGCTACAATCTCTTGAAGCACGCTTCCGGAAGTATGATCTGGTAATATGTGATGAGATGGGATACGTCAGTTTTGATAAGGAAGGTGCTGAACTGCTGTTCAATATGATATCGACAAGGACCGGCGACAAGGCTACAATCATCACAATCAACCTTCCTTTTACCCGCTGGGAGGAAATAATCAAGGACAAGGTACTTTGTTCCGCCCTGGTTGACCGGCTCTGCCACAAGGCCTTTATGGTCAATATGACCGGGCCATCATATCGAGTGAAAGAAACTCAAAATATCTTCAAAAAACTTTGAAAACCGACGAGACTTGCTTACCTTTGAAACGGCCTTCCGCTGGCCCCTTTTTCAAATCCATTTTGCCAGAAATCTACTTTACTATCTACATACTATATTGGATAAACTATTTCACCTCTGGCATTTTTTGGCAAACCTCACCAAGTAGTTTCTTGCCATTCTTATGCTTATCGCGTTTCACTCCATCACTGCCCCATGTCCCCCACTGCTTGAAAAAGAAGGCCTTTCCAGCGGCATCCACCTGTTCTTTAATGTTCAAAGCCCATTCTTCTTTCATCGGTCTTGCTTGTCGCCCGCTCTCGCCTCCTACTATTATCCAGTCGATATCTCTCAATTCAAGCGTTCCCAAGTCTTCCAACAAGGGTTCGCACGACAAGAAACGGATAGGAGAATCTTTGATACTACGCAAAGCGTCAATCCGCTGTTTCGAGGCTCTCACGTCTACTGTTACGCCCAACCAAACATTTCCAGGAACACTCCGGGTCGAAAAATACTCCGCCATCCTATCTGCACGCTTGGTCAATATCTGATACCTGTGCTGGGGAGTACGCTCAATGACCGCCAGCACTTTGTCTATAAAATCGAATGGCACATCTTTATGAAATAAATCGCTCATTGAGCATACAAAGATGGTCTTCGGTTTGCGCCACTTTACAGGTTCGTCCAGACAATCCTCGTGTAACGTCACTTGGAACCCATTCTTATATTTATCTACCCTCATAGCACAAAGCCTGCGAGCCATCACCTCTGCATAGCAGTGCTGACAGCCCAACGAAATCTTGGTACACCCCGTAACCGGGTTCCAAGAAGCATCTGTCCATTCTATCTTTGATGTACTCATTGTTTTTTGATAATTTCTTGAGCAATTTTCATCGCCGTCTTATTCTTAGCTGCAAACACCAAATGATAAATCGGCACGTTATGGGTATTGTACAAAACTAAAGGTTCATCTGTCACATAGGGCATCACACTCTTCAATCTTTCTACATATAATTGTGCAATCCTTCTGATGGAGTTCTCTGCCTTAGTTATCACCATATCATCGTCACCAAACAATGTCTGAACCTTCTCTTCCGTGTAGAAGAAATCCCTGATTTCCTTTTCCGGCAATCCAAAAAAGCTCTTCAGTTTCTCAGCGTGAGCCAAACCCTTCTCCTTATCTATTTTTCTCTCCAAAAGACGATTGATAATAACACCCGTCGGTACAAGTATCCATAAATCTACCGGCAAGCCCTTTAAAGCGCCTATTGAATCCCAGTCTATTTGCATCCCAAATGGATCCAGGAACGCCAACGCCTTACAATTGCTATTGTTATGCAGCGTACTAGCCAGCCGCTTCACTGCTATGTTTGCATCCAATGAAAGATGGTGCTTCCTTCCACCTATTACATATTGCGACAATCGCTGTTCAAGCAGTCTACAGTTCTCATCGCTCTTATCCACAAAATAATAGTAGTCGAACGAGCGCATTCCTTCACTCTCAATCTTCACAACTCACTCTGCAGCACCCTGGTAAACATTCAAATCCTCAACAGTCACCTCTTGTCCAAAAAGATCTTGTACTTCTTGCACTTCCTCAATGTCTTCCTCTTGTGTTCTCGTACCGCTTCCAGCAAAGCCATCAAAATATAATAGCTTCCAACCGTGCACATCACGATAGCTGTTCATGATTGTCAGATACGCCTTCACGTATTTTTCAAATGCATCCAGCTTTTCTTCGGTCCATTTACCGCCCCAACTTTTCTTATTTACCATAGTTCAATCATTTTTGTCTTCTACAAAGATAACAACTTCATCCCATATTAATTAGGGATTGTCGTTTAATGTTTTCAATTTGCGCTGGTCTGGAGCCATCCCTTGTTTGCTACCGCATCCAACTCGTCGTTTTATATCATTTTTGCGCTTGGTCCGGGCTTCATCGCCCGGATTTCGCAATGTGTTTCTACCGCCATCCAGGAGTTCTCTTTCGAGGACTCCATTGGGGAACCGTTTGAGCTTTCAAACTATGCGGCCTCCGCCAGTTGCTGCTCCATCAACTTCTCCGCCAACTGCACTACATTCGCCGTATGAATGCCGAAGAAGATGTACAAGATCTCCGTTCCCTTCTTTCTGGCCTTGATCCGACGCAAGGAGTAATGCTCCTTCTGCGTTCCGAACAATCCCTCCATCGCTGTGGCGCGAACTCGCGCAAGTTCCTGTCTCACAAAGTCTTTCTCGTTCATCTTCTTGAAAGGCTTCCCTCTCTTCACGAAGGATGTCTGGATCTCCAGTTCCTTGCAGAGGTCTCGGTTTGCCGTGCCGGCATAACTCGCGTCACCGCCTATCTTCTTCACATCCTCTCCGAACAGCCGCTTGTGCATCTTGATGCAGTGTGTCAGCCTTGTACCCTAGTTGAAGGCGTTGAACGACAACTTCTCAATGAACGATATCCCATCCACCAGGATGTTGTTGCACTTGGCCCCGAACTCAACACTCTTCACTTCCTTGCCTCTCACGATTGGCCGCACATAAGGCTTGGCGATGCTCACTATCCTGTCCGGAATGCTTTCACGGGCATCTCCGCTACGGAAGTGGTTGTGCTGCTGGCGGTACACCTTCGTGATGACGTCAACATCTACCTCTCTCTATCCGCAAACAACTCAACTCCTTCATGCTCACGTTCCATCTTACGAGTCTCCTTCAGTATCTTACCCAGCAAGTCTCCAGTAGCCGCCGTGTAATCTTCCTCGTTTGGCCCTTCGTGTGCTTCCGCTGCTTGCGGTACGTCAGGTTGGCCTTCTCAACATCCAGTTACTCTGTCCTCGGACGGTGGATTCCCAACTTCTGGCTGGCTTCGCACATCAACTCATATCCTTTCTCTACGCACTCCCAGAGCAGTTTCTGGTCGGTCGGATATCGCATCTCGCTCTCATAGCAGGTCGCATCCGTGAACATCGTGTCTAAATTCTTCATGTAAGGCTTCCACGCCTCCGCCAGCAGGTTCTGCAATTCCTGGATCTTCAAGCTTCCAGCCAGTTCCGCAGCAATGTCATCCAACAATTTGTAGTTCGTCAATGGATGCGTCGGATCAATCAGGATGTCACAGAACATCTGGTAGTGAATGTTCCCGTTCAACTCCTCCATGAGTTTCGGAAAGCTCATCTGCGTCTTCATCTTCAGGAACATCAGCTCCACTTTCCCCTCAGGGATAAAATCGGCCGAAGGCCGACCGATTATTCTCAAAGAACCTGTTTTAGCCATTCCATCACTTCTGGTTTGTCCCAATCTATTGCGGCAACGGCATGAGGAATACAACGAATAATGGCAGAAACACTCTTCATCTCTATACTTATCTCCTCATTCACAGGCCGGCCAAAATCAATATGGTCATGTTTCATATTGATAATACACTGTTTTACGGCATCTGTCTTTGCCGCGTTTGGATTCCGAGGAAGATTGAGTTGACCGGTTACTATATTCTGTCCTGTGTAATAGAGTGTGTCAAACAATATGAGTTCATCATCCGTACAAGACTCAAACAGCATCTTCTGTTTAGCCCATCTTGTATTCTCCTGTTTGATATCCCCGAGATTCAACCATACAGGTCCCTTTTCCTCAATTCTATTAATTTCACTCATCGAGTCCAGAAAACAAATAACCCGTGGTCTCAGTGTCTCATATCTCTCCAGAAAAGCGTCAATTTTGTCCTGAGAAACCTCCTCAAACAATTGGCCTTCAACATCAGAATCCAACTTTTCGAAGGCGTCATAGAGTTCTGTCATTCTATCATGCAGGTTGTAAATATCCAGACGAGTAGATTCATGCATTGGTTTAAGATTATTCTTGATTGGATAACGCATGGCTTCTTCGTTTTGATCGAACTTGTCAATCTCAAGAATGTAATGGTTCAAACTAGCACGATTAATCTTTGAGCCGACTCGCTCTTGAAGAGGTTCGATGACAGCTCTTGCCTCCATCCACAACTTATTCAAATTGTGTCTGTTTTCTAGAAACTTTTTGTACTGAGTCTCATCGTCTTTTACACCATATTTGACAAAGAGATATTTTATTGTTAGTTCTACGTAATGGCGATATAAAAAGCATATAGCAAGTCCAATTCCGTCAAGAACAGCAAAGTCACCACTTGATTGAGTAAATTTAACAAACAAGCTTTCAGCACTGTCATAATAGGCATGGGCGTACTTCCAGAATGCAAAGGATCCGGTCCCTTCCCACCCATAATGGCAAAAACAGTTGGGGTTCGGTCTTTCTCCTTCTTTATAAAACTTAAAAATGATATCTTTATCAGTCATCGCCTTACTTTATATTTTCAGTAATCGCTCGAATTAACTTAGGAAGTTGATTATGACGTTCGTACCAGATTACATTTACTCCCATTTCATAAAAGATTCGCTCTGCTTTTTGAGGTTGTTTGTATTCACCTCGTCGCAGAAAAGCATAATGCGAAGGATTGCCTGAGCCCCTTTGTTGAGCAATATCCAATAGTCTGCGCAGGTTAGGGTCCTTCATCGATAATCCAATGAAAAAACACGTCGTTTGAACCATAGCATGAACCTGCTCAATATTTGACCAGTGAAAGGCATTGTTATACAAAGCGTGATATTCATCCTCACTTAACACCACATTCATATCATAAGATTTATCTTCTTCTGATGGGATAAACCCATGTACATGAAAAACAGGGAATTGGTAAGCTGTAGGACGATTTCGTCCATCAACAGAAAAGAATGATACCTTTCTTTTTATCAATTCGCGCTCCAGAATATCATCATAATTGTATGTTATTATGCTCCTCAATTTCTTACTATCAACACAGTCAACTATAGCATTTACTAGTTTTGACTCTCGGATCTCAACGCCGTATAGAGCTTTCCTGATGAGATCCACAAAAGAGACGTCCCTTTTCACTTCCCGCTCTTTATAGTTGGGGATAGCGGTCAGATCTTGTCCCATCAGTTTCAAGAACTTATGAGCAAACTCAACGCGATAGTCGGCCAGCACGAATCTGGGCATTCCAATCTTAATAGCTCTGTCAAATTCTTGAGCCGTAATTGATCTTCCATCTGGTTCCAAAATCCCAGTGCCAAGCAATGGCCTGATGATACCTAAAAACACTTGGCAATCCTCTACTGCATTCACACAGTTTACCAGATTGGATAAACGGCTATCCAATGGAATTGTGCCCTCTTTCGACATGCACACACATCATAACCATACCCATCCAATTGGGCGAAGACACGGCTTAACTCAGTCTCGAACTCATAGACCGTCGAGGATACAAATACTCGTATGTGGTTTCTCTCAGCACTCATTTCATCGTACTATATGTCTATTGCAAAAATAACGATTCTCCCCGTATTATATTGCATTCCTTATGTATTATTCTTTTTAGCACTCTAATCTCAAAAACTCTTCTAAACTTTCAACTCTCAACTAATTAAACATACTGGTTCCCCCTCCTATATTCCCCACACAAATCTAACAATTCGGCTCAAACACCACCACTCTCAACGGCTTTAATTCTCCAGAATTCATCTGTTTCTGAGTATGTCTGAGCCAGTTCCACAGGTTCCTATCCTCTATATATTTCGATGGCCTTCTATAGTTCTCAGCCATGAAGGCCATTATTTCATCATATTTTGCCATCCGCCTTTCATCCTATGTCATAACAATAATAATCTAAACCTCTGCCTCAACAAGCTTATTTAAGTCTCTATCCCACTTCATAGGGATATTATCTTTAATCCACTGAAACTGGCCATCCCTATTCTCTGCTCCAATAGCCGGCCTGAGGGATATCTTCATATCCTCAAAACGCATGTCAGTAGAAAAAACGGGCTCACATTTTAAAACGTTATAAATAGTTAGATTGTACCCGCCTTTATGAAGCGAGCTGCTATACCTAATGCCATCGTAGCCCAAATGTCTGAAGAACTCAGCAATAATCTGCGAGGGAATGTAGTCATCAGGATTATTCGTCGGTGACGAGAAGGCCGATTGCACAAATCCCAACAGCCACTCATCCACGCTCTTCTCTTTCTCTGGGTTTGGTTCGATGTCCACTGCTATATTCGCAATACGCAGCGGTTCTTTCACCTCAATCCCGGCCACATTAACTGCATTATAAAGAATAGGGCGCACTTCATACACAGCGGTAGTGGGACTTTCAGCCACATACAAATAGCAAATGAACCTTGGGTTCGAACGAGCATCTCTAATAAGTTTCGGGTCGTTTGGTACATAAGAGCCTTCTTTTGATAACCCTTTAAACTTATTTGCCTTACTATGATACCATTTTCTCTCCTCTTCCGTCCTGTCAGGGGCATAGCATTTTCCCAACATGTGCTCCTTAAGAGCATTATCATCAATAATACGTGCCCGGTAATAGATTCTTCCCGGAGCGATGAGTGTTTCAAGTGTTCTGGCAATATCCCCAAGTCTGTCCAGGACAGGATGATTCAGAAAGAAACGCTGCCTAAACATCACTTCGTCTCTAAAGGAGGACCATAGTTCACTGGCTTCTTTGTAATAAGGTGTCTCCATTTACTTATGCTTTCTTCTCTTATTCACAATCCATTGCAACGTTGGCACAAGATATCCGCTTAGGATGGTTGTTCCTATGTGCTTTCTCTCTGCTTGAGCAAAACATTTTTCAATAACATAAATGCTAGCATCTCCAACGATACAAACCTTTTCCGTCCTATCTATCTCTTCAATTGGGCGGTATACAGCTGTTAGAATAAGTCGATATATCTTTTGATGCCGATCTATCATTGTCATTGTTCCTTGACAGATAGCGCGGAAGGCATCAAAGTCCGATTGTATGAAAACAATAGGATGCCCATCCTTTAAGCGATTACGCATTAGGCGGATAAGCTTTCTATGCGTTTGATGAATTAGGAAATGTCTCATTTATTTCTTCCCATACCCCCTCAAAAACACCATCACCGCCGCTTGTTGCATCTGCCGCTGCACTATCTACTCGTTATACTCAATTAGAAAGCGGATGACGTGCTCTATCTTCTCTTTTCCATCAATAGCAGCACACATCCTGCCTGCTATATGCGGTGGGAAACAAGACTGAATGATTTCTATCTGCGCTTCATTCTTTATCTTATTCTCAGCCATGTCATTCAAATCCTTTAGCGTAATCATAACCTTTTAATCTAATCATTTATCGATGACAAAGGCACAGACAATTTGCCAAGAGGTCCAAAAATGCCCCACCCGAGAGCCAAGCTCCTATAAATAAACAATTTACAGCAGAAATACTTTATCTATAGAAGCTTTCCGTATTCACATATACCTTCGTACCTCTCTCCGACAGCTTCCACTTGCCGTTATTCTCCTTATACACCAGCGAGAAAGAGGCTGGGAATATCATCGTAAAGCGGCGGTCATCCTCACTGTCAATCCAATCCGACACCTCGCACTCAAATCTCCCCGTCAACACATAACTCGTTTCAGAGGACTTCTCTAGTCTCAAATAGGTTACTTCCGTCACATCCTCCACCCGCACATGGCTCCCCAGGCAATCCACCTCTGAGGGGATGTTGGCATTCATATACCTCTCTATATCCACGTTCACGTTGCTGATGCCCAGCTGTTTCAGTTTTGTTTCCAGTGTCTCCGTACGGTTGCGGCTGATTGCCTCTATGAACTTCTGTTGCGATGGTCTGAACGACAGCCTCTTCACCACATCCGTCTGGGCCAGCACCTTCAGCATATCTTTATAGAGTGCTGCTTCAAATCCCTTTCCGCCCGTCTTTCCATACTGGCTATCAGGGCCAAACAGCCTATCGCCATGCGTCCTTAGCGGTTCTAAAATGGTTTTTGCCGCCTCTATGTAGTCTTTGTTCAGTCCTATCTCGTCAACGTTGTCTATGCCCCGCAGAACTTCCATTTGAATATTCTGATGAATTAGGGGGAATAGCCTCATAAACGCTCCCACTCCTGTCGTTTTACATAGGTGACTGATAGTTCCGTCCTTGCGTACACCCCAGTTACTGGAGAACGATCCCTTGACAGCGGCAAAAAAACTCATCAGCTCCGTTGACAACGACTCTATGACGTTCTGCCTGCTTTCCAGTTCGTATATCTTCCGGTTCCATACACCTTGTGATCGGAATTGCGGCAGTATGGCTTCAACAAAGAAAGACTGCGAGATATATCCCTTACCCGTTCCCAGCATCTTAACCTGCCCACAGAAGGGTGATTCCTTTTGGTTGTTCATCGCTTCTGTCAATCGGTGTGCCACGTATATATGATTTCTCTTCCAGTCATTTGGATTCTCCGAGTACTCCGCACCAAACACCTCGTAATACAACGATTTGTTCACGGGTTTCTGTCTGAAGTTTACATTCACAAACACTTGACCCTGTTCCCATAAATCATAATTCACCAGAATCGTCGCATTAAACCGGTAATCTTCCAGATACTGCCGGATGTACTGCACATCCTCATCCTGGATATATTCCAGCCTAGTCATCCTTTCATATAGCAGTTTCATGGCCATCATCCTGTGCTGACCATCAACTATATAAATCGGCGTTTCGTCAAATTCTAACTGAAACGACTCTTCCTCCATGGGCATACTCTCTTTAGAGATAGCCAATATCATGGACGACGGGAATAATGTCGCCACTGCATTATTATCCTTCTCATCTAGAATGGTATCCACGATATACTTTTGTATCTCCTTCAGTCTCTCCTGATTCAGTTTTCGCTGATAGTATTGTGTGTTTTTGTCAACCATTTTGTCGGCGGCATCTTCTGTAAAGTTCCCTTCTACTGTCTTCTGAGTAAAGATAGCCCGCTCAAACAGAAGTTTGAAAGGGACCAGAGCCTGAAGCACTAGTTTGTCTGAAGCCGGATGCCTATGTTGTACTGCTGCTATCATGCTTCTCCTCCTTTCTGCCCTTTACTGGTTCCGGCTTTCCGTCCCCTACGCTCTTTTATCTGGTTCATGATCTCATCTTGTGCCGCATCTGGGTAT
>Ga0265301_10004544_pt1 | contig 13970 bp, 15 predicted proteins | sample AusTroGonzalo_MG_2_FD_193488 | JGI IMG/M metagenome (GOLD analysis project Ga0265301, IMG submission 193488) | Bovine rumen microbial communities from tropical cattle in Woodstock, Queensland, Australia - Gonzalo_04 | ecosystem: Host-associated > Mammals > Digestive system > Stomach > Rumen ...
TCTTAAATCTCATACAAAGAGTTATTATCCATGCGGATGTATCGACCTGTAGCGATAAGCGACGCGAGTAGGGTGATCAGTAATCCCGAACAAAGGACTACCACCGACACAAAAGCTATGTTGGTCCAGGTAAGTGGGAAGAGCAAAATACCCATCTTTACATCCACGTAATAGACTAATCCGCTGAGGATAACTAATGCTACGAGTCCTGCGATGAAACCCATAAGCATGTTTCGCAATACGAACGGTCGTCGTGTTACCCATGAGGTCGCGCCTACCAACGTCATCGTGTTGATCAGGAATCGTTTGGCGTAAATCTGTAGGCGGATGGTGTTAACGATGAGCACCATCGATACTAACAGCAACACCAGTCCTACCACCAGCAAAATGACGGAGATCTCACTCACATTGCTGCTCATCAGGTCGGCTAAGTCGCGCGGATAAATGACTTCGGTCACGTACGGCAATGCCTCTAATTGTGCCGCAATCACATCCAGACTGTCCGGTGAACTGTAGGCATCTGTAGGATGAATCTCATAACTGGCAGAGAGCGGGTTATAACCCAAGAACGCACTGGGGTCTTCGCCCAATGATTCAATATGTTCCGCTAAGGCTTGCTCTTTGGATACATAGGCATAGCGGCTGCAGCCTGCGTTCGCATCTAGAATCTGTTCCAAACGTGCGCATTGGGTGCTATCTACGTCTTGAGATAGTACAGCAGTCAGCGTCATGTTCTCACGCATGCGCGTAATGAGAGCTCCTGCCGACAGCAGGAGCACACATTCCAAGCCTACAAGGCATAGCACCAACGACACACTGACGGCGGCCGTTAGGTAAGAATTACGGAAACGGTGCTTACGCATTAATATTCCCAAAGATCTTGTTCAAAATTCAACAGTTCGGTAGCAATACGCTCTTGCTCTTTGCGCACTTGCTCCGGTGTACCGGAATAATCCGGAATCCAGCGGTTGTACATATTACCTTCGCCTACGATGTAGGAGGTGAACAGACGTTTCTGGAAGAATTCGTCAAAGGTCACTCGCTTGGTCTCGTTGCGATTAGGGATGACGTACTGCATGGCCATGTAAGGACGCAGTTTGTCGAACGGAATCCAGAACATGATGGATTGGTTCAACGCACCGATGACTTCCGTGCTGTCTTTGGTAATACGATCCGGACGAAGCGGTGCAATACCGATGATTTTGGTATGCAGACGCGAGGTGTGTTTGTCAAAGAACACAATCTCTTGAATCAGGTATTTCACCTGATTGCGCACGAAACGATCGAACGGATAATAGTTAGTGGACAGTTCATCGGTCTCGGCATCGTAGCGAATCATCATCGCGTTTGATTGCTTCACATCCAGATAGAGCGTGTCATTCGGATCGGCCGAAGTAGCAGGACCGGCCAAGAACATATTCGGGATGTTCTTACGCTCCATAGGCTCTTGCGTCTTAAAATCCGGTTTAATGGTCTCTTGTCCCTTTTCGTAGATAGGCAGACCATCCTTGACTGCGTCTACAATCACGTGGAAGAGATTGCGGTACTCCGGATCATCGGCAGTAGCCGGGAAATAGAGTTGGAAATTCTGTTTGTAGCGCATGTCAATAATACGGTACACGTAGCGTGACCAGATGATGTCATCCAAACGATGGTCTAGCAACACGATGGTGTCATGTGCTGAGGAGAAATCAGCCGTTTGAATACGCGCACTTCCTAATTCATCAAAGAATGAATTCACTTGATGTTGAGCTCGAGCACTTACTAACACGAGCAACAAACAAACAACAAAACTTACTTTCTTTATCATATTTGTAGGTATTAATTCAGCGTTAATAATATAGGAGTCAGTACTTTACGTTCTCCGTTAGGGCTCTCTGCGCGAATGTCTTTGATTACCACCATCGAACCCATTTTGAGTTTCTCGATGCGGCTAATCTGCTCTTGCGTAATCTTATTGGAGCGAGACTCCAATACCACGCCGTTGACATCCACTTTGAAACTGGTTACCTTAAACGGCACATCCAGCAGACCGTCTTGTCCATAGGAAGCGATGACCGTAGCGTTCTTATTCAGGATAGCGTTACGAGAGATTTTCGAATCCGACGCGTACTCGGCTTCGCCGGATTTGAAGTAAGCACCCGGAGCCGGTAACACTTTGACGCGATAATCTTTCGTTCCCATGGGTTGCATCTTGCCGTCCAGTTCTGCCAATACAGAGATAGTAACCGTCTTTGCCGACTCATTGGGGACAATCACCCATATACTGCCTCTTTGCTGCACGGACGCGCTTGCTACATTCACACGAATCTTATCATTCGACACTCCGGGAACAGAGATAGCGAACTTATTCTCGTACTTGCGGTACATGATGTTGAGGTCAGTATTGGAAATAGTCACCGCCGGTTCACCTACGCTGTATTCGCTTTGGAAGGGCAGGGTAGCCATCTCACCTGTAGCAGGATTTTGATAAGAGATCCAACCGGTGTACTTCTTCAGACCTAGGCTGGATGCGGTTACCTCGTAGATGCCGTTGTTATTGATGCGTTGTCCTTCTACGTAGTATTCCGGACGCTGTGTGGAGTCAACGGCTGCCAGGACGATCTGTGCGGTGTATTTGCTGCCACGAATCACATAATTAGCATTTGGGATCACGTACGCGCTCAGTTTATTCACGCGCAAGTCACCCGCGTCCGTACTGGCACGCAGGTACTGAATCATGTCGTTCTGCGCATTGCGGATGTCGTTCTGCAGTTTAGTCATCAGCACTACGGCTGCGCCGGAAGGCATGTCATGGAACATCTGATCCTCCCATGTGATTATTTTATCTCCTGACTCCGGACGATCGCTTACATCAAAGGTTGTATTGAACTCTTGCGCCTTAGCGGGGTCCAGACTAATCAACAGATCGCGGTATGCAATAATCTTTTCCTTCAACACGGTTCCCGGCTTCTCTCCTCTATTAGGCAACGCGTAACGAGTAGCAGCATCGCGGTTATCGTTTCCTTCAATCACACGTGCTTCGGGATCGGCTTTTTTCTGACCGTCCGTAGCTACGGCGATTTGGTATTTCATGTGTTGAATATAATCAAACAAACTATCAGATTGTGCCGTCAACTCTGCTGCTTTATCATACCACTCGCCATTTTTCTGCGGGTTCTCATCGCGCAATGCACGGAAATCATTCATCAGCGCGCGATTATGACTATCCGTCGATGACAAGGTGGAATGAAGGCTGTCGTCAACCAACTTAAACGCCTTCAGAATATCCGTACTGACATTCAACGCCAACATGGCGGTGAGCACCAAGTACATCATTCCTATCATTTTTTGTCTCGGGGTTTCCGGACAATTCTTTGCTCCACTCATTGCTGAGGTCTTTAATCGTTATTGTTACTGATCAATGATTTTATGCTAATGCATTGAGCATGTTACCGTAAATGCTATTGAGGTCTGCCACTTGTTTCTGCAACTGTTTGGTTCCTTTTGCGAAATCGCTTTGAGCCTCTGCTGCTTCTTTGGCTGCCGTAGTGGCCGCTTTTTGGGCCTCTATCTGTGCGTTCACAGCTTGTAACTGCAACTCATATACGGAGTTCAGCGAAGCCAATTGTTGTCCTACGCGTTCTACGCCGGCTTTGTAAGCGCGAGTCTCTTCAGCTACCTGCTTCATGTCTCCGCTCACTTGTGCGTAACTGTCTGCTAATGTAGCGGTTGCTTCGGTGTACGCCGTTGTTGCCTTGCCGGCTGCGGCGGTGTAATTAGCGGTCGCTTCACCTGCCTCGGCTAACTTAGCTACGTATGTATCTGCAGCGGAGTTCATTTTAGCCACATAGGTCTCGGTAGCCGAACTCATCTTGGTCGAATACGCTTCGGTTGCCACTTCTGCTGCCGCCAGTTTTTCGCCTAACTTAACCCCCGTTTGTGCCACTTTGCCTAACTCGCTCAGTTGAGCAGCCGTCTTGGCCAGATCAGCGATGCCGGCTTTTAGCGCTTCTAAGTCTTCGTCCTTGAGCGATGGCACTTTCGCGGCCGGTTGGCGTGTTGCCGAACCCGTTGCACCGCCTGCTATCACAGGAGTATCTTCGCCTACTACGCCAGCCCCTAACAGTGACGGACGGGGTTGAGTGGCTTTCTCTTCCAATAACTGCGGATTGGTACCGTACTCCAACAATTGCGGGAACACGTTCTCCCAGTGGAACTCCGGATGTGGACGTTCCAAGGTACCAATCAAGAATAGGAAGGCCTCGGTGAACATACCCACCATCAGCACTTGACTGGCGCCCGGCCAGTGGAGAATCTTAAATAAGGCACCGATAATAACGACCGATGCACCGGCAGAATAGATAATATTGACAATCGTCTTACCTTGATACGATTCATACCGATGCATGAACCGTGTCCATAATCCGTTTTTTGTAGGCTTCTCTGTTGCCATATTCGTTAAACTTTAACCTTTAACCATTCACCTTTATTAGTCTCCAATGTAAGAGCGTACGCAGCGGAAACCGATGTACGGACGGCTCTCGTATTGGTACTCATACGTACGAACACCGCATTGCATAAAGTAACTGATGTCCTTCCAACTACCACCTTTCACCACTTTGCGTTTCAGAATGTCCGGATCATCTTTGCGTGCCATGTAACTATAATCCGGGTTCAAGTCATGAATGTTCGTGTTAGCCGAAGTCTGGTAAGCCGAGTTGGTCCATTCTGCTACGTTTCCACCCATATCGAATAAACCGAAATCATTTGGACGGAATTGGGCTACGCGCATGGTCATCGTTCCCGTATCATCGTTGTATGAACCGCGGAAAGGCTTGAAGTTAGCAAAGAAACAACCCTGTGCATCGCGAGCATAATTGCTACCCCACGGGTACATGGCCATCTTGCGACCTCCCCTAGCAGCATACTCCCATTGTGCCTCAGTCGGCAAACGATACTCGTTAGCCTGCGCTACTGAATGGCTGTTGAATAATTGGGTACGCCAATTGCAGAACGCATGGGCTTGCTCCCAAGTAACACCTACTACCGGATACTCCGCATAGCCCGGATGGCTGAAATATAAGTGCAGCAACGGATCGTTGTATGAGTATTGGAAATCGCGTGCCCATACCAACGTGTCCGGATAAATGCAGATGATTTTCTCCGTCTTCAGGTCTTTCGGCTCACGCAGCGGACGAATGATCGTCGCATCTTTAATCTCGCCGTTCTCTTCTACCCAGAAAGTGTCTACGCGTACAGAAGCGTTAGCGGGATACGAACTGGTGGCTACGTTAAACTTGTTTTGCGGTGAAAGCGCTTGGTCCATATTCACCCAACTATAGCGATAGTGCAGGAAATTGGTCTTGAGCGAACCATCCGAATAGAACATGGGCTCCAACGCATCTTTCACATCCTCTTCCGAACTGTTGTATGGCACTTTCTTGCGCCAATCCAATTGGAAATTCTCCTCGTCAAAATCACCGTTACGAGGTTGAATGGCATATTCCGTCATACCGGCCTTAAACAGACGAGTCATCGCAATCGAGTCGCGAACCCAGTCCGTAAACTGACGGTACTCACTGTTGGTGATCTCGGTCGCGTCCATCCAGAATGCATCTACCGTCACCATCACAATATTGTCCGGTTGCTCAAAAACAGCCGATTGCGTGTTGGCACCCATCATGAAGGAACCTTTCTTGATGAACAACATACCATACGGATTAGCTTCACGGAAGTTCTGAGCCTTGCTCGAACCTACTAATTCACCTGCCGGTTTGTTGCAACTTACCACGGCCATCATTAACAATGCCAATGGCAGAATCTTTGTTACTTTCATACTTATAAGTATCGTATTGATTTATATTTATTCGTTCGTTTCGGTTTCAAAATGTCGAATCCATATGCCAGATAAATCTCATGACTTCCGTAGCTCTCCAACAGCAGTTTATTGGTCGGCAATTCGCAACTGTAGCCCAACTGCAAGCCTGAGATAATATCGATGCCCAATAGTATATTCACACTTCCTGCGATGCGGTACCCTAGTCCCCAACGGTATTTGTCCAAATAATCGCACATCAGCGTCAGGTTAATATCCCAACTGGCAAAATCGCTCATCACCATTGCACTCGGCGTCAGTACCCAATCGCGATGGTCCTTCAACCGAAAATGATAACCGCCTACCACATACATCGTTCCCGCTAAGGTTATCTGTTTCGTCCCGTTGCCTTCAGTACCACTATTCCATTCGATCGACGGACGGAGGATATGACTGTAACTGGCTCCTACCCACCATACCGGAGTGCTGTAATAAATACCTGCTCCAAAGTCAAACTTCATGCCCGAAACGCTTCCTGTAGGCACGGCGGGGTCGCTTGATTGATGATACTCCTCATCCGAACCTTGCGGTACTGTCTTGGCCGAGTCGCCTTTGAAACCTACGTTCACAAACCCTAAATCAACACCGGCGCTTAGGTAACCTTTACCTATTTTATGCCGGTAAGCATACTGTACATACAGCGATTGAGTAGTGAATAAACCGTAACGGTCGTTCAAAAAACGAACTCCGGCGCCATGACGCGTCTTGCCTATCGCAAACGGCGAACTGAACGAAAACCATGTACTCATCGGTGCGTTGCTGATGTCCACATACTGCATACGATGAAGACCGGCTACTTTCATCAAATCGCCTTCTCCCGCCGCCGCAGGATTATAGGCTGTCGGCATATACATATATTGCCCCATTTGAGGGTCGAACTGCGCATATGCAGTCATCACGGCTAACAAGCCGAACAATAGGACAATATACTTTTTCAATTTGCAATCTCTTTTTTAATACTCTTCTTCATTAAAGAAGAAATCTTCGTCTTGCGTAGGATAATCCGGCCAAATATCCAATATACTCTCATATTGCTCTTCGTCCTCGTCTTCCAACTCATTCAAGTTCTCAATCACCTCTGCCGGAGCACCCATACGATTCGCATAATCCAATAACTCATCTTTGGTAGCCGGCCATGGAGCATCCTCCAGTTTCGAAGCTAATTCTAATGTCCAATACATATCTTACTAATACAAACTAATACTACCCATAAGGGCATAATTTCTCAAAATATCGTGCAAAAGTAGTAAAAACTTTCGATTCGTGCAAGTTTTTTTGCTATTATTTTACTTTTTTGCATATTTTTCTTAAAAATAACGGTTTTAAAACACCATTTTTAGACGTTTCCCGTCCAAAAAGTGCCCGGAATACCAATTTTGTGTCCTAAATAACGCGCCAGTATATAGAAGTAATCGCTCAGTCGATTAACGAACTGCAGACAAAGCGCATCGCTTTCTATATCCAACATTCGTCTCTCTGCGCGGCGACATACCGTTCTGCATACATGTGCACGACAAACGGACTCATTGTCGGCAGGAAAAATGAAGGAGAAACGCTTGGGGATAACCTCTTGGTATTGGTCAATCCATAATTCCAATTGCTCTACGTTCTCCGGCTTAATGCGTACATGCTCTGTCTTTGCTTCGCTCAACACCGCACATACATTGAATAACCGGTCTTGAATCCAATACAACTGTTCATTCACCGCCTTCTCATCTTCTTTCACCTGAATCGGTTCGGCAGGAAGGCTTACTTCCAGCAGTCCGATAAAACTGCTCAACTCATCAATCGTACCGTACGCTTCTACTCTCGGGTCGTTTTTCATCACGCGCTCACCGGTTGCCAACGCCGTGACTCCCGTGTCACCTGTTTTTGTGTAAATTGCCATAATCTCTAAACACTAAACTCTCAATTTTATCCTATAATGTCTCTTCAGATAATGCTTATCCACAAACACCAACCCTGCATGCCATACATCCATCGTGGTGGTCACCCGTTCGTCTGCCTTGATAGCTTCCCATGCTCGGTTCATTTCCGGCGAATGATGGATGTCGTCGACGACCAGAATACCTTTCTCGGTCAACCGCGGCAACAGATAATCCACATACCGCATGGTCGCTTCGTAGGTATGGTTGGCGTCCACAAACACCAGATCCAATTTCTTGCGCGCGTGTTTATATAAGGTATGGTCAATATTGCCGGTCACACATTCGATATTCTCCAAAATCAACTTTCGCCACACGCCTTGCGCTACGTTCGCTACGGCCTCGCTGCCTTCCATCGTCACCACTCTATTCCGACTATCCGCGCTTGCCAGATACGCAGTCGTAATACCTAACGAGCTGCCCAATTCCAAAATCTCAATCGGTCGGCCCGCTTCGTGACCTAAATGTAAGGCTAACCGAAACAGCAACTCACCCATCTTAGGCGTTTCCAGATGTCCTTTGGCGATGTCGCACACACGACGACGCACTTTCCTCCCTTCTTTCGAACCGCCCGAACCGTAATCAACTACCTCCAATTCATCTTCGCATGCTCGCAACAAGGCACGTCTCTTCTCAATCTCCGACCATGCGTAGTACCTGTTCTCATCACGCATCAAAAAACGTACCAAATAGAACAAATACGGCGAATGAATACTTTCCCCCGTCGTGTTCCAGGCCGTCAAAAAATGACCAATATAGCTCCAAAATCTATACCACATACCCAAAAAGCACGCAAAAGTACAAAATTTTTTGCATATATGCAAGATTTTTTGTAATTTTGCAGCATGATTTTGAATTATATTTGGATTTCTCTCATTCTTCTGGCCGTTTTATTCGGTCTGATACAAGCTGTTTGCTACGGCAACGTAGCCGTTTTTACCGATATTCTCAACTCCACGTTTGACTCCGCCAAAACGGGTTTTGAGCTCTCTCTCGGACTAACGGGAGTATTGGCGCTTTGGATGGGAATCATGAAAATCGGCGAACGAGCCGGAGCGGTCAATTCGCTTGGCAAAGCCATTAATCCGTTCTTCAGTCGCATATTTCCGGAGATTCCCAGGAACCATCCCGTATTTGGGACTATGACCATGAATTTTGCGGCCAATATGCTCGGTCTCGACAACGCCGCCACGCCCATGGGACTCAAAGCCATGACCGAACTCCAGGAACTCAACTCCGATAAATCCAAGGCGTCCAATGCCATGATCATGTTCGTCGTCTTAGGCGCATCGGGACTGACGCTTCTCCCAACTACCATCATGGCCTATCGTGCCCAATTAGGCGCAGCGAACCCGGCCGATGTCTTCCTGCCGATCCTCATCGCCACGTACGTAGCAACACTCGTCGGACTCATTTGCGTCTGCGTGGCACAAAAAATACGTTTGACAGACCCTGTCGTGTTGGGTACTATTGTCGGCCTCACAGCGCTGGTCGGCGGCATTGTCTGGGGCGCAACGCTTCTTGACCCGAAAACGCTGGCCACGGTTTCTGCGGCTATTGCAGCCATCCTGCTACTCGGCGTCATCTGTTGGTTCATTATTCAAGCCATGGCGCATCGTATCAACGTCTATGACGCCTTCATCGATGGCGCCAAAGGCGGATTCCAAACTGCTATCGGCATCATACCTTATCTCATCGCCATCCTTGTAGCAGTAGGTATGTTCCGTGCTTGCGGAGCGATGGCGCTCCTCGAAAACGGTATCGCTTGGCTCTTTGCCGCTTGTGGTATTAATCCAGACCTTGCCGGAGCCGTTCCTACCGCCCTAATGAAACCACTCTCAGGATCCGGAGCACGCGGACTGATGCTCGAAGCCATGACTACGCACGGAGCCGATTCGCTCGTAGGAAGACTCTGTTGTATCCTCCAAGGCACTACTGATACGACTTTTTACGTCCTTGCCGTCTATTTCGGCGCCGTAAACATCAAAGATACGCGTCACGCCGTAGCTTGCTGTCTCTTAGCCGACCTCGCCGGAGCCATAGCTGCCTTCGCCATCGCACCTATATTCTTTGGCTAACAAACATAGTTATATAGCTAAATCAGACTAGCGAGACACAATCGAGAGAGAATCGGAACGAGACTGTTACGAGGGCGCAACGAGGGCAACACGAGACTATAACGTATCATACCTTACCCTATAATATATTATATATATTATTCCGTGATTTTAAAAAATAGGTAAAAATGATTCATTTTACAGCAGATAACATCGAAATGCCAGCGCTCAACGAGCGTCAGATCAACCGTTGGATACGTGCTGTCGCAGCCAAATATGGTTTTTCCGTCGGCCAAATCAACTATATCTTCTGCTCCGACGAACGCGAACTGGAAGTCAACCGTCAGTTCCTCGGGCATGATTACTACACCGACATCATCACTTTCGATTATTCGACCGCCTCAACGCTGAACGGCGACATCTTCATTTCGCTGGATACCGTCCGTTCCAATGCCGAGCAACTATCCATCCCCTTTGAAGCCGAACTAAACCGCATCCTCATCCACGGCATCCTCCACTTAACCGGTCAAGGCGACAAAACCCCCGAATCCAAAGCCGTCATGACCGCCAAAGAAAACAAAGCATTAGCACTTTTACAATAAATTCATTCATTTTAAACCCTTTTAACTATGAAAGTAAATCAATTTTTCTCTTTCTTTGCGATGCTGTTTGTCATCGCTTCTTGTGGTAACCAAACTACGCGTACCAATGACGCTCAGTTAGTATCTGTAAACGATTCCGATGAGTATATGCCGGAATACGGCATTGATCCAACGCACGAAGTGCCTTGTCCGGAATTTGAGTCATTAGAAGAAGCTGAGGCAGTCTTCGTGCAATCAGGAATCAACTATTGTTTCTGCCAATTCATCGCCAATCATCCGGCAACGATGAACTATGATTTCTCTGCCTTGCAAAAATCTGATAATATGCCTGTTACTATCGCCGATGCTCCCGATCAATCATTCCGCATCTACGGTTGGAATAATCACATGGGCGGAACGTGTATTAGTTGGAGCGTCATCTACCAAATAGCCGATAAAGGACAGGTCTATACATATGAAGGCTTACCCGATTGGAACTATGACCCCTATTTGATTACTGAGGTCTATCAACTGCCGCACAAAACGCGTCATTTATACATCTTTAGCGCTTATTTCAGGGAGTGGAGTAGCTTGTCCTACCGAGGTTTTATTGCCTATGAACGCAAAGGACACGAACTCAAACGTGTCAAGCTGTTCCGCGATAAAAATGGTGAACTAACCGACGAAATAGGCTTCGAATACAATGTGCCGGATTATTATTTTCGCTATGCCACACATCTTTCCTACAATTTCCAGTACACATGGAACGCCGACGAAAGCACCCTTTATATGCCAATCGGTAGAACAGAAGACGCTACTATTCTTACCGATCGTTTTGTGCGCTATCGTTGGAACGGAAAGACCCTGACACCCACCGATACGGTTTCTAATCCCTTCTTCCATCCCTCTGTCGCCGGCTATCAACAAGTGGAGCAACTTCTTCAAGTAGAGTACCACTTGGTTCGTATCGATAGTATGCCGGATGGTCGGCTACGCTATATTTCCTGGGCAGGGCGAGAAATAGATATTACCGAAGAACCGGCTCTTATCCTGTACGGAAATACGGTAGGGAATGAATACCGTTTCTACAACCGAACCTACACCTACATCGTAACGAAGGATGAATATAATCCTGAAATACGCATTTACTATAGCGAAACTCCCGGCAAATTAGGCAAACTTCAATCTACTTATACGACTCAGAAATAGTCTGAAAGACGTCTTTTTGTGCAAAAAACGCATAAAATGTAAGATTTTGGTACAAAAATTTTGCTATTTGCATATTTTTTTGTACCTTTGCCGTCAAATTATTCACTTTTTAGATCTACTGAAAAATGGGCTTACAAGGACGATTCGCCAAAATGCCTTGCAAACGCGTAGGCGGCAAAATGTGGTCATTCATACTCGAAAATACCAATTGGATCAGCAAAGAGACAGTCAATGTTGGTATTTTTCCCTCTAACGGACAGCAACCTTGGTTTTGGAAGGGACAAGTCATTGAGTCCGGTGCTTCGCTCGTGTTCAATTATGATACAGCCAATTGGTACTTCTGTCAAGGAGATACGGTCGCTTTATTGGATGACCGCGGTAACGTTGAACAAAAATGGGTACTCCGTTTGCGCGAGTACGGTCCGGGTGAATGTCCTGAGTGTCACGGCACGCATAAATGCCGCAGATGTAACGGAACTGGATACATTTTTCCCCAACGCGGCGATGAAATCTACACCAAATGTCCGGACTGTGATGGTCTAGGCGTTTGCCAAACTTGTTACATACCCACGCGGTCAAACCCTACTTATCGTCCAACCTATAACGCCACTCCTACTGCAGGAGGAAATGCCAATGTCGCTGCCTCCAAAGCGCGCCAGATAGAAACCCTTAGAAGAAGAATCTACGACTTGCAAGCGAAAATAGACCGTATTGAATATGATGAGAGAATGCGCAAACTTCGCTCATCAATCCATGGAGTAGATACTTCCATGACCACGCTCTACATGCAGCAAGCACAACTCAAATATACCTACCAAACTCAACTCATCCAACTCCAATCCCAACTTGACCAATTAGAAAGTCAAGGGTTCTAAAACAAACGACCATGATTATTACAAGCAAAAACGGAGATACATCACTCCCTCTCAATCCCTTGAAGCCCAATACGGACGAGAATGCGAATGCGGCGGTGTCTTTCAATGAAGAAGACCCAAGATGGCATTTGGAAGAAATCGTTATGCCGCAGTCTATGCGACAGACCATCAATGATATTATTGTTTTTTGCAACAATCGTAAAAAACTAATTGAACAATGGGAGTTAGGGCGTTTCTTGAAAGGCGGCAATTCGGTCGGTATTAACTTGTATGGAGCACCCGGAACCGGAAAAAGCATCACGGCGGAGGGTATAGCAGATGCTGTCCACAAGAAAATTATCAAAGTGGATTATTCGGAAATCCAAGATAGCAAATTAGGTGGTACGGAAAAGAAACTGACTGCACTATTCCAACAAGCAGAAGCGCATGACAGTATAATTTTCTTTGACGAAGCGGACGGATTATTAGGCAAACGCGTTTCCGATGGTCCCAATGCACAAACGCATAATGAGATTAAATCGCATTTGTTAACGCTCATAGATAGAACGGACGTTATCGTGATTTATTCCACCAACCTCTTCAAAAATTACGACCGAGCATTCTTCAGGCGTATTCTATACCATTTGCGCTTTGACTTGCCGCAAACGGAACAATTGATAGCGCTATGGAAATTCCATTTGGGTGAGAATATACCTAAGGCATCCGACTTCTCCTATGAAGAGATTGCGCTTGCATCCGAAGGATTAGCCGGAGGTGATATCAAAAACCTTACGCTCAAACTATGTATCCGTTTAGCAGCGAATCATTTACAAGCCATTTCTTGCGAGGATGTGAAAAAGGAGATAGAAACCTATAAAACATCGCTCAAGGACATCCAATCGCCGCAAGCAACGCGCGTTAAAGTGGATGCGGCAGATATCCCCGAAGAAGTAAAACAACAATTATTATAATCTATTTAAATTCACTAAATTATGGCTGAATTACTGGAACATTTCGACTGGAGTGCAATTATTCCATTCGTTCAAGACACATGGTCTTCTATCGTTGAAACATTTACGCAACTCTTCCAAGGCTTTATCAATTTTATGCGGCAGATTATTGCCTTCTGGAATGAGAATGAAGATGTGATTGAAAATACCGTTCGAAATGTCAAAACGTTTGTTCGGAAAATGGAGGATATCCTCTCGCGCATCTATTATGTGGATAGAGACCGCCAGGTTTGGGTAACTGAAACACCCCAAGAACTCGCAATTGACGTCGAAGATGTGCCGGAGAGATTGCGTCAAACATTAAGCGTAGATGGCAGAATAGGTTTGCTTTCTGCTGAAGACGAAGATCTTATACGTGAGCGCTTCGCATAAGTAATATAACTTTATAGCATATGACAATACTAACAGGAATACTTATAGGCCTTGTGGCGGGTCTATTGATTGGTGCGTTCTTGGACGAAATCATCGAATGGGGAC
>Ga0265301_10004545_pt1 | contig 13970 bp, 19 predicted proteins | sample AusTroGonzalo_MG_2_FD_193488 | JGI IMG/M metagenome (GOLD analysis project Ga0265301, IMG submission 193488) | Bovine rumen microbial communities from tropical cattle in Woodstock, Queensland, Australia - Gonzalo_04 | ecosystem: Host-associated > Mammals > Digestive system > Stomach > Rumen ...
ACATCTACTGGATAATATAAACCATTTTTAACTTTATATTTTTGCTTTGGTTTATTTGATTTATTTAACCAACTATCAGCAAGATTTTCTAATTTAGAATAACCATAAAATTTATGAGTTTTATCTCTAATTGCATCCATTACTTCATATTTTGATAAATCTTTAGGTGATTTTCCAGCAAATTTTTCATCAAGATAATCATGTAATGACTCTTCTTCTAAATCAAAATTATCAATATTAAATTTTTCACCACGATAGAATTTTTTATGGAATTCTTTTAATTGACTTGGTGTACCACTGAATTTGACTTTTCCGTCTGGCATTTCTTCAAGTTTTACACCAGTTTTTTCAGCTTGCGCTCTAACATAATCCATTTCATCTTCATCAAATTCATCAATTGCTGAATATTTCATTTCTTTTTTCTTTGGTTGTTCTTGTCCACCTTGTCTTTTTGCTTCAAATTCAGCAATAGCAACATCATCTAATTCACCTTTACTAATTTCACCACGTTTATAACGCTCTCTTGCTTCAGCTACTGCAGGTGAGTCACCGTTATCGCCACCGATTTTACCTTTATAGCCATTCATTTCATCTAACCACTCTTTAAATTTACCACTTCTAACTTCATCCATTGTTTCATTAAAAGCATCTTTTAAAGAATATTCATTAATATTCACTCTATCAGAAATTCTTTTTCTAACTTCTTCTGGGTTAATATTAAATTCTTTAGCCCATCTATCAATCATCTCTTCTTGGTCTTTACTTAATGTAGCTTTATCACCTTTGATTTTATCGGATTGATTATCATATTCTTTAAATTCTTCTTCATAATCATCATCAAATGCGTCCAAACCATCTTTATCTGATTCACCATAATTTGTTTTTTCTGCCCATTCCATAAAATCGGAATAGTTTTTAGTATCGTGTTCTAGCCCTCTATCTTCTAAATATTTTTTATATGCTGCTCTATGTTCTGCATCATCTTTATAATTAAATTTTTTACTTCCGCCACCTTGATGTTGACATTTTTGACCATCTACTTCATCGTTACTAATAACGTGACCGTGGTCATCTCTTTTCATATTTTTAAAACCCATAATTATAAGCCTTTCTTTATTAAGTATACCTCTAATAATATTATACAATAAAAAATTCACAATGTTAATAAAAAAGAGCCCTCTTACGAGAGCCCTTAATCGGCCGCTATATTAATTAGGCGTGTTGTGCTAATGAAACAGCAGTGGCACCGCTTGTAGCAATGATTGTGTCGCTATCATCAACTAAAGCGAAGAATGCTTTAACTGAACCAGCAGCTTCAGTAACATCAGCATTTAAAGCCGCGAACTTATAATCTGTACCAGCAGTACCGGTTAATGTCGCACCTAATGTGAAGCCGTCTTTTTCATAACCTGAACCGGCATCGTTTTCTTCAATATACACGACTCTGCCTCTTAAACCGGCTGGAGATGTATAGAAGTTAACAAGCTTCCAAGCATATTGTGCAGCACCTGGTCTTGTATCAACAGCTAATGTATTAACTTTTGTGCTTGCAGCAGCTTCACTGACGGAAACGTATGTGCCAACAATTTTGTTTCTTGGAACAACCACACCATGGTAGAGTAAGTAGTTGATTAAGTAACCATGGAAGCCAGCTAAACCAGATTGTTCTGGACCATAGATTTTATTCCATTCAAGTTTTCTGATTGGGACAACGGCTTTGGTGGAAACAATCATATAGTTAATAACGGCAGAACCGTCTTGTGCACGATAACCATTTTGTGTTAATAATGGGTTTGTGAAGAAACGGTTGCTTGGAACCATAATAATTGGTCTACCAGCATATTTTTCAACTGTGAAATCTAAACCAGCTGGTGAACGATAGTCGCCTTGGGTTAAGAATTTTGTTAATTCACTGGTGTTACGGATTAATGTCATAACGGATGGATTAACGAAAATAACTTGTTCTTCTTCTGGAACTTCATGTTCACTTAACCATTCAAATGCAGCATTGAATTTACCAATGATTTGGTTCGCACTGATTGTTTCAACGTGCATATTGCCTAAAGACACGCTTGCTTTGTCGGCGATAACGCCAAATCTGCAAACATCAACTTCAGGAATAACTTTTGTTCTGTTAAATTCTTCAACAGCATTACCGATAACAATACCAGCTGTTTCTTCATCACTGATATAGTCAATACGGAATTGTTTACCTCTGACCCATTGGAGTCTGAAGATTTCCCATTGAAGTGAAACGTTACCTAAACGGAAACCGTCTCTTTCACCAGAACCTAAATTACCAGCATATGCAGCATAATTCGCTGGGTCGCTTGGTCTGGCTTGGCTTGGACTTAAATAACCTTCAGAACCAACTTGTGTTTGGTAATAATCTGAAAGACCGTCCATTAAGAATGAAGCAATTTTGACGTAACCAGTTTGGTCAAATTTAACATCAATAAATTTGCTTCCTTGTTCAAGGATTGCTGTCTTAGCATCCTCAAAGAAATATTTATCAATTGCTTTTGGTAAATATTTTTCAATAAGCTCAAAACTATTCATCTTTTAATCTCCTTATAAATCAACGCCTAATAATTCACCAGCAGCTTTGGCGTCTTTATCTTCAGCTGCCATTTCTTCGTCATGTTCTTCAAAATCATGACCTAATGCATCCAAAGCATCTTTTAAGAGACCTTTAATTGTGTCATCGTCAAGACCCTTTTCTTGGAGCATTTGTAATAATTCTTCTACTGACATTATTGTGTCTCCTTTATTTAAAATTTAACGCCTAGCAACTTACCTGCGATATCAGCTTCATTAGCTTTAGGTAATGTATGAGCTTCAGAACCCAAAGACCTAATTGTCGTTGCTGGCGCTGCTTGCTTTAACCATTCACTATGTGTAGGAAGTGCTTTTAACAACTCTTCTTCAGAAAAATCTAAATTATTTCCTTTAAAATATGCAATAATATCATCATATTTATCTGGATTAATATTATTCCTTAAAAATGCATTTTCACGCATTAATTCAGAATTTCTTAATTGAATTTTTCCAAATTCGTCATTCATTGAACCAAATTGTTTACTTTTTTCAAATAAATCATCTAGTCCTTGTAAATTTTCAACACCATACCTTTTGAAGAAAGCACCATGTGAGCGCATTACTCTTTTTTTCATCATGTTAATTACTTCTTCTTTAGTATAGCGTCTTTCAGAAGTGACTGAATTATCCACAGTTGATGGCGTTTCGGTCATCTGAGGCTCAGTTACTTCTGGTTGTTCTTCTACTCCAGCCGTTGGAGTAACATTATTTTCCGGCATTTCAATCATAAAATTGAGTTTTCCTCCTCCGAGTCATTTTTATTATAAATTACAAACGGACATTTTAGAACACTTTTTTCCATTTTGCAATTAATAATTTAGTTTTTTCTATTTGGCGTCTCAGAAGGTCTGTAGGATGCTTTTTATATAGACTTTGCAACAAACGTAACCTATCTTCATAATATTGTAAATTTGCATCTTTTGGAGTCTGCAATCTTTTATCACCAATTTTTCTATGCGGAATTTTAAATTTACCTTCTAAAATCTCATCAATACTATAATTTGTGAAATAGTGTCTACAATTCGGTCTAGTAATAAACCACACTGGTGCACCTGTCACCCATTGTACCGTTTTAATTCCATTCTCTCTAATATATTCACCTAATTTACCATCAGTGTCATAATTATGCCAATATCTATCAACATAAATCTTACCTTGCCAAGGAGCGTGGTCTTTAGCTGAGTCTTTATGACTACTTGCAACATAGAATATCTTACCGTTCATACGGTTTTCTTTCCAAGCATTATCTAATATCTCAATCTTACGATCGCTTTCATATCTTCTTACTTCATAATGTACAATTTTACTGGCTTCATAATTAACAGCTTTTTTATTGTACATTTGCAAAATTGCCACTGCTAATACGTCCAAACCACCTGTACCATAATACTGACCTGCACCTTTATCTAATTTTTTAACTCTATTTGTGAGTTTAACCATATATGCTAAAAGCACTTTATTCGGATTTACAGTCGCTTTAAATAAATCTTTATGAATATCTCTTACAGGTTTATGCTGTAATATATCACTATAAATTATCGTCAGATATTGGTTCTTCTGGTTCAACAGTTGCTTCTTCATCTTCTCCTGTTGGTACCATAGCTTCGTTAGTTCCTTGTTCATTATTACCACCTAACATACTATTTAAATCAAAATCATCTTTTTGTCTATTCTCTTCTAACCATGCAATTTCTTTTTCACGTTCTTCATCGCTATCATCTGGCCACATCATCTTTACAAATCTTTCTGTACTCATTTGTCCTTGTGACCAAGCATTACCTAAAATTGGTAACATTGTCTCTGTAGCTGGATTTGCAAATTCACAATATTTAACATTAATATCATAGTCCATTAATGTAATTATTCCAGTGTCCATATATTCTTGTAACATTAATGATAAAGTAACAATTTGTTTAATCATTCTTTCTTCACCATTCATAATATTATTACGGGTCATAATAGACACTTTTTCTTTCTCTCTTTGAGCCATTGCATTATCTTTTTTAGCCACATCAATACCTAATGTCGCTGGTGATAATACACCAGTAAAAATATAATCCATGACATCTTTACTTAAATTACCATATTTATCAAAATTTAAATCTGGTTGTTCAGTTACAATATCTTGATTGACATGACCCTCACCATCAGGAATTCCTTCCTTCATCATAATCTGTCTGTTATATAAATTTTCGTAACCAATCGCACCATTTGGTCCTCTTTGCATCACATCCGGATTAATCCATGTAATTGGTGTAGATACACGGTTAGTTTGAGAGGCTTGTGACCAAATTTCATCTAACATATCAAATAAATCTAATTTACCAGCATAAATACTCTTACCATATTTCGGATTTAATGGGTCATAGAAATATCTGCTTGGAACAGCCAAAATCATATCTAAGCCTTCTACAACTTGTTTTTCTCTTGGAATATCAGCTAATTCAGGAATATCATCCAAATTTGCTTCTAAAATTTCATTATTTTTCGCTAATTTAAATAAATTATATTCAATGTAGCTATTTCCATCTGCTTTATAACGTTGTTCAATTAATACGTAATTATCGTTATTTTTCTTATAATACGATTTAAATAACATACCAATTAATAAACCGCATTTATAAATATATTCAACATCTAGACCTTCATAAAATTCCCAAATCGGATGCTTACATAAATCCTTATTAAAATTCGGTTTCCAACCACCCCAGCCTTCTGCTAACGTTAGTGGTCTAGCTTGTTGTGTTAATTTATTGGTAAAATCATTCTCTTCAGCAATTGCATCCCATACTTCTTGTTTATCAGCTATTGTGATTTTTGGCATATCCACAATATTGGTAATAGTTTGTATAATCGCATGAGGAATACCAGAATGGACTCTTTTAATATTACACTCTTGGCTGCTTTTACCCCAGAAATAGTTACGTTTATTACGATCATAAATAGGTTCTTTATTAAATCCACTAACATTCTCGCCAGTATAAAATGCCAATAAATCATCACCGTTACCTAAATACCAAATTTTATTAGCAATAACTTCTTCACTTTTTATATTCTCTGTATCATTAATGAATAATAATCGGTCATTGTTTGGATTTTCAGGTAATTTATCCAAACCTAAGAATTTCATTATTTTCTTTTTAATCCACTCAGTAATTGTCATCTCTCTTTAAACTCCTTATATCGTTTTATATACGGAAGCATCGGTATCCACGAATATTCGGAGCCATTTAATGCATGGTCGTTACCATCTGCTCGGCAATGGCCTTCCTCATCCTTTTTAGATGCTTTTATTTCTCGTATTAAATTATAACACATATCAGTAAATAAGTGTTCAGAAAATGCCATTAATAAATTATCAAAGTCAACTCTGGATTGAATTTTATTTTTAGTTGAATTAACAAATCTTATATTGATTAATCCTCTTTGCTGAGCTTTTATACGTAATAAACCTTGAAAATCACCAGGGTCAGCAGATTCAACATAACATATAATCATCTGTGACCTCATAAATGGATATAATTCTCGCCATTCTATTAATTTTTGTATCATATCATCAGCAATTTCAGGTCCATCCTTATGCACATTTTTGCCTTCGTTTGTATAAAAATACTCATTTATTGATACTAATGTACTATTATCGGCAGTTAATCCTGTCAATTCCATTGTCATTGCACTTCTATAATTTTCTTTCAATACCTTATTCTCACCATTAGTACCACCAATATCTATACCAATATAAAACCTACTATACGTAAAATTCATCGCTCTATTGTGTGGAATAATAAGTGAGTCATTAAAATATGGATATGTCGCATCGCCAATATGACCCCAACAACCTAAACCTTCAACCTTATAAATATCATACGCATTATTCTTTAAAATTAGCATGGACTCATCCTTCTCAGGACGTCTGTAAGTATTACACCTAAATGAGCTTATATGCAATGCCAGACCATACCCATAACCTAAATTAAAATCTTTAATATATTTGTACATATAACGCTCATTTTCAAGTGTCTGGATGTCATCTTCTAAATTGCCTTTAAAAAATACATCGTATAGCCAATGACCAACATCCCACGCATTAAATAGAAATGTGATTTGGCAGAATAATCCATCTGTATCAGGTGTATTTGGAAGTCTGAGAGAGCCATCTACAACACGAAAATCATCATAACTTTCTAACTGACTAGCTTCTTCAAAATATATATCAGTCCAATAACCAGTTACGACACTAGTGGATGTGATATTTTCTACGTCATTCATACCGCTGAATAATATTACTTGACCTGTATCTTTACGCTCTATCTGCAATGGTGATTTAGTAAATTTAAATAAATGCTTAATTCCGAGTTTATTACAGACACTTTTAATAATAGTGTAATTTGAATTAGCATTATCTTTATCATGCTGACGTATCATCATAATGTTGCGTCGTTCATCAGATAAAATTTTAAATATTACCTCTAAAGCAGCAAAATTATATGTTTTACCAGTCTCACGAGCACCTTTAAGTGCTTTATATCTCGCATCACAATTAGTAAACCAAATATCTTGAAAATCAGTAAGCGTTAGCTCTGTATCACTTATCTGTGTCATTACGTTTTATATCCTTAATTTTACCACCTAATACAACTTGTACCTTACCTTCTTCAGCTACAAATTCTTGTTTAGGCATATATTTCTGATTAGTACGTTCTAATACCCAAGCTTTACCTTGCCAACCAGGACGACCACTACCAATATCTTCTAACGCAGCTTCTTCAAATTCAGCACGTGATTTTTTAATGGTGTAAAAGTATGACGAATATAAAGAGTCAATATCAGCTACATAATCAGACTCACCTTGACTCATCCAATTAGAATGACTCATAGTTGTAATTCCAAGCAAATCGCAAGCAGAAGTAATTGGTAATCCTTTACGCAATTTACTTGCCATTAGTTCTATTAATTCTTCATTTAACTTACTTGGTCTACCCATACTCATTATTATTATATAGCATAAACATGAAAGAGTAAATATCGGATAAGACGCGCGGTTTTATTAATTATGTGTAAAAAACTTTCGTGATTATCTGCTTGAGTCATGACGCAGAATTAATAGTTTTAATAGTTTTTTAATAGTTTTTTAATAGTTTTATCGGTATATAATACCGTAATAATAGTTTTAATAGTTTGCTATATATACGTATATATACATAAGAATAAGTTTATAAAAAAGCAAAAAACTATTAAAACTATTAAAGGCATCATTCCATAAGCTAGCTTAAAAACGAATTTGTGATGGATGTCACATTTTCTTGCGTATGCGTAACACAATTAGTAATGGAAAAGGCCGCTTTCGCGACCCATATATACGACCCATAGTAATGGTAGGTTTAATGTACCAAAACTCTGATGTGATAACGTTGAATATTATAACCGCCTGCTCCAATACTTTCAACTCTACATTCACCATCAGTACCGATAATTTTACCATTGATAATTAAGTAACCAGCATTGTCTTGGTCTAAATGTAAATCATCAACATTCACAATTTGACCGACTCTTTCAGTAACACGATTGATAAGATTTAAGATAAGGTTTTCTGCATCTTTAGCATTTTGTTTGTAGAGGTCTTCCAATTTGGTCATATAATATTCTTCCCAATTTCTACCCCATTTATGAGCCATTTCTCTACGGAAAGCTTTGCATTCATCGTATGTATGACGTTCGGAATGGAATGCTTTATATTCTTTACCGATTTCATCTTGCTTCCACTCATCGTATCTGTTCCAGCGTTGGATTAAATTATCACGGAATTCAATGAGAGCTTCTGGTAATTGATTGAGAGTATTACGCTTCGCTTCTTCAACAGCAAGTTGATTTTCATATTTTCTGAGAGTGGCAACTGCATCACGGAGGTTACTAGCAGCATCATATAAACTATAATCATCGCCTTGTAAGAAGCAATCGTATGGATAAACTCTCTTACGGTATTCTCTCAATGGTTCGTAATTACCGTCTTCCATATATTGATTGATGAGTGAGAGAAATTCAGCACTGACTAAAGCAGCGTATTTATTGAATTTCTTTTGAAGTTTTTCAATTTGGGTGGTCTTACTTGTAATTCTTTCTTGGATTGTCATATATTAAATTCTCCTTCTGACAAGTCTATTGTAATATATTTATAATAAAAAGTAAATAATTATTTGCATAAAAAAGCACTATCATTCCGACAGTGCGATAAGATTAGAATTTTAATTCTTCACCATAAATTAATTTTGACATTTCAATATCATCAGCAGGAGAGTATTCATACCAATATAGTTCGTCGTATTTTTTTAATAATTTATTATAAAATACAGTTAATGGTTCTGATTTACCTGTCTCTAAGACACAGATATATTCATCATCATTCTCATAAATACTTCTGATTGGTTGGTATTGTTTAAATAATTCCATTACTTCTTCCATTTGATTATATCCTCCAATCTGTTGCTTAAAGTTTTATTATCTACTCGTGTACATTCTAATGTCGTAGCTTTTAAAGCCTTTCTATCAATTAAATCTTGGATTGTATAAGTTTTATTTATTTGTGAGTCAAATACTTTAATTTCTCCATTTACTACTTCAGCATTTACTGTATGACCGGAACTACAATTCTTCCAGTCCCACGCTAATACAAATCGTGCACCTTCTCCTTCAGCAAGCATATCCTTCTCCATATCTTTAATTAATGCTTTACGTGATGGATAATTTTCACCATTTGGTCGTTTATCATATCTTTTTTGATGAAGCGAACTATCAAAATCTAAAAATGCTTTTTCCATTGCTAAAGTTTGATTATATATTCTATCACTATTGCTTAAATATTTATTAGCTTCAACATCATACCCTCTTCTTCTCATTTCATATGCGATAATACATCTCTGACAGTTAGATGTATACCATTTTCTTTCAGTGGTATGAGGTTGATATTCTAACGACTCAACATAACCATTAGCATTCTGTTTTAATGCATAATCTATAGATTTATTTTTAGATTTAGGTAATTTATCTAAGAATTTTTGTGCTTCTTTTTCACATGCTTTAAGAGCTTTTCTTCTAAAATCATCTATTACTACTTTACGGTCTCTTTTATCTAATTCAGAATTATTAAATTTTAGATAATCTTTAAATCTATTAACCATTGTAAGCATATTATTAGATGGAGCAAATTCTTTAATTAAATCATCCATTTTTTCTTGCATTTCATCATCAATATTAACTTCATAAATATGATAACCATCTTTATAATATTTATCAATTTCATCTTCGCTAATTACTTTAGGATTAGCCCAATAAGAGCCGTCGCTAATATAGTATAATTTTTTATAAGATATTTTAACATCTTCATCTACAGATAAATCAATATCAATATCGTCTTCATCTGCTGTAGATTTTAATTCATCATCTGAATTCTTTTTATTATCAAAAAATTTAGAAATCGCATCTTCTTCAGATTGACCTTTTAAAATAGGAATATGATTGCCATTAACAGTTATCCAACGTTCAATATCTTTATCTTCAACCATTATTATTACCTCCTATAAACATTATATCATTAACAGAGCGTGCGATTACATAAATATGTCCACGAGAACGGATATTGTTCATAAATTTAATTTGGTCAGGTCTTTGTTTACCTGTAGGAGTCTTAACTTCTACATAATATGTGGTTCCATTATTAGATAATATTAATAAATCAGGAAATCCTTCTGGTAAACCTGTATCAAACCATCCTCCATCAGATAATCTCACTTTACCAACATTACATCTGAAACACAATATATCATGCTGACCGCACCATAATCTGATTTCATTCATTATTTTATGTTCCGGTGTCATTCAGGTACTCCTTTAATTCTTTAATGCTATATATATTATATTCTTCTAAAATATCTTCTATAATGCCTAATTTTTGAATTGCATTTTCTAAGTGTTCAATACCAAAATTATCTAACTCATATAATTGTGTATCAAGATTAAATATCGTCATTCTCATCGTATATTTCCTCTTCAATCATATATCCAGATAATGGTTCATCTCTCTCTACAATATAATATAAATAACAATCATAATATCCATCATAAATTTTACGAATTACATTATAAATTTTATTATTTACTTTGACTTTCATTTTTGAAATTCTCCCAACATTCTAACATTTGTTCACGCCATTCACTTTGCAAACTATAAGACTCAATACAATGATTGCGATTTTTACAGTGATTACATTTAAATCTGTAAATAAAACTAGTTTTTTGTTGGTCATTTGTATCAAGCTCATATGGAGTAGCAGCAATATTTTTAAAAGGAATATAAATTGGTTCATCATTTTCATCTAATAAGATAAATTCTTCTCTATCAATACTTAAAAATAATCTTTCTGTATCTGCATAACACACCATATGATTATCTTTATTAATATACCATACTCTATCATTTTCTAAAAGTTGAAGAATATTTAATAAATCAACACCGAAAAATTCTTCGGCATCTTCATATTGACGCAATTTATCAAAAATTATTTTCGCAGTTTCATTATCGCTGATTAACCTTCTATTTAATCCATTTGTTAACTTTTCCATATTTAATTATCTCCTTCTAATTTAAATAATTGTTTTTTCATACATTGATAAGTATTAATAATACCTTCCATTTGTAATTTATTACCATATCGTGTATTTACTTTACCATTATTCATATGATAAGTTACGATACAATAAACATTTTCTCCATTAAATATCCAGTCCATTTTATAAACTGTACATTGGCATTGATTGCTAGTGAATTCCAATATCTTCATATTTATTATAGACCTCCATTAATTCATTGTGTGCACGGACTAAATGATATTTATTCTCTTTATCATTTGACTCTCTAAGCATTTCTAAGACTAATTTAATAGCTTCATTTAATTTGTCTGCCATATTAATACCTCTTTCAGTATCATTATAATATATTTGAAATAAAAATAAAATACTTTTTTAATATTTCCATCTTTTTGTACGATAATTTGATTTTGCAGGTATTACGATATTTGCATAACATACTCCACAACATTCACCTTTTTTATAAGGTCTAGCATCGTGAGTATCTCCTTCAATTAATCTACCACAAATACAACATCTTCTATATACATTCATATTTTTATATGTCATTTCTTTTTCTCCTTCTACTTTCTAAAATTTGTTGAGCCCAATATCGTGGGTTTTTATATCCTCTTGTTATTCCTATTTTAATTAATGCATCTAAATCTTTAGCCATTCCAACTTCTATACGAGCGGCTTTACGTTTAATTTCTGTGATGCGTTCCAACTCGGCTTTTTTATCTTCTTCAATTTGTTTTTGTGTCTTACCATTATCATAACCACAATAAGGACAAATAGGTTTATTTCCAGAATATACTCTTAAACAATTTTTACACTCTCTTACAATGACATCTTGTTCTCTAGAAATATTGCGTACCTTAATATTATTATTTAAAGAATAGTTTCGTGCCTCTGTAGGCATACCATGTGTATATACATTACCAACGTAATCAATGATTATTGCAACTTTTCCTATTCTTGGTGTCAGACAGCGACAGGCCTGTTGAATATAAAGCGTCTCAGATTGTGTCGGACGTAGTAATAAACAACAGTCACATTCAGGTAAAGTAATTCCTTCAGATATTAAATTGCAGTTACACATTATTTGATATTCACCTGCTTTAAAAGCATTCATTAATTTATCTCTTTCTTTTTCTGGAGTACTTGCATCCATATGACATGCTTTAATTCCATTATTATTAAATAATTCACAAATAGATTTACTGTGTTTAATATTAACGCAATAAGCCAGTGCCTGTTTACCTTCTGCCAATTGATGGTAGTATTTAATAATATCACCATAAATTTTACGATCGCACATTGTTTCACCTAACTGTTCATTATTAAAATCAGCACCAGACATACTTACATTAGATAAATCAATATTTAATTTAGGCGCGTATATATCATAAGGTGCAATATAACCACGTTCTATTAATTCATCAGCGCTAATACCATTGATAATATAATCACACGCTAATGATTTATTATCCAATCTTTTTGCTGTGGCTGTAAATAAAATTTTCTTACACTTATAATATTCACAGATTTTGCGATAACTTTCTGCACCTGATATATGTGCTTCATCAATAATTAATAAATCTACTTTACCATTTTCACCTAAATGATGTACTTCTGTAAAGGGTGTTTCAAATCGTGCATTATTAATTAATTGCATATGCTGCCTTAATAACATTCTTCTATGAGTTAATATTAATACATTAGAATTTTTACGATATGCATTATCACAAATTTCTTTTATAATATACGATTTTCCAGACCTACAAGGTAATACAGCACACACAGAATTATATATATGTAATTTATCATATATTTCGTTATAAATAGCTTGTTGATAATCTCTTAGCATTCTAATAAATAAATATCCAAAGCATCTGTAAATTCAATTTTTTCAATTTTACAATTTGCTAAATCTCTTGGAATAATTTCTCCATAATTATTAATTAGTTTAATTCCACGAATATATAAATTAAATTCACAGTTAATTAAACCTAAAATATCTTTTAGTATCATAAAATTCACCTCTTAATTATTGTATCATATACATATTTTGTGGTTAAAAAAAGTAGCATTGGCCATTATGATTAGAAGAGAGTTTCAATGCTACTTAATGTAGGAAGGCAGTATATGTATTGAGGCTTGGAATGAATATTATTTTCTTCCTACAAGTATATTATATATCAGCTTTAAGATAAGGTTAAAACAAAGTCATTAAAATAAAGTTAATTGTTCGTAATCTTTTCTAAATTCTCCAATACCTTTCCATGCTCTTTTAATATACCAATTATAATCTATTACCCATATTAAACTATCTTTCAAAGACTCATTATATACAAATACTTGCTCTGGCAAATTTTCATATAAATTATGTCTCATTTTATCATTTTTATAAATAACACCAGGTGTTTTAGATGCAAATACTCTATTAATATTTTGTAATTTAGTAATATTAATTCCGTCTTCTAATGTAAGATAATCAAATGCACCTGGTTTACAGATAAATTGGAACATTCTAAATTGTTCTTTATATTTTTCAACAGTTTCTTTAGGGTCTATTCCATTCATAAAATATTCTACAATACAATAATGAATAATATATGGTGAGCTATATGTATGACTATCTTCTAAAAATGGATTATCCCACTGCTCATAATATTTAACTGCATTACCTTTAACGTGGATTTTACCACTTTCGTCTCTATACATATAACAATTAACATCTCGTTGATATA
>Ga0265301_10004552_pt1 | contig 13958 bp, 11 predicted proteins | sample AusTroGonzalo_MG_2_FD_193488 | JGI IMG/M metagenome (GOLD analysis project Ga0265301, IMG submission 193488) | Bovine rumen microbial communities from tropical cattle in Woodstock, Queensland, Australia - Gonzalo_04 | ecosystem: Host-associated > Mammals > Digestive system > Stomach > Rumen ...
GACGGCAAAAAAACGGGACAAAATACTAAAATTTTAACATTTCAGTACTTCAAATAGGGTTCCAGCAGGGGATTCACCTCCCCCTCCTCCTTGAGCAAATTTTCGAGCTGATTCCAGTTCTTGATCATACCCTTTTTTTCGCGATGGTTGAAAATCCGCTTCACCTGCTCATAGCTGAGATATGGATGCCGCAGAAGCGTCTTGAAGTCGGCACGGTTAACGTCCAAGGAGCGCGGCTGAACCTCACCTATATTAATATAAGGAGTGGCGATGGCAAAACGGGCGGAGTCCATGCCTTTCACCTCGCGAAGCTGCTCCATGTCGACAAAGCCGCCCAGCCGCTCGCGATACTCGATGATGCGCATCGCCGAATAAGGGCCTATTTGAGGCAATTCCACCAAAGTGGTTGAGTCAACGGTATTCAGGTCGACGACGGGGATGGCCTTTTTAGCCCTTTCCCCTACCCTTTCAGATTTCTTGGGACGTTCAAAAGCCGTATTTGCCTTAATGGGGAAAGGATGCGACTCAACCGATTCTTTTGGCTGTGAGGCTCGTTCTTCTATGGCCGCCTGATGCAGAGCCAACAGGGAGTCGAGGTTATGCAGCGAGGCTTCGTCAAGAGATTGACGAGGTGAGTGGAACAGGCAGAGCACAATCAGGATGAGGATAGCCACTAGAATAGTGACGATGGCTATTCGCTCCCCCTTATTGAATGTCAGCCACTTTTGGAACGATTCCATACGCTATTTGAGCAGTCCGCTGATAAAGACGATGGCGATGGCAACGGGAGCCAGATAACGGATGATAAAGAATATGACCTTCTTCAGCGAAGCCTTGATAGTGCCCTCGTTGGAAACCTCTTCGAAGAACTTCTGCTTGCCCAATTTCCAACCCACAAAGATGACTATGAGCAGACCTCCCAAAGGCAGCATGATATTGGACGACAGGAAATCCAACATGCTAAAGACCGTATAACCATCGCGGGCAAACGGAGAGTCGGACATCAGGCTCAAGGAAGCAAAGACGCCCAACACCATAGTGCCCGCGCAGGCCAACACTGTGGCCCAACGACGTTTAATATGAAGCTCCTCGGAGAGATAGGCCACCGCCACCTCGAGTAAAGAGATGGTGGATGTAAGTGCCGCAATAGCCAGGAGAACAAAGAAGACCAGGCAGAACCAATAGCCCCCGGTCATCTGGTTGAAAAGCATCGGCAGGGTGTTAAACACCAGGCCCATACCTGCTTCTGGCTTCACACCGAAGGAGAATGCGGCGGGGAAGATGACCAGACCCGCCAGCAGAGCGATGAAAGTATCAGCCAAGATCACAGAAAAAGCCGTGCTGGTCAGGTTATCCTCCTTTTTGATATAAGAACCGTAGGTGATGAGGATGCCCATTCCAAGACTCAGCGAGAAGAAGCCCTGACCTAAGGCGTCGATGAGCACCTCGCCGGTAATCTTGGAGAAGTCGGGCTTAAAGAGGAAAGCCAGCCCCTCGCCTGCCCCAGGCAAAGTCATGGAACGTACAGCCAGGACAATCATGATGACCAGCAGCAGGGGCATCAGAATTTTAGCGAATTTCTCGATGCCTTTCTCCACGCCACGGCCAACCACGATGCCAGTGATAAGGATAAAGAGGCCCTGCCACATCACATTACGCCAGCCCATATCGTGGAAGGCGTCAAATTCAGCCTCAAGGGTAGCCAAATCCTTTCCTTGGAACGAGTTGGTGGCTGCTTTGAAGATATACTCTAGCGTCCAACCCGACACTGTGGAATAGAAGGAAAAGATGAGGAAGCCACAAATCACGCCCATATAGCCGACGACAGGCCAGGCCGATTTGGGTGCCAACTTCCTGAACGCTCCCACCGAACTACTCTGCGTCCGGCGTCCGATGACCAGTTCGGAGAGCATCACGGGAATGCCGATCAAGAACACCACAATGAGGTAAACCAGAAGGAAGGCGGCGCCTCCATTCTCGCCCAATTCACATGGAAACCTGTAGATATTGCCCAATCCTATTGCGGAACCCGCAGCGGCGGCAATGACGCCTAGCTTGGAGCCAAAACCATCGCGATTTTTCTTCAGTTCTGCCATAGCCTATCTCTTTTCACCGTAAGCCAGGTCACCAACATCACCGATGCCGGGCACAACGTAGGCACGGGCGGTGAGTTCCTCGTCGATGCTGCCCACCCAGATGGTGACAGGGAGGCGCGACATGGTGCGTTCAACATAATCCAAGCCGTCTTGCGAAGCCACCGCCACGGCGATATGAATCTCCTTGGGTACCATATCCTCCATCAGACCTTTCAAGGTCTTCACGATAGACTCGCCCGTAGCCAGGAGCGGGTCGCAAAGGATAAGGATGCGGTCCTCGATATCAGGCGAGGAAAAGTACTCAACGCGGATTTCGGAGTCTTCCTCGTTCTTGTCATATTTGCGATAGGCGGCGATGAAAGCGCTGTCGGCCTGGTCGAACATGCTGAGCATTCCATTGTGGAAGGGCAAGCCCGCACGCAGGATGGTAGCGATGACAGGTTGCTCGTGCATCGTGCGAATCTGCTTGATGCCCAGAGGGGTGGCCACCTCTTCGTCGTCATACTCAAAACTCTTGCTGATTTCGTATGCCATCACTTCGCCAATGCGTTCGAGGTTGCGGCGAAAGCGCATGCGGTCTTGTTGGATGACAGCGTCGCGCAGTTCAGCCATGTATTGGTTGAAGACGCTGTCGGTGCGTTCCAAATTGTGAATTTCAATCATATCTGTTGGTGTTTGTTTCGTTATGGCACAAAAATAGGCATTTTTTTTCAAATACCACCAATGCATCAGAATTTTTGTCTACTTTTGCATCACAAACTAAATAGAAAGGAAACAAAACCATGGCAGAAGACCTGAAAAACAACTGGAAAAAAGTAGGTAAAGACTTTACTTCATTCGGCTCGGATCTGGGCAAGTCGCTTTTGAACACGATGAAGACCGGAGTGCGTGCGGCAACAAAATGGGCCGAGGAAGACGATAAAGCCGAAGCTGAAGCTACAGCCGAAGAGCCCAAAGCCGAAGAAGCTCAAGCTGAAGAGCCCAAGGCGGAAACCGAAGAAGCTCCCAAGGCAGAGTAATAATCATCTTATTAGACTGATTTCTTTTTCCAAACCTTCAACAAGGCCTTTCCTAATGGGGAGAGCCTGTTGAAGGTATAAGAAGGGTATTGCACCTCCACGCCCCCGAAGCCAAGATAGAAACGCGCCAGGTTTTCATCGTCAGAGCCTTCGAAGTCGAAAGTTAATGGATGACCCGCGTATTTCCGTATGACCTGGTCCATGAGGAAGGTCATGGCTTGGCGTTGTTTGCCTTCCACATTAAGGCCCGAAAACAGGAAGGTAATCCGATTGTTGGCTTTCATGAAGATGGCAGCGCAGAGCAACTGCCCAACCCCTACTTCGCTCACTCCCAGCATGAAGGCAGCGTTGCGCTTTTGGGCCTCCTGACCCAGGCGGGTCATCACATTATACTCGGCATCGCCCCATTTGTTGAGCAAAGCTCCGCGGTTATCACGAAACAGGGCCACCACATGATAAGGAATCACCGAAGTGACAAGTTGCAAGTTGCAGTTCTCGGCCTTAGCCAGGTTGCGCTTTGTGTTCTGATGGTAGTTGGCGCGGATGGATTCATAGTCGCAGTTCAGGTCGAGCAGCACATTGCGATGGTATTCGACACCTTGCTTGCCTTCAGCAAACACATTGTCTTCGTTGAGTCTAATCTCGGCAAAGCGGTATTTCGGAGGGATGGCGTTGAGGAAGGCCTCAGTCGTTTCAACCATCATCAGCGAGTGAGAGAAAACGCCGAGTTGTTGCACAAAATAGGGCTGGAAGAGGTAGTTAACGCCGAACTTCTTCCCACCTGTGAGGGGCATCACAGCTTGATAATCATCGTCGACGAGGGCTTCCCAGCCTGGGTGGACGATGTCAAGATACCATGAATAGGCATAGACATTGCCACAGGCGGCGATGAGGGCATCCCAACGAGGTTTGTCTATCTGACTATGTGACAGGTATTTGATCATCGTAAATATATTCCAGGAGTTTGCGGTATATCTCGGGCCAGCCAACCCAACGTTGTTCGCCGCCAAGGGTCTCGTTGTGGGTGAGATAGATAAAGGTGCCGCCAACGGCTTTTACCTCGTCGATAAGCTGACAGGCGAGCGTGAAAGAAGCGTCAACATCGAGATTGAGATAGTCGCGCATCGTGCCATCCATCAGGGCGAAGGGGTGCACGCGAAGGTTGGTGACCATATCGTTCTCCAAGTCGTAGAAACGGAAGGTATCGGCAATGCCCGCCCGGAAACCCGCCTGTGAGGCAAAACCCATAGTATAGTCATCGAGAATATCCATCTCGATGAGTTTCTGGTAACTGCGAGGCAGATTCATCCTCAGGAAATGTTGGCGACTCTTGGTCAGGGGACGATGAAGCACCTCGCTGAGGCTATCTATTTCTTTCCGCAGCTTATCGCTGTCGAGGTAGGACGAAAATGAGGGATGGATGCCTACGTCAGCGTAGTCGCCAAGGCGTTTGATAAGCGCTTGGAATGAAGGTTTGCGGATGGGAATGTTTTTGTCGTTGGTGTCGTATTCCCCGCAAAGGATAAAATAGATGGGCTTGAGGTGGAATTCCTTTTGCAACTCAAATTGGAAATCAAAAGAATCGAAAGGATCCTTGCGCTTGCCACGCAACACCTGATGGCGTTCGCGGATGCGTTTTCTGTCACCTGATGCCAGGTCTTTTAGAAAACCACCTACAGTACGGTATAAGCCCTTGCTCTTGTATGCCCATGCGGCATCGATATCGTATGTGGGGACGAAAGTGAATTTGGGTTGCCTGATAGTAAGCAGAGGATAGAGTGCTTTGAGTCTCTTGCCCAGAGCCGTTGCCCAGATATTCACCAAGGGTTTCTGCAACATGCCGTTTTCGAACATCCAAGTCGACTCAGCGCGGAAGCGGCCAAACTGGTCATGCACCTGAGTGAGATATTCCTCATAGCGCGAGACCAAGAAAAACGAGGCAGCGAAGACATCAAAAGGCAACAGGTTACCCTGCCCGAACACCGCGTATGGAGCCACGGTACCTTCGAAGGACGTCGTGCGAAACGATTGCTCGTGGATATGCCGTTCGAAAAGGGTGTCGACTGCTTTCACGAAAGGCTCGTCGCCAAGGTGTTGTGTGCCATAATGCAACTTGGGTTCCTCACAGGATCGAAACCGGTCGACGTCCGTGGTCAATTCGTATTCCAGGCCCAGTAATTGACTGAGCACCAAGTCGAAGACGTATATGACGCGACCCGTGACCTTTGGAACGAGTATAAGCATTTTCATTGGCACAAAAATAAGAGGAATTTCGATACGAAGCGTAAAAAACCTAAAAATGTTGCATCTTGGCGAAAGTAACGCCGAAAAGTTGTACTTTTGTCGTTTTAAAACCAAGGCTATATCCGCTATGGAAAACTTTGTTGTATCTGCAAGAAAATACAGGCCGATAACCTTTGACACCGTTGTGGGTCAAGGCTCCATCACCAACACTTTGAAGAACGCCATCCGCAACAACACGTTGGCCCAAGCCTTCCTGTTCTGCGGTCCTCGTGGTGTGGGCAAGACCACTTGCGCACGTATCATGGCCAAGACCATCAACTGCCTGAACCCCACCGAAAACATGGAGGCCTGCAACGAATGCGAGTCATGCAAAGCCTTCAATAACAATGCCTCATTCAACATATATGAGCTTGACGCGGCTTCCAACAACTCCGTTGAGGACATCCGCAGCCTGGTTGACCAAGTGAGGATCCCTCCCCAGATCGGGCAGTACAAGGTTTACATCATCGACGAAGTCCACATGCTTTCGGCGGCGGCTTTCAATGCCTTCCTGAAGACCCTGGAGGAGCCACCGGCGTATGCCAAGTTCATACTTGCCACGACGGAGAAGCACAAGATCATCCCAACCATCCTATCGCGCTGTCAGATCTTTGACTTCAAGCGCATCACGGTGGACGACATCGCCAAGCACCTGGCTTTTGTGGCCCAAAGCGAAGGCGTCAACGCCGAGCCCGAAGCCCTGAACATCATCGCCCAGAAGGCCGACGGTGCCCTGCGCGACGCGCTCTCCATCTTCGACCAAATGGTGAGCTTCAGCGGCAAGAACATCACCTACAAGGATGTCATCGACAACCTCAACGTGCTCGACTACGATTATTACTTCCAGATTGTCGACCACATACTTCGCGGAAACACCAGTGATATCCTGCTTATCCTCAACGACATCATCGGAAAAGGCTTCGAACCCCAACACTTTGTCAACGGCTTGGGTAACCACTTAAGGAGCCTCATGGTATGCAAAGACCCCGCCACGGTACAACTCCTGGAAGTCAGCGAACAACTCAGACAGCGTTACCTTATGCAGGCACAAGTCACTCCCCTACCCTTCCTAATCAAGGCTTTGGAAATCAACAACCAGTGCGACATTGACTACCGCGCTGCCAACAACAAACGCTTGCATCTGGAGATTGCCTTATTAAAGATGTGTGCCCTTTGCAGCCAAGCCTTAAACATGCCCACGGCACAGGTGCAACCCGTGCAGGTGGCACAGAACAAACCGGCGCAACCCGTTAAGGTCCCAGAGCCTGTCGAAGAGCCGACCAAGAACCCGACTGTCCAGCCATCGTCCGCACAGCCCCAGACTATTGTCCGTCCCCGTGGAACCACCAGCAGCATCAGTATCAACAAAGCCATGCAGCAAGCTGAACAGAAGGCTGAAGAAAAGGAAGAAACATGGGACAAACCCTTCACCCAAGAGCAACTGACTGCCGCATGGGCCGACTTCGTTAACCGTTACAAGAACTACGAAAAGCATTCGCCTAGTTTCCTGGCTGCAATGAGCAAATATACACCCAAGCTCGGACCCAACTTCGAAATCCATTTCGATGTGGATAACATGCTATTTCTGCAGGAAACAGATGGCATAGGTTTCCTGAAAAACCACTTAAAAAACAACCTACATAACAACCAATTCCAACTCAAGCCCAGACAAATGGAGCGTCCTGCCGAGATAGAAGCCTATACCGACAAGGACAAATTCGAGAAGATGGTGGAAGAAAGGCCATATCTGAGGGACTTGCAGACAGAATTAAAACTGGAAGGAGATCTATAGAATGCGGAATGTTGAATGCAGAATGCGGAATATTGAAATTTTGATTTACTAAATTTTAATTATAAACTTAAATGAAGACAAAACACATTATCGCCATGATGACATTATGCACAGTGGCAGCGGGCTGCGGACCTAAGGCGGTCGAGGCCCCGAAACCTGAGAAAGTAGTTGTTCCGGCCATCGAGCTGAGCAACATGGACACCACCATCAACCCTGCGGACGACTTCTTCCGCTACGCCAACAACAACTGGCTGAAGAACAACCCCATCCCTGAAGAGTTCTCCTCCTACGGAGCCTTCACCGAGATTGACCTGAACAACGACAACCTCATCAAGGAAATCATCGACGAGGTCTCGAAAGACTCAACAGCAGCCAAAGGCAGCATCGCCCAGAAGATCCGCGACTTCTACAACGCCGGTATGGATTCCGTCGCCATCGACGCTCGCGGTTACAGCGAACTGACCCCCTACTTTGAGCAAATTGAAGCCCTTGACGACAAAGCCCAATTGGCCTCTCTGCTCGGCGACCTCCACAAGAACGGCTTCGGCGGCTTCTTCTATGCCGGTCCCAGCCTCGACCCCAAGGACGCCGAACACTACATCATGCACCTCTACCAAGGCGGCCTCAGCTTAACTGACCGTGACGACTACCTTGTGCCCGAAACCCAGGAGATGCGCGACAAGTACGTTGAACACGTCGCCAAGATGTTCCAACTCACCGGCACCGACTCCATCGAAGCCGCTAAGAAAGCCCAGGGCATCCTCAAACTCGAGACCCAACTGGCCAAAAACTCAATGAGCCGTGTGGAACGCCGCGACCCCGACAAGACCTACAACATGCGTAGCGTTGAGGAATTACAGAAATCAACACCAAACTTCCAGTGGAATGACTACTTCACCAAAGCCGGCTGCCCCGCTTTTGAGAACCTAAATGTGGGCATGCCTGCTTTTGTCGCTGCCCTTGACAAAGTTATCCTCAACACGGATCTCAGCACCATCAAGGACTACCTCCGCTGGAAAGTCATCCACGGCAGCGCTTCTCTGCTGAGCAGCGAACTCGATGCCGAAAACTTCAGTTTCTACGGCAACTACCTCTATGGACAAGAAGTGCAGCAGCCCCGTTGGCGCCGTATTCTTGGTGCCACATCCGACTGCCTCGGCGAAGCCGTTGGACAGCTCTATGTGGAGAAACACTTCCCCGCCGAAGCCAAAGAGCGCATGCTGAACCTCGTCGGCAATCTCCGCACCGCTTTAGGTGAACGCATCAAGGCTTTAGACTGGATGAGTGATGAGACCAAAGCCAAAGCCCTCCATAAGCTCGACTGCTTCAACGTGAAGATTGGCTACCCGAACAAATGGAAGGACTACAGTGCCCTTGACATCACCCCAGAGTCTTACTTCCAAAACCTCCACAAATACATCGCCTTCGAGAATGACATCGACATGGCCCGCCTCAGCAAGCCCGTCGACAAGGAGGAATGGTTCATGACGCCCCAGACCGTCAACGCATACTATAGCCCCGAAATGAACGAAATCGTATTCCCCGCTGCCATTCTTCAGCCTCCGTTCTTCAACATGGATGCTGACGATGCCGTCAACTATGGTGGCATCGGAGTGGTAATCGGCCACGAGATGACCCACGGCTTCGATGACCAGGGGTGCAAATATGATGAAAAGGGCAATCTCAACAACTGGTGGACCGAAGAAGACGCCACTAAGTTTGCCGCACGCACAGCCCAACTCGTAAAGCTCTTCAATGAATTCCAAGTGAGAGGCAATCAGATCAACGGTGAACTCACCCTTGGTGAGAACATTGCAGACCTCGGCGGTTTGAACATTGCATGGGATGCCTATCAGATGACCGAAGAAGCTAAAGCCAATCAAAACATCGACGGTTTCACTCCCGCCCAGCGTTTCTTCATCAGCTACGGCACCATCTGGCGCAACAACTCGCGCGACAAGTACATTGAACGTCAAGTAAAGACCGACGTTCACTCGCCTGCCGAGGCACGCGTTAACCGTACCCTTGGCTCGATGCCTCACTTCTATGAGGCTTTCGAAATCACGCCCGAAAACGGCATGTATATCGCACCTGAAGAACGCGCCTGTATCTGGTAATGAGTCTGAAGCAAACCATAGGGAAAGCAAGACTCAAGCTCGGGGGGTGGAAAATGATCAACAACTACCCCGACCTCGGTAATGCCGTCTGCATTGTGGCACCACACACCGCCATCAAGGACTTCTTTATCGGCTTGGCGTTCTATTGGGCCCAAGACATCAATTTCAAAGCCATGATGAAGGTGGAGTTTTTCCAATATTGCGGCGGCATCCTAAGTTGGCCCTTGAAGAAACTTGGTGCCATCCCCGTCAACCGAGGTCACCAGAACCACCTTGTGGAACAGATGGTTGAGATGTTCAGCCATAGCGAAAACACCCATTTGGTCATCTGTCCAGAAGGTACACGCAAGAAGGTAAAGCATTGGAAGAAGGGCTTCTACGTCATCGCCGAAGGAGCCCATCTTCCCATCGCCGTCGGCTACCTCGACTATAAGAGGAAAGTCTGCTCTCTTGAGAAGGTAATATACCCCTCGGGCGACTACGATAAAGACCTCGCTGAGATATGGGATTACTACCGCTCGTGCAAGGTCATGGGGAAACACCCCGAGCTATTCAACCTCTACGACGACTACAAAAACGACTAAGTTATGATAGACCTGAGTACAAAGATTCACGATAAGTTCACGTTGGAATTCAAAGTGGGGTTCAACACCCAACATGATGGAGAGCCAACGAAATACCGCGACTATGTGATGAACACGTGGATCTTTGTACCCAACAGTCTTGACATCAATGCCGCAAAATACAGCAAGGAAGACTTCTACCGCGACCTGAAGTCAGGCGTACGTCTTATCACCCCTTCCTACGGGCTGTATGAGCTGGCCCATGACAACGCCCTGCTCCCCAACCAAGCCCTAAGCGCCAGCTTCGATAAGCTCAGCAATACCCCTGACGACACTCAGGATTTGGTTCACTCCATCAAAATGTTCTGCGCCATTGCCAAAAGTGCCTTCCGCGACGAGTGTTTCACCGCAGCTCAAGAGCCTGATAATGCTAAGAGAATGGAATTGACCCTTCGATTCCTCGCCAATGGAACCACGGTGCTCGAACGTTTCAGGAATCTGTTTGACCAGCTTAATGAATCCAATACCACCGATAGGACGAAGCAAGTGCTGGCCTACGGTGATGAGTTTCTCAGCAACGTGCTGGAAAAATACGCCTACCGGCTTCGCGATGCCATACGACTCCATCACCCTGAGGATTATCCTAGTTTGGAACCCCGCTTCAAGGAAGTCCTATTCGGCGAACGCGCCTATAGGGAACAACGCGACTACCTCAACGTGAAAGTTGACGAGCCCAAGGGCAACGAGGACTTCGTTTTCCGCGCCAGTCTACTCAAGAAGTTCACAGAGAGTGACCTATACCTTAATGCCACCAAGCGAAAAAACACCTTTTTGGTGGAGCAGATTCTATACAGCCTTGCTGCAGGAGCCGCTATGGTAGTGGCAACCCTTTCTTCCTTCTTCTTCCAACAACGTTACGGCAATTTTACCCTACCCTTCCTTATCGCCCTGGTAATCAGTTATATGTTCAAGGACAGGCTGAAAGACTGGCTGCGTCTGTTCTTTGCCAAACGTGTCAGCAACAAGGTGTTTGACACCCGTACTGATTTCCGCGTCAAGAACAAGTACATCGGATGGAGCAAAGATAGCGTCGACTTTATCGACAGCGAAAAAATCCTCCCCGAGGTAATCAAACTGCGTAGCCGCAATGCCCTCTTTGCCGAGGTAAGCGGGAAGGACGAGAAAGTGCTGCTATTCCGTAAAAAGGTTCAGCTCTGGCCCAGCGAGTTGGCCAAAGCCAGCCCCTATCCCCTCAGGGGCATTAACGACATCATGCGCTACAACCTGACGGAATACACTCGCAAGATGGATAACCCGAGTTTCCCCCTCTCGGGCACTTGGGAAGACAACGATTACAAACCTATTATAGGGAAAAAGGTCTATCACATCACCTTCATCATCCAATGCGTCTACGAAGGTGTGACCGAATACAAGCGCATCGTGGTGCGTTGCGACAGAGACGGCATTGTGAATGTAAAGGTGAGCTGATTACTTAACTTCAACAGTATCGGAAAGCGCACAGTTTTCTGAACTCCCACCTACCATAACAGTAAACTCGCCTGGCTCAAAATGCCATCCCTTTTCCTTTGAATACACAGCCAAATCACGTTGGGTAAGATAAAATGCCACTTGGCGGGTTTCACCTTTATTAATATGTACGCGCCGAAAACCTTTCAACAGTTTTGAGGTGGGAGCGACAGAGGCCACTTCATCGCGAACATAGAGTTGAACCACTTCGTCGCCGTCAAGAGGACCTGTGTTTTTCACATTACAGATAACTTTGTATAGCGTATCCATTTTGGATATAGTTGCAATCTGCAAATCGCTGTACTCAAACTGGGTATAACTCAAGCCATAGCCAAAGGAGAACAATGGTTTGGCAGATTCCTCCACATAATCGCCTGTGGCAGGTTGAGAGTAATAGACAGGAATCTGTCCCACAGAACGGGGAATAGAAATCGGCAAACGTCCTGCAGGATTGTAGTCACCCCATAGGATATCAGCCAAGGCGGAGCCACCTTCCATGCCAGGATACCAAAGCGTCAACAAAGCGTTGGACTTCTCGCTGGCAAGATTCATATCCAAAGGACGGCCCTGGATGAAGACCGTCACGACGGGTTTGCCCACAGCATAGATGCGTTGCATCAGTTCTTCCTGTTTGCCCAAAAGATTCAATGTGGAGCGGTCATAGCCTTCGCCACAGTCCATATCGGAAATATGGTTATCAACTATGGCGGCACCCGTTTCCTCATAACTTGTCTTGAAATCGCGGGCTGAGGAACCTCCTACCACCAGCACTACCACATCCGCCTTTTGAGCGATTCTTACGGCTTCTTCAATATCGGCATCATTTTCATCACGGATGGCACAACCTTTGGCATATAGCACTTCCGCTCTTCCCTTTTCACGAATGCCTTCCAATATCGTCACGATACGTTCAGGAGCCTGTGGAGCTGTGTAGTCACCTAACTGGTTGTACATATTGTCGGCATTCGGCCCGATAACCGCCACCTTATTAATATAGTCACCCAATGGGAGGATGCCATCATTTTTCAGCAAGACCGCCGACTCCAAGGCAACCTGCTTGGCGAGTTGCGCATTCTCTTTCGTACCGACCTCTGCTTCTGCTAAGGCCTCATCAACGTATGGATTGTCGAATAGTCCAAGGTCGAATTTCAGTTGCAGGACATGGCGTACGGCTTTGTCGATATCAGCTTCTTCGATAAGACCTCTTTGTAAGGCCACCTTCAGGAAACCGCCATAGTTGTAGCCTCCCAAGTCGATGTCAACCCCCGCCTTCAAGGCAAGGGCCGCGGCTTCGGCTGGGTCTGCGGCAACATGCTGGGTGGCATAGATGGCGTTGACAGCATTCAAATCGGAAAAGACCACGCCCTTGAAGTTCCATGAATTGCGCAAGACTTCCTGAAGAAGCCAGGCGTTTGCCGAACAAGGTATGCCATCAATAGTATTATAGGAAGTCATCACACTTTTAGCCCCGCCTTCACAGATGGCTTTCTCAAAAGAAGGCAAGTAATCCGACATCAATCTGTTCGGTCCCGCTTCTGCTGTTGCGGCATTATGTCCACCTTGAGGAATACCATAGGCTACCAGATGCTTGAGGGTGGCGCAAACGTTTTTCTGCATCCCCTTGACAATCGCTGCACCCAAAACACCAGAAAGATACGGGTCTTCACCCATAGTCTCTTCCACTCTGGACCATCTCGGGTCACGAGCTATGTCGAGGACAGGGCCATAACCGATTTGGGCACCTTGTAAACGGATTTCGCGTCCCATCACTTCGCCCACTTGTTCCATCAAGGCAGGATCCCAAGTGCTGGCTTGGCCTATTCCCGTAGGGAAAACTGTAGTTCCAACAGCCATGTGGCCATGAGGCGTTTCCTCGCAGAACAATAGAGGGATGCCTAATCGGGTGTTTTCCACCGCATGGCGTTGTATCATATTCAGCAATTTTGCTGACTCGCGTGGATGCAATCCTGTCTCCACCGTTTTTCGGGACCAAGGGTCTGCACGAAGCACCGCCCAACATGAGCCAAGCGGCATCGTGTCCATCCTGCCAAGGAAATCGTCGGTAAACCAAAGAGAATCACCCTCCTTGCCGTATAAATTGAAGCCTATGGGGCAACTCAGCTGACCACATTTCTCCTCGAGAGTCATTTGGGACAACAAGGTCTCTACCTTGTCTTGCTTTTTAGCGCAAGACATCAAGACCAAAACAATCAGCAAGGGAGCAAAGCGTCTCATCACACCAAATGGGCAATCAAGTCTTCGCGTTCACCAGGGAGCATGTCGATAACAGGAATCTCCACCATCGTGTAACAACCCGGTTGTAGGCGCATCGTGGCTCGGGCCACGTTAACCAAAACCTGTCCCGTCAAAGCAGGATTGTTGATGCTCATATTGAACTCCATACGTTGATTCTGGGTCTTCCCCGAGACACCCTTGCGCACCAAGTTGACGCCATGACCCATATCGCGGACTGCATCCACGCTGTCCACGGCAAACACATGAGTCTCGTCGCTGGCAAAATAAGGATCAGTCTTGATGTCTTTAGTCACCTGCTCAAGGGT
>Ga0265301_10004555_pt1 | contig 13954 bp, 11 predicted proteins | sample AusTroGonzalo_MG_2_FD_193488 | JGI IMG/M metagenome (GOLD analysis project Ga0265301, IMG submission 193488) | Bovine rumen microbial communities from tropical cattle in Woodstock, Queensland, Australia - Gonzalo_04 | ecosystem: Host-associated > Mammals > Digestive system > Stomach > Rumen ...
CAACCCGAACCAGATACTGCTGGCCCTGAAGAAGAACATCCACCGCCGTGAGATAGAGACAGAGGTCACACAGAGTCAGTACCAGCAGAACTTCCAGCAGATAGCCATGCAGATTCTTGACTGCCAGGACTGGAAGGACTGGGTGGATGTGTACAAACGGCTGGTACACTGGGAGCTGGAGCTCAGCGCCACTGACAGCAGCATGACAGAGATGCTGAAGATGCAGAAAGAGGATGCCAACAACGGGTTTGCGAAATATATCAAGAAGCACTACCTCGACTGGGTGGCGTCACTCACCCCCAACAACCCCGACGCATCATCCCGTCCGCGGCTATCCCCAGAGATCTTCAAGACGAAAATCTTCCCGTTCCTGAACGAAGGCAAGAAGGTGTTCCTCGTGGTGCTCGACAATTTCCGCTACGACCAATGGCGTATCCTCGCCCAGGAACTCAGCGAACAGTTCGACATCGACGAAGACCTCTACTGCAGCATCCTGCCCACCGCCACGCAATATGCGCGGAATGCCATTTTCAGTGGACTGATGCCCAACAAGATTGCGCAGATGTTCCCAGACCTATGGGTAGATGAAGACGAAGAGGAAGGTAAGAACCTGAACGAGGAGCCACTCATCAAGACACAGCTGGAACGATACAGGCGGAAAGAGAGCTTCTCCTACCACAAGATCAACAACTCTGCCGACGCCGAGAAGTTCCTTCAGCAGTGGAGAGGTATGGAGAAGAATCAGCTGAATGTTGCGGTGTTCAACTTCATCGACATGCTCAGCCACGCCCGTACAGAGTCCAGAATGGTCAGGGAACTGGCCAGCAACGAGAGTGCCTACCGTAGCATCACCCGCTCATGGTTCCTGCATTCCGTCATCTCCGACTTCTTCAAACTGCTGGCACAGACAGACTGCAAGGTCATCGTGACCACCGACCACGGCAGCATCCGTTGCACTCAGCCGGTGAAGATTGTTGGCGACAGAAACACCAACACCAACCTGCGCTACAAGCTGGGAAAGAACCTGGCATACGACGACAAGAGCCTCTACATCATCAAGGAACCACAAAAGGCCCTGCTTCCCATGCCCAACCTCTCTACCAGCTACGTCTTCGCCACCGGCGACTCGTTCTTCGCCTACCCCAACAACTACAACTATTACGTGTCATACTACCGTGACACCTTCCAGCATGGCGGCATCTCCATGGAGGAGATGATCATCCCACTTATCACACTAACAGGAAAAAAACGATAGATATGGAAATAAAGATCAATGATTTAGAACATATCCGTGAGGCGGCCAGACAGTTCATCGACGCCATAGGTACAGAACATGTCTTTGCCTTCTATGGCAGCATGGGAGCGGGAAAGACGACATTCATCAAGGCCATCTGTGAGGAACTGGGAGTCAGTGATGTCGTTACCTCACCGACCTTCGCCATCGTCAATGAATACCGGACCTCCAGCGGGGAGACCATCTACCACTTCGACTTCTACCGCATCAAGAAGCTGGAAGAAGTCTATGATATGGGCTATGAGGACTATTTCTATAGCGACGCCCTTTGCTTTATAGAGTGGCCGGAAATGATGGAAGAACTGTTACCCGACAATGCCGTCAGGGTAAGCATCAAAGAAAATGCTGACGGTACACGCACCGTCAGCAGGTCATAGGTTCTGTTCCTGGAAGTCCAGGTCGGCCTGTACGATGAAGAAGACTTCCTCCGGGTTAAACGAAGAACTGAAGCCCTCCTCTTTCGCACGATTACATACATACTCCGCCACCTTCTCCATGTCGATGTCCACCTCATCGGCATCCGTATCCAGAATGCCGCTGGTGTAATAGTAGTCCACAATAAGGTCCATCATGTACAGGATGTCCTTATCGCTGTAGAACTTCTTCATATCCGACGACAGTTGTGTGCGGATAAACGCCAGTTCCCGTCTGTTCTCCTCCTCGTCCAGACGGATCTCCTCGTCGATACTTGCCATCTTAGAGCAGGGTCTTGAATTTAGCATCCAGACTGGCCTTCGACTGTGCGCCGATCACCTTGTCCACAACCTCACCTTGCTTGAAGAACAGGATGGTGGGGATATTACGGATGCCGAACTCAGCGGCCAGATCCTCATTCTCCTCCACATCGCACTTGCCGACGACCAACTTTCCGTCGTACTCCTCTGCCAATTCTGTAATAATGGGAGCCACCATACGGCAAGGACCGCACCATGTGGCCCAGAAATCCACTACCAAAGGCAGATTACCAGCCTTCAGACTCGCAAAATTCTCACTTGTGATTGTTACTTCCATTGTTCTTACTGTTTTAAATGAATACTAAAAGTTTATTATCTCATTTGCAAATACCATGCCACTCTCACCATGTTTCATGATTAATTGATCTTATAGTCAAGCATATCATGCCGTTCGATGTAGTCGATCAGCGTATGTCGCACATCCACGCCTTCATGCCTGCTGCGGAGCAATACATGCTTCTCACCCTTTGAGTCGCGTAACTGGAAAAAGAGTTTCGTCTTGCCCGGATTAGAAGAAATCAACTCGCTGAGGTCTGCCACAACCTGCTCGTCGAGCATATCAGTCACCATTGAGATGGTGATACGGTCGAGGGCCTTGTCCTTGATGGTCTGCAGATACTCTACGCTCTGGATCTTCAAGTCGAACACGTTCTCTTTGTAAGGTCGCGCCTGTACCTTAGCCATCACGTAGACAGAGGCGCCTTCGGTAAACATGCCACTCCATTTGCCCCAGTCCTCACCAAACAAAGGCACTTCACCAGAACCCTCGAAATCCTCAATGACCACGATGCCGAAGGGTTTTCCGTTCCTCGTAAAACCAGTCCTGACACTTGTCACGATGCCACCGATGATAACATCCTCACGATCGCGAAGGTTTGACACATCTGCCAATTCGACACACCTGGTATTACACAGGTTGTCGAGAATGATCTTATACTCATCGAGCGGATGGGCTGAGAGATAGATACCCACCAGGTCGCGTTCCTTGTTCAACCGTTCGATATCACTCCAACGGCCCTCTGCCTTCGGGATGGGCGGCGTGGCGATCTCCACCCCGCCAAAGTCTCCAAACAGCGAGTTCTGCATCTGATTCTTCTCCGCCTGATAGGCCTGTCCATAGCGCACCAGCGTATCGAGGAACATCTCTCCCTTGGTGTTGGTTGCGAAATAATCCTCACGACGGATGCCAAAGCTGTCGAAGCCGCCACTCAGTGCGAGACTTTCGTAAGCCTTTCTGTTCACTGACGAGAAACTGACTCTCTGGGCAAAGTCGAAGATATCCCTGTAGGGACCGTTCTTCTCCCGTTCGGCGATGATGGCCTGGGCCGCAGAGTCGCCCATACCCTTGATGGCTCCCAAGCCGAAGCGAATCTGACCATGATGGTTCACACCGAACTTCTCATACGACTCGTTGACATCAGGCCCCAGGGTGTCGATTTTCATGCGTTTGCACTCGTCCATAAGTTTGGTGATTTCCGTAATCTGGTCACGGCGACGGCTCATGATGGCCGCCATGAACTCTGCCGGGTAGTTGGCCTTCAAATAGGCCGTCTGGTAAGCCACCCACGAGTAACAAGCCGCATGCGACTTGTTGAACGCATAGGAGGCGAAAGCTTCCCAGTCGCTCCAGATCTTCTCCAGCACCTTGGGGTCGTGACCGTTCTTCTTTCCGCCTTCGATGAACTTGGGTTTCATCGCATCGACGATATCTTTTTTCTTCTTACCCATGGCCTTACGCAAGGCGTCGCTCTCACCACGGGTAAAGTCTGCCAACAGTCGTGACAGCAACATCACCTGCTCCTGATACACCGTGATGCCGTAGGTATCCTTCAGATATTTCTCCATCACGGGGATGTCGTAGGTAATCGGCTCGTCACCATGCTTACGACGGATGAACTGTGGGATATAGCCCATTGGTCCCGGGCGATAGAGGGCGTTCATGGCGATGAGATCCTCGAAAACGGTGGGTTTCAGCTCACGCAGGTATTTACGCATGCCGTCAGACTCAAACTGGAACGTGCCGACGGTACCACCCTCCTGATATAACTGATACGTCTTGGGGTCGTCGATAGGGATGTTATCCAGATCAACCTCGATACCACGGGTACGCCGGATGTTCTCGCAGGCCTCCTTCAACTCGGAAAGTGTCTTCAGGCCCAGAAAGTCCATCTTGATCAGTCCTGTTGACTCGATGACATGACCGTCGTACTGCGTACAGTTAGTCTTAGTGCCCTTGAAATCCGGATCATCAGCGGTTGACACGGGCACATGGTCACTGATCGGGTCACGGCAGATGATGAAGCCACAGGCATGGATACCCGTGCCGCGCACCGTACCCTCCAGCATCTTGGCGTACTTGATGGTATTAGCCAACTGCGGATTGGTGCTCATCTCTGCTTCCTGCAGCTCACGCACGGCCTTGATGGCATTCGTCAGATTCATCTTCGGCGTCTTGCCGTCGACATCGGGCAGACGGTCGGGTATGGCCTTACACAAGGCATTCGACTCTGCCAGCGGGAGCTTCTCCACACGGGCCACATCCTTGATCGAGTTCTTCGTGGCCATCGTGGCGTAGGTAATAATATGGGCACAGTTTTCATGGCCGTACTTGTCCTCAACCCACTTCAGCACACGGCCACGGCCGTCATCGTCGAAGTCGGTATCGATATCGGGCAGGGAAATACGGTCAGGATTCAGAAAACGCTCAAACAGCAGGTCATACTTCAGAGGATCGATCTTCGTGATACCCAGACAATAGGCCACCACGCTGCCGGCTGCCGAGCCACGTCCAGGTCCCACCATCACGCCCAATTCGTCACGGGCGGAGTTAATAAAGTCCTGCACGATGAGGAAGTAGCCGGGGAAGCCCATGGTCTTCATGATATGAAGCTCGAACTTCACGCGGTCCGCGACCTCAGCGGGCAGGCTCTCGACTCCTGTCTCCTGACTCCCGTATCTTCGGACCGCCCCCTCATAGGCAAGCTTCGCTAGATAGTCGGCTTCGAACTTGATACGGTAGATTTTGTCGTAGCCGCCCAGCTTTCGTATCTTATTCTCGCCCTCCTCAGGCGACAATTGGTTCTCCCCGTTCTCATCACTGGTGAACTCATCGTAAAGCTGCTGCTCAGTGAACTTCTGCCGCCACTGCTCCTCGGTGCCGAATGACTCCGGAATGGGAAAGAACGGCATGATAGGGTCGTTGTTGAGACTGTATATCTCTACCTTATCCAGTATCTCCAGCGTATTGGCCAGAGCCTCCGGCACATCGCTGAAGATGTCGTTCATCTCTTGTCGTGTTTTGAACCACTCCTGCTTCGAATAAAGCATACGTGTAGGATCGTCCAGGTCCTTACCGGTGGCCAGACAGAGCAGATGGTCGTGCGCTTCTGCGTTCTCCTGATCCACGAAGTGCGCGTCGTTCGTACAAATCAGTTTCACCCCATACTCCCGAGCCAATTCAATCAGCACCTTATTAGCCTGCTGCTGTAAGGGGAAAGTCTCACGGTTGGCACGAATCACAGGATCCCTCACCTCATGCCGCTGCAACTCCAGATAATAGTCGTCACCCCAGAGACGCTTGTGCCACTCCAGCGACTCCCGCGCCCCGGCAATGTCGCCCTTGAGAATCTTCGCCGGCACCTCTCCTGCGAGACATGCCGAACAAACAATCAGGTCCTCATGGTATTTCTCCAGTTCCATGTGGTCCGTACGGGGACGGTTGTAGAAGCCGTCCACCCAAGCATTGCTCACAAGCTTGATCAGGTTTCTATAGCCGTTCTGGTTCTTTGCCAGCACGATCAGGTGATAGCCGCCAAGGTCCTCTTTCGTTTCACGGAGGCTTTTATCGCCACGACGGGCCACATACATCTCACAACCGAAGATCGGTTTGAACGGTTCCAAGCCATCCTTCTTCCGTTTCTTGTTCACGTCGTTGCAGATGTCATGAAATTCCTTAATGCCGAACATGTCACCATGATCAGTGATTGCCATACCCTTCATCCCATCACCGACGGCTTTATCCACAAGCCTTTTGATACTCGACTGACCGTCCAGGATGGAGTAGTATGTATGTACGTGCAGATGTACGAAATCTTCCATTATTTTATGATATTCTTTTAGTTTTAAGCCTCAAAGTTACGCTTATTTCTTGGAATTACCAAAAGAAAAACGTGAAAAGTTTGTAACTTACGTGAAAAATGTGTACCTTTGCACGCAAATAACAAAACAATTAACAAACAACCAATGGGAAAAAGGATCAATAAGCTGAAGAAGATTAGGATTCACCGCGAGGGCACCAATGAACTTACCCTCAGCGCCATGGCCATCTTGGGCATCGCATTCCTGCTTCTTCATTTCCTCGATTCACAGATTCCATTCTGGATCTTCATAGTCATCTTCGGCGCAGCATGGTTAATGGCACTGAACTTCTACCGTTGTCCTATCCGTTACTTTAACGGCGACACCTCCAAACTCGTTGTAGCACCTGCTGACGGAAAGATTGTGGTCATTGAGGAGACTGAAGAAAACGAATACTTCCACGACAAGCGACTGATGATCTCCATCTTCATGAGTCCGCTTAACGTTCATGCCAATTGGTTCCCTGTAGACGGAAAGGTGAAGTTTGTGCGCCATCAGGACGGCAACTACCACAAGGCCTGGTTGCCAAAGGCCAGTGAGGAGAACGAGCATGCCGACATCATGATTACCACGCCTGAGGGTGAGGATATTCTGGTGCGTCAGATTGCCGGAGCCTTGGCCCGTCGCATCGTCACCTACGCCAAGGAAGAGGAGGAGTGCTATATCGATGAGCATCTTGGCTTCATCAAACTGGGCTCACGCGTAGACGTGTTCCTGCCGTTGGGCTCAGAAGTATGCTGCCGTATGGAACAGCCTACCACCGGTGACCAGACAGTCATTGCGAAGTTGAAGTAAAGAAGAGAAGTAGAAGTGAAAAAGCATATTCCAAACACGATTACGTGCTGCAACCTGATTTCAGGATGCATTTCTACCTATTTTGCCTTTTTGAGCGACTATCGGATGGCACTGCTCTTCATCGTCATCGGAGCGGTGTTCGACTTCTTCGACGGTATGGTGGCGCGTTTGCTGAACGTGTCATCCCCCATCGGCAAGGAACTGGACTCACTGGCCGACGATATTACCTTCGGGTTCGCCCCGTCGGCAATCGTCTTCAGTTTCCTCTGTTCCTTCCATATTCATCTGTTCTTTATCCCATTCCTCGCATTTATCATGGCAGCCTTCTCGGCCCTCCGTTTGGCGAAGTTTAACCTCGACACGCGTCAGGCTTTGGGATTTATCGGACTACCCACACCTGCCAATGCCCTCTTCTGGGGTTCGCTCATTGTCGGCATTAACGACAGCGGCTTCACCTTTGACGGTATGGAATGGGTTATCCTGGCAGGAACATTCCTGAGTTGTTATCTGCTCATTGCCGAGATTCCCATGTTTGCGTTAAAGTTCAAGCATTGGGGATGGAAAGGTAATGAAATCAAATACATCTTTATCCTTTCGTGCGTACCTATCTTATTATTATTAGATATTGCCGGCTTTGCCGTTATCATCGCCTGGTACGTCATCCTGTCTATCGCCACTAAACAATCTATCCTAAAGGCCTAATTGATATGATTAAATTCCTATTTGCCGCCATCCTCTTCGGCCTCATTGCCATCGCCATCATCGTCATGGTGGTCATCAATTTCATGTATAAAGGAGTCAAGAAATTAAGGGGAGAGGTTGAGGACAACTACTACCGCAACCAAAAGATCAAGGAACAGAAGGAGAAGAACCCCTTTGACACCGAATACTTTAAAGGCAGCAAAGGCGGACGGCGCCAAAGCCGCACACAAGCCCAATATGAGCAACGCGAACAAGCCAAGCGCGACAAGAATCCCTTTGGCGACGACTATTTCAAGGGCAAGCAGCAGGAACCCACTCAGGACAAAAAAGACACTGCCCGCAGAACGACTACGAGCAGTGGCGTAACGATTATCGACGACCGCGATACGGAGGACAAGCGTAAAATCTTTGACCACTCCGACGGTGAATACGTCGAGTTCGAAGAGGTCTAACCGTCAATTATGTACGAGCGTACCTATATGCTCGCCAGCCATTACCTTTTTCAGATTACCCACAACATCCATGTTGAAGACATAGATGGGGAGGTTGTTGTCCTGGCACATGCATACTGCTGAAAGGTCCATCACCTTCAGACCACGTGCCAAAACCTCCTTATAAGTGATATCGTCAAACTTCGTGGCTGTCGGATCCTTCTCTGGGTCGGCAGTATAGATACCATCAACACGGGTTCCCTTCAGCATCACCTCTGCCTCAATCTCCACACCACGTAGGCTGGAGCCTGTATCTGTGGTAAAATAGGGTGAGCCTGTGCCAGCTGAAAAGATGCACACATAGCCCTGCTCCATGGCCTCGATAGCCTTCCACTTCGTATAAAACTCACCGATGGGCTCCATGCGGATAGCCGTCAGCACCTTGTTCTTCACCCCCACAGCACCTAAAGCACTGCTCAGTGCCAGCGAGTTGATGACAGTAGCACACATACCCATCTGGTCGCCCTTCACACGGTCGAAGCCTTTCTGGCTTCCGCTCAGCCCGCGGAAAATGTTTCCACCACCGATGACGATGCCGATCTCGACACCCATCTCACTGATTTCCTTGATCTGAGCCGCATACTCTCCCAGACGCTCAGGGTCTATACCATAGCCCTGCTTCCCATCAGGCTCTCGCCCGACAGCTTCAAAAGAATTCTCTTAAACCTTGCCATATCAATAAACTATAAACTGTAAACTATAAGCTAAACCACAAATTGCACTTCCTTAAAGGCATACCTGCGCCTCAAGCCAGAATCATCGACCAATACGAGATGCCCGTTATCCTCCACATCCGCCATCTCAGCCATAAATGCCCCGTCCTTATCGATATAGGGATGGAAGCCCTTACGACGGTAGAGCATCTGCAGATACTGCTGCCTGACGTCATGATAGAGATAATGCCCCAGACAGCGCAGGAAATCATCGAGCAACTGCCGACAGTCAGTCTCCTGTCCGGTTATCTGCCACAGTGACACAGGGTTGGGTGCATCGCTCTTAAACTCCCGTTGATTCACATTAAGACCGATACCAATGATGCTGTCCTTGATGATATCTCCCTGCAACTGGTTCTCAATCAACATGCCGGCAATCTTCCCATTACGCCAGTAGATGTCGTTGGGCCACTTAATACTCAGGTCACCGATATGCTGGCCGAGGGCTTCGCAAACGGCCAGCGACACGGCCATCGAAATATGGAACTGTCGCCGCGCAGGGATCTCCGCCGGATGAATCAGCATCGAGAACGTCAGGTTTTTCCCCCGCTCGCTCTCCCACGAGTTCGTGCCACAGCCTCTCCCAGCCGTCTGGTACTCCGCCACAACCACCATCTCCCCTTCCCCGTTCTTTCTCAGCCAACGGTTCGTGGAATCAGTTTCGTCGATATGCACGATCTTATAATCCATATTCTGACTGCAAAGATACTCGAAATAATTCAATTTCTCATGGAAACTCCAAAATATTTTGTAATTTTGCAGCATGATTACAGAAGAACAACAGAAAAAAGACGAGTTTTACATGCAGCGTGCCCTCGATGAAGCACGTGTGGCGTATGAAGCCGGTGAGATACCCATTGGGGCGGTTGTGGTGTGCAAGGACCGAATATTGTCGAGAGCCCATAATCTGACGGAGACGCTCTGCGACGTGACGGCACACGCTGAGATGCAGGCTATCACGGCTGCGGCCAACACCTTAGGCGGGAAGTATCTGACGGAGTGTACACTCTATGTGACCGTCGAACCCTGCACGATGTGTGCGGGGGCCATCGGCTGGGCACAGATTCCCCGCATCGTCTACGGCACAGCCGACGAGAAGCGTGGCTACCACGAGTATGCCCCACGGGCCTTGCACCCTAAGGCTACCGTCATAGGCGGAGTCCTCGAAAATGAATGCCGGCAACTGATGCTGGACTTCTTCAAATCAAAGCGTTAGCAAAATATAACGGGGACGGTTTTTAGCCGCCCCCGTTTTATTTAGAGTGATGTCACTTTACTTATTGGCCGGATGGTCGTAAGTAGAGGTACGGACATCCCAGAACATCTTTGAATAGTAGTTGTTCGTGCCATCCTGCAACTTGGCAACAGCTGCATTCCAGTTCTCACCATTCAGTGTACTCTCGTCAGTAGGATACTTCACACGGGCAATGATATCACCCTTCACCTCGGAGAGCGGAGTAAACTTATAGGGAACAGGACCGTTGTCGGTATTATACACAGCACAAATCTCACCTGGACGAACAATCTGCTCAGGATAGCCCGTACGACGGATCTCAGTCCAAGCCTCAGTACCGTTGGTGAAGAGGTCGATGTACTTCTGAATAGCGTAGGCCTCAGCATTCACGTTCTGGCAGACAGCCTCCACATAAGTGGCAACCTCGTCGGGGTCATAGACTTCACCCATCACATCGTACCAATAGTCGATACTGGCCTCAACACCTTCCTTATAATCCTCAGCACTGAAACCGTTATACTCACCGATGATGAACTTCAGCTCAGCATAGGTCATCAGGGGCACTGCGTAGGTCTTGTACAGCACGGGCGGCTGATAGGCATACCAGCTCTTAACACCGTCCTGAGTGAACAGACGGGCCTGGATACCAGTCTGGGTAGCAACGGCCATACCGTTCCACTTGCCGTCGTCGACGGTATACACATGGATACGGGGATCGATCACACCCTCCCAAGGATGGGTCTTGGCATTCAGCGTGTCGGGCTGGCCTTTCATAAGATCGGCCAGAGTCTTGTTGATGGCGAAGTCGTTACGACGGTCCACGAAGAAACCCTCGTAGAACTTGCAGTACTCAGAACCACTGGCCGTGTACTGGAACTTGGCAGCATCGTCGTTGCTCTCGAAGACACCACTTGCCAGAGCCTGCTGGATATAACTCTTCCAGTTGCTGTCGACCTTCGACATGTGGATGGCAAGACGGCACTTCAGCGAGTTGCCGAACTTCTTCCACTTCGAGGCATCACCATCGTAGATGATATCACCACTCGTAAAGGCGGGCTCGCTCTCGTCGATCATGTTGACGGCCTCGGTCAGTTCGTTCATCAGCTGGGCATAGATGTCCTTCTGGTCGTCGTACTTGGCATAAAGCACACCATCGCTCTCCAGTTTCAGAGCCTCAGAGTAAGGGATACCTCCCCATGTGTCGGTCATCACGTCAGCCAGCCACACCTTCATGATCATAGCGGCGGCAATCTGGTTGGCGTTGGCACCATAAGCAGAACTGGCATTCTTAGTAGCCTCGTCGGTATTCATTTTGATCACCTTCTGGAAGTTGTTCAGACCCATGTACATATACTTAAAATAGCTGTTGTTCACAGACTCACGGATCTGATAACGGTCCTCTTCAGTATAGTTACGCTGGCTCCACTGCTGTGAGTAGACCAGGCATTGGCGTCCGCTGAACCAGTTGTCGTAGATGTTGTCCATCGTCCACTTCTCGGCGGCATTCATGATCATGTTCGAAGGAACGTTCGAAGCAACGTTTGGGTTGACATTCATTGCCTCCTGATCAGAGCAGGAAAAGGCAGTGAAGCAAAGCGAACCAATCAGTGTATATTTAATCAATTTCTTCATATTTTGTTTCCTCCTGTGTTTTAGAATTTGAGATTGACAGTCAGACCATAGGTAGACACCATCGGAGTAGCACCACCCTCGACACCCTGGATGTTACCGGAACCAGTAACGATCATCTCAGGATCGAAGTGCTTCACGTCGGGGCCCCAAACAGCCAGATTACGGCCGTAGGCAGAGAGTCGGAGACTCTTGACAAACCAGAGCGGGTTCAGCTTGAAGGTGTAGCCGATACTTACCTCACGCAGTTTCAGATAGTCGCTCTTCAGCAGGCTCTGGGCAGCGGGACCAGAGTAGAAGTTTTCGTAGTAGTCACGGGCAGCGACAACCGTTGTGTTGGGAACACCTGCCTCTGTATAACCATCGGAAATGATACCTGTCTCACGGACATTGCCGGCAGCCGTCTCCTCGAACATACCGCAATACATACCCCAGAGATAAGTGGTTGAGAAATACTGACCACCCTTAGAGAAGTCGAGCTGGAAACTCAGGTCGAGGTTCTTGTAGCGGAACGAGTTCGTCCAACCTCCAGTGAAGTCGGGGAAGATATGTCCGATGACCTGGTTACCGTCGGTAGCCATGTAAAGGCCGTCCTCATCGACGAGTTTGTTACCATTGTCGTCATAGAGGTAGTCGGTACCCATGATGACACCATACTCCTCACCTACCATAGCACCAATCTCCACGAGGAACGGGGCGCTGGTGATACGATAGTAGTCAACGCCGTCGGCCAGTGACTTCACCTTATTCTTATTGTGAGCCAGCGTCAGGTTGGTATACCACTCAAAGTCGCGGGTCTTGACAGGAGTAGCGTGTAAGCCAATCTCGATACCCTTATTCTCGATCTCACCAGAGTTCACATACTTATAAATATAACCTGTGGTACCAGAAACAGACAGCGGCAGGATCTCATCCTTTGTATTCGTCTGATAATAAGTAACATCGAAACCTAAGCGGTTGTTGAAGAAGCTCATCTCCAGACCGGCCTCGAACGAAGTCGTCGACTCAGGCTTCAGGTCAGGGTTCTGCATCGTGTTGGGCAGACGGTAACCCGGCGTTGTTGCATCGATGTTAGTGTACTGTGAGAAGGTGTTGTAAAGCTGATAGGGATCAGTGTCGTTACCCACCTTAGCAAAGCCGAGGCGAACCTTACCGAAGCTCAGCCAGGGAGCCTTTTCCTTCAGCAGTTCAGAGAAGATGAAGCTACCTGTCACAGAGGGATAAACGTATGTATTGTTGTCTGTCGGCAAGGTAGATGACTTATCACCACGGATAGTACCTTCCAAATAGAGCATGTTTTTCCAACCCAGTGTCACATCACCGAAGAGTGAGTTGATGGACTTCTCACGGCGATAGTTATAGCCGGCAGCCTTGGTCATGGAGTTGGCAAGGTTGTAGAACTCAGGGATAGCAAGTCCGCCTTGGCTTTCACCATACACATACTCATAATGGTTCTTCATAATGTTCGCACCAATATTGGCATTCAGTGTGAAGTCATTGAACGTCTGGTTGTACATCAGCATGAACTCATGGTTGATCTCATACTGCTGACGGGAGATCTCCATGTAGCGAGACTCCTCCTGAGAGCCTACGGCGTTGCGCTCGTACTGCTTGTCAACGAAGAAGTCGAGGTTCACCTTGTACTGAGCCTTCAACTGAGGCAGGATCTGATAGCTGAGACCCACATTACCGTAGATACGGTTACGGGTATCGTTCTCATAGTTCATGTAGCGGCTCCAGTACTGGTTGTTGTGATAGGCAGGAGTCGGATCGTCCACATCATTACGATTCCAGGTAGCCTGGGTTCCATCGGGATACATGTACATATCCTTCAACTCGTCCATATCCAACTGACGCTGACCCCACTGCACGAACTTCACCATGATATTGTTGTCGCCATAACCGGTATCCTGACGGCCCTTGGCACGGCTGTTGAAGAAATTCACGCTGGTGAATACATTCAGTTTCTTGTCAGGGCTCATGATGTTGCCGTTCACGTTGAAGATGTTCTTGTACATCGAGCTGTTGGGCAGGTAACCATCAAGACTCGTGTTGGTGTAGCTGATACGGAAGGCGCTGTTATCATAAACCTGAGAGATGGCAATGTTATTCGTATAAGAAATGCCAGTCTCGAAGAACTCGTCATAGTCTTTATTAGGAGCACTCCAGGCAGAGGTCGTAGGATTGCCTACTCTACCGTTGGCCTCCCACTTTGCCAGGTCATA
>Ga0265301_10004559_pt1 | contig 13948 bp, 8 predicted proteins | sample AusTroGonzalo_MG_2_FD_193488 | JGI IMG/M metagenome (GOLD analysis project Ga0265301, IMG submission 193488) | Bovine rumen microbial communities from tropical cattle in Woodstock, Queensland, Australia - Gonzalo_04 | ecosystem: Host-associated > Mammals > Digestive system > Stomach > Rumen ...
TTGCCATATAGTCATCGAAAGGCGTCTTCCAACCCTTTAAGTGGTTATAGGTGTGGTTTCCGATAGAATGACCTGCCGCCACCACCTGTTGGAACACCTCAGGGTGTTTATCGATGTTTTCGCCTACCATGAAGAATGTCGCCTTCACCTGATAGCGGTCCAGTATCTCTAATACCTTCGGCGTCACTTCCGGAATCGGACCGTCGTCAAAGGTGAGATACACATCTTTACCCGTACGGAACACGCCGTACGGGTAAAGTGCTTGAAATATGTTTTTAAGAGCTTTCAGCATTCAGCTGTTACCAAGCCAAGCTGGATGCGCCGAGGATAGCGGCGTCGGAATCCTTGAGGTTAGAAACGGAAACAGGGATCTTGCCTTTCCAGATCGGCATCAGGTTAGCCTCCATCGCTTCGCGAATCGGATCCATGATCCAATGACCGGCTTTGGTCAAGCCTCCGAAGAGGATAATAGCCTCAGGGCTGGAGAAATGTACATAATCCGCCAATTTCTCACCTAACAGACGACCTGTATAATCGAAGATTTCTTTGGCTACGAGGTCACCCTTCTCAGCGGCATCGAACACATCTTTGGAGGTGATATGATCGATATCTTTCACTTCGCGAAGGAGTGTGTTTTCTGTCGTGGAGGTGAGGAGCTCTTTCGCCGTACGTGCAACACCGGTAGCCGAAGCGTAGGCCTCGATACAACCGCGTTGACCGCAACCGCAGAGACGTCCGTTACCCGAGTGGTCCACTTTGCAGTGACCCAACTCACCTGCAAAACCGTCATGACCATACAGCAACTTACCGTCAATCACAATACCCGAACCTACACCGGTGCCGAGGGTGATGACGATGAAATTCTTCATACCACGTGCGGAACCGTAGATCATCTCGCCTTGCGCTGCGGCGTTCGCATCGTTCGTTACGGTGCACTTAACGCCCATCCGCTCGCTGATTAGTTTAGCCAGTGGCACAATACCTTTCCACGGCAGATTCGGTGCATGCTCGATGCAACCGGAATAGAAATTACCGTTCGGTGCACCGCAACCGATTCCAACTACGTCGGTCAGTGAGATTCCTTCTTCCTTCACCAAACTCTTCAGACCCTCGCAGAGTACATTGCAGTACTCGTCGATGTCGGGATACTGTTGGGTAGGAATAGATTTACTACGAAGAACTACACCATCTTCACTTACCAAACCAAACTTGGTGCCTGTTCCGCCCAAGTCGATACCTAAAGCATACTTTGTCTTAGCCATAAAGGCACGATTAACTTCGTTTCTCATGATTAATTAATTTTGATATCTTTGTTTACATTCTTGCTTCCAACGAGTGCGTACCAGAGGATATACGCTACACCAATCACCGGCACGATATAACTAATCAGACAATCGTGCGCAGCGATGATACTTTGTATCTGCGGTACAATACCCCCACCAACGACCATCATCATAAATATACCGGACGCTTTCGCGGTGTATTTGCCGAGTCCTTCGGTCGCCATATTGAAGATCGAACCCCACATTACCGATGTGCAGAGACCGCAGAGAACCAATAGGGTAGATGCCAACGGCACTTCCAACACTTGACCTTGCACGAATGTTTTGGCCATTATACTGTCGCCAATGAGCATCGCCGCTACCATCAGTATAATCGCTACCGACGCCACACAAGTGACCATCGTCTTACTGCTTACTTTGCCGCCAATCGCCGAACCGATGAATCGACCGATGAGCATCAGTACCCAGTACCGACCGGCAATCAGACCTGCAGCTGCGAAACCTAACTTCGGCGTCAAGTAACTAATTAGGGTAGCCGGAATACCAACCTCTACACCTACGTAGAAGAAGATAGCGATTACACCGAGTGTCAAATGGCGGAAGGACCAAGGGCTGTGCTCGTAAGTCACTTGTTGACCGGCACCCGCAGGTTCGGCAATCGGTGTCAGACGAATCACCAAGTAAACAACCGCAAACACTGCCATCGCGATATACAGCACAATATTCACATCCGATATTGTCTTACCGGCTAAACTCTCACCGATGATAGCACCGACGAGCATTGGTGTTAACGAACCGGATAGTGAGTTGAGCGTACCACCGACGAGGTTCAATTGGTTACCACGGTTACCACCACCGCCGAGCAGGTTGAGCATCGGGTTAACTACGGTATTCAACATACATACGCAGAATCCGCCGAGCAACGCACCGAACAGATATACTGCAAAACTATCTACCATGCCGCTCAACCATTGAATACTGATGCCGATAAAGCCTAAGAAAATAGCGGTCAATGCGGTACGCTTGTAGCCGTACTTAGAGAGGATGTTACCTGCGGGAATACCCATGATTAGGTACGCGAGGAAATTGAACAGGTTACCTAACATACCCATCCGCTCCGCTTGAGCAGGGTCGTCGAACGATGCGCCCCAGATTTTACCTACCGGAGCAGCTAAATTAGTCACAAATGCAATCATCGCATAGAGAAACATCATCGCGACAATCGTAATTACCTGAAGAGATTTTGCTTGTTTTTGACTCATGATTACAGATTTTTATGTAAGAAATTAATTATTTTTGTGTGCATATGCTTGGCGTTATTGCCTTTCTTTAGATGATGGTTATCATCGGTGTATAGTTGCATCTCAAATTGTTTATCTGCTTGCACGAGCGCGTCTATGTATTGCATGGTGTGCTGCACATGAACGTTGTCATCGCCTGTGCCGTGGATGATGAGCACATTGCCGGTTAGGTCGGCTGCACGAAGGAGTAGGGATGCCGCTTCGTAACCACGTTCATTCACTTGCGGGCGACGCATGTAGCGCTCGGTGTAGGCGCTGTCATATAACCGCCAATCGGTAACAGGGGCAATGGCCACGCCAGCTTTGAAAGGATGGTTCGGTTGACTCATGGTCATGAGTGTTTGGTAACCGCCGTAACTCCATCCGAGGATAGCCATTCGTTCGGCATCTATATCCGGTCGCTGACCTGCCCAATTGGCTGCGGCTATCAGGTCCTCCGCCTCTTTCTGACCAAGGTTCATATAGGTCTCATTGCGCCAAGCTCTTCCGCGACAGTCAGCCCCCCTGCTATCCACGATCAGCACGGCGTAACCCGCTTCCACTAAGGCGTACTCAAAACGTTTGCGCCAACGGTTCAGCACTCGCTGACTCGCCGGACCACTATAGTGCATGACTATTAAAGGTGAAAGGTTAGAGGTTATAGGTGAGAGGAGCATCGCTTCTAATTCTCTCGACTCTTCACTCTCCACTTTTATCTTTAAAAGTTGGGGTTCGGGAAGGTTGTTGGCGGTCCACGCTTCTTGGATATCTTTATTATCTCGGATAAGATCCATTTTGTTTTTGGACCATAGATAATACGTATTTGGCGTGTTGAAGGACTGGTAGCAGAGCACGGCTTTGGTGCCATCTTTGGCGAATCGTGCTGACCATAGACCTTCTTCTTTTGTTATTGGCGTAGCTTCGCCTTTCTTGAGCGAAACGGCGTAGATGTCTCGTGTAGCCGGTGTCGTCGCCGCTTGGTAATAGAGCGTTTGTGTTTTTTCGTTGACGGCATAAAGGGCAGTCACATCTATTCCTTCGGGTGTGAGGGCACGTTGTTGCACGCCTTGTGCTGAATGGAGATAGGCTCTGCGCCAACCGTCTTTCTCGCTTAGTACGATGAAACGACCGTCCGACAACCATTTCCATTCGTCAAAAAGCGAATAATCGACAAAAAACTGCTTACTCTCTTCTTTATAAAGCGGATGGGCAACCGTGGTCTTGGCGTTGCAGGATAGCACCTCCATCTTCGTCTGGTCACGGTTCAGTCGCAGTACCGCCAATGTGTTAGCATCTATCCATTTGAGACGAGGGATATACACGTCAGCCTGGTCGGCATTGACCTGCATAGTTTGGATGGTTTTCGTGCCGACGTCATAGACGCCGACAGAGGCTTTGGCGTTGGCACAGCCTGCTTTGGGATAGCGAAGAGTGTCTGCAGTAGGATATTGCGTGGTGCCGTAGGTTTGCCAAGCGAACGAAGGTACTTCTCGTTCATCGAGACGCACGAATGCTACTTGTTTGGAATCGGGCGACCACGCAAAAAGTGCCGTTGTACCGAACTCCTCTTCGTAGAGCCAATCGGCTATACCGTTGATGATGTCCGGGTTGGCGTCTTTGGTGACGGCAACTTCGGTGCCGAAATCAAGTTTATGAATATAGAGGTTATTATCTTTTGCAAAGGCGACATAACGACCGTTCGGGCTGAGTTGTGCGTCCCGCACTTTGCCTAATTGCAGAGACGCGCCAAGCGCTTTGCGTTTATTGTTTTTCTCCGTGTCGATAATATACCAGTCTGCTAATCGCGAATGGCGGAAGATACGCTCTTCGTTCTCGCTCTCCAACCGATAGCGAGTGCTTATGCCTTCAGTAGGGGCGATGCCGATAGACAGAATGCTATCCTGTTCAGCCACAGACAGAGTCTTGGCGTTGTACTCGCCCGCCAGAATGCCACTCAATACAGAAACTATGATACAAAGCAATTTCATTCGTACTACTTAATTAATAATTCGCAAATATTTCTTCCCTTCTTTGATGTGCAATTCGTAGATGCCGAAGCGTACGATGCGTTCGCGGCCGTCGATGAATACCTCTTCGGTGTCCTGCGGATCTTCGGGGTGACAGGTGTACCAAGCCTCGCTATCCGTTTTGCGCGGATGGCGCAGACCTAAGGGCGAGTGCCCCGGCGTGGCTTTGAATAAACCGGCATAGATATTTTGGTACGAATCCATGATGTTTAGCCAAAGCACGTAGGTGTCATTGCCGATGATGGTATAGAAGATGGTTTCTTCGCCTTGGTGGTACACTAACCACGGAGACTCTTTGACGGTTAGGTTTTTGCCTTGCCAACCGATGTACGCGCCGGTTGAGAGGTGTTGGATAGTCGCCGTGTCCGGAGAAAGGAAAGTGATTTGGTACACTTGGTCAGGGTCTGACGAGTCGATGAGGTCGATGTCCATTTTGCCATCTTTTGGGATACCTTTGAGTGCGATGTCCGTTTGGCTATTTACGTAGAGGTATGAACCTGTTTTTAGCTCTGTGACTAAGGCCGTGTCTTCGGGTTCTCCATATTGCCAAACGCTCCAAAGGGTGCCGTCGGCCTTGGGGTAGAATCGTTCTCCGGCGTGGTATATATCCGGCAACTCCGTCACGGTCCAAAAATCTGTTTCTGACCATCCGACGAATTGCAGCGAGTCTCGGTCGAGCAGGGAAGGCAGGAGTATTCCTGCGTGGCTGGTCTCTTCCGTCAGTTCGTTTACTGTCTCATCGCCTATTTTCAGTTGTATGGTATAGGCAGGCGGAGCTTGGTAAGTGATAACATATTTATCTACGTGTAGCGAGTTCGCTGTGCCGATGATGTCAATCGTCAAATTATTCACGCTGCGCGGATAATCGCGGAGAACAGTAAGGGGTTGATAATCGGTAGAGAAAGCGCCAAACCAGTCTTTGTACGAACCGCTCATTTCGGCTGCCCGGCTATCGTCTGCTTGGACGCGAATGATTCCGCTGCCGGCGGTCTTATTGGATTTGAGGTATAGGACGATGGAATCTATTTGTATGCCTCCGAGGTCGTATAGGTAGAGCGTAGCCGTGTCTCCTGCGCGTACAGAGCCTTTTTGGTAGGTGCAAGCGTACGAGGCATCGAAATCGTAAGACGGGAAAGTGCCGTCCGCTTTGACAGAGGATTTCGATTCCACCGTAAAGGTCATCACAAACGATAATAGAATCGCTAAGAGCATACTACAACTAATTTGGCTGCAAAGTTACAAAAAATTTTGCATATATGCAAATAAAAAATGATGAACAAAAAGTATATATATACTACGTATATATATAGAAAATGTGATGAAATGTGCAAAAAGTGGCGATTATCCTATGGGTATCTTATGGTTATCCTATGGGTATCCTATGGTAAAAGTAGGTTGGGGATAGGTAAAATTTAGGTTCCTGCCGACGAAAAGGACGGAGATTGTAAAAAAAACGCATATTAATTTGCACAGGTGAGAATTTTTTTGTACCTTTGCAGACGCAAATGAATCAATCAATTAGTATTATGAAAAAGACATTCTTATTTTTAGCTGCATTGCTGGCGGTGAGTGTCAGCGCGGTGGCTAGTACGTTTTATCCGAGTCGTACGGATTTTCGAGACGAGCAGATTTATTTTGTTATTACGACGCGTTTCTATGACGGAGACCCGAGTAACAATGTGCAATGTTGGGAGAATCATTCCAAGAACGCCGGTGACCCTGCTTGGCGAGGCGATTTCAAAGGTCTGATTGAGAAACTCGATTATATCAAGGCTTTGGGCTTTACCGCTATCTGGATTACGCCGATTGTGGAGAACGCTTCGGGATATGACTATCACGGTTATCATGCCCATGATTTTTCGAAAGTGGACCATCGGTACGAATCGGAGGATGTGAGTTTTCAGAGTCTGATTGATGCGGCGCACGCTAAAGGGATGAAGATCATCCTCGATATAGTGCTTAATCATACGGGCAATTTCGGCGAGGCGAACCTCTGCAAACTCTTTACCCGCGACTGGAGCAAAGACCAAGCGGAGACCGATTGTATGGTTCCTTATACGCAGAAGGACGGCGGTAAGTTGCCGGATAACTATGCGAGCCTGGCCGGCGGCGAGCAGTACCAAGCTCGGCTCAAACAGATGAAGAGTACGGCAGATAGCCATAATTATTGGCACCACTACGGCAATTTTAACTGGGATGACCCGAACCGCTGGTTCGCACAGATAGCCGGTGATTGTGTGGATCTGAATACCGAGAATCCGGCGGTGTATAATTACTTGATCCAATGCTACACGACCTTCATCAACATGGGCGTGGACGGTTTCCGAATCGACACGGGCGGACATATCGCACGCTTGGCGTTCAACAAGGCCTTTCTTCCTGCCTTTAAGGAAGCGGGTGAAGCGGCAAAGGCGAAACGCGGCGGAACACCATTCTATATGTTCGCGGAGGTCTGTGCTCGGTATAACGAGATATTGTATCGTGGTCAAGCGTGCTTGAGTCCGTTTTATTATACTTGGGCAGAGACGCGCAACTATGCGTGGGATACGAATGCGGAAAGTTGGAATAGTTTGAGCGAGCCGGAAGGGTCCACTTGTACGAGTCATACCAACTGGCAGTCTTGTTGGCAGCAGGCGGAAGATGATGGCGGCGGATTAGGTACGCAGCCTACCTCTCAGAACGCCTTACTGAGCGGCAATGAGTACCACACGCCCGATTATTCGAAGGCTTCGGGGCTGAACGTGATTGATTTTACGGAGCATTGGAATTTCACGACCGCCGGCGAGGCATGGAACATCGCTAATCCGGATAATGATAAGTACTACAACGATGCAACATGGAACGTGGTGTATGTTGATTCGCATGATTACGCACCGGACCATGCACCGCAAGAGAAACGCTTTAGCGGCAGTCAGGATACCTGGGCGGAGAATCTGAGTTTGATGTTCACCCACCGAGGTATACCGTGTCTGTATTACGGTTCGGAGGTGGAGTTCCAGAAAGGTAAGCTGATTGACCAAGGAACCAACATATCGCTTTTTGAGTCCGGTCGTGCGTATTTCGGCGGCTATATCAAAGGTACTGTTAATACGACCGATTTTGCGGAATATAACAATGCCACGGGTAATATGAAAGCTACGCTTTCGCACCCGCTGGCTCAACATATTCAACGGCTGAGTAAGATTCGAATGGCAGTTCCGGCACTGCGTAAAGGTCAGTATTCGTTGAGCGGTTGTTCGGGTTCGTTCGCGTTCAAACGCCGCTACACGGATGCGACGACGGATAGTTATGCGCTCGTTTGTATTTCCGGCGGTGCTACGTTCTCCGGTATACCGAACGGTACCTACGTGGACTGCGTGACGGGCGATACAAAGACCGTGTCAAACGGATCGCTCACCGCCAGTTGTTCCGGTAAGGGCAACTTGCGCGTTTATGTGCTGAGTACGAGTAAGACCCAAGCGCCCGGTAAGATAGGCGAGGACGGTAAGTATATCTATACTTCATCGGCGAAGAATATCCCTGACCCTACTTGGGACGGCACGGAGATGGAGAAAACCGATGAGCCGGGCGGCGGTGGAGGCGGCACAGTGGACCCGATTGACCCGTGTCTGACGAGTGCCGATGAACACGCGGTGTTCTTTACCAAATCCAGCGATTTCGGTTCCGCTATTAACTGTTATATCTGGCATACGGAGAATGGTCAGACCACGATGGTCTGCGGCGGTTGGCCGGGCAAGAAAGCGACGGCACTCGGCAATGATACCTATAAGTTCACTCTGCCGGAATTCAGCGGTTCGATTGACGATAAATGGATGATTATTTGGAATGATGGAAGCGGCAATCAGACGCCCGACTTGAAGTTCCAAGACCAATACCTCTATACGGGAGCTAACAAAGGTAGTATCAAGGCGACGACGCTCATCACTACTATTTGTGACCCTCAAGGCCTAGAAGAGACCGTCCCGGAAATACGAGCGGTTAAACTCATCCGAGACGGTCAGATCTTGATTCAACGTGACGGTCATCTGTTTACGGTGACCGGACAGGTTGTCCGTTAAACTGTTAAGCTGTTAAACTGTTAGTTTCTAAAGCGGAGCTCGTTGTCGCGCAGTTCGACGATGACGGGCTTCGTTTGGTCTACCTTACCGGCGATAATAGACTTTGATAGTTCGTTGAGAACGAGCCGTTGCAGTGCCCGTTTGACAGGTCGTGCTCCGAATTGCGGGTCGTAGCCTTCCTTGGCGATATAATTGATGGCATCATCCGTTACGCGCAGGTCAATGCCTTGGCCTTCGAGCATCTTATGGATGCGGTTAATCTGCAGACCTACAACGGCTTTGATATCGTCTTCACTCAATTCGGAGAAATGGATGATTTCGTCAATACGGTTGATGAATTCCGGTCGTACTTGTGCACGCAGTTGCTCTTCCGTCAGGTTAGAGGTCATGATGATCAAAGTGTTTTTGAAGTTGACCACACGCCCCTTATTATCCGTCAGCCGACCGTCATCGAGTACTTGCAGCAGGACATTGAACACATCCGGATGCGCTTTCTCGATCTCATCGAAGAGGACGACGGAGTAGGGTTTGCGGCGGATGGCTTCGGTCAACTGACCACCTTCATCGTAGCCCACGTATCCCGGAGGCGCACCGATGAGTCGAGTGGCAGAAAATTTCTCTTGGTACTCACTCATATCGATTCGCGTCATCATGTTCTCGTCGTCGAAGAGATAGTCCGCGAGCGCTTTCGCCAGTTCGGTCTTACCGACACCGGTGGTACCGAGGAAGATGAAGGAACCGATCGGTCGTTTGGGGTCCTGCAGGCCTGCTCGGCTACGCCGGATAGCATCAGATACCGCTTCGATGGCTTGGTCTTGACCGATAACACGCTTATGGAGTTCTTCCTCCAAATGGAGCAATTTATCGCGCTCCGATTGCATCATCTTAGCCACCGGAATTCCGGTCCAACGGGCTACTACTTCGGCTATATCGTCTTCATCGACCTCCTCTTTGATGAGGGCTTGGTCGCTGATGGCATGTAAGGCCTCTTGCGCCGATTTGATATTGGCTTCCGCAGCAGGAATTTGACTGTAACGAATTTCCGCCACTTTGCCGTAGTCGCCTTCACGTTCAGCGGTCTCTGCTTGGTGCTTTAAACCTTCGATGCGCGCTTTTTCGTTTTGGATGGTAGCTACGTATCCTTTCTCTTTGTTCCAGCGGGCGTTGAGTTCGTCTGATTGTTTCTTCAACTCGGAAAGCTGACCTTCGATGGCTTTCAGTTTCACATCATCCTTATCGCGTTTGATGGCTTCGCGCTCTATCTCCAGCTGTTTGATTTGCCGCTCGAGGGAGTCAATCTCTTCGGGTTTGGAATCTACTTCGAGTCGCAGTTTAGCGGCAGCTTCATCGACGAGGTCAATCGCTTTATCCGGCAAGAAACGGTCCGTTATATACCGTGCCGAAAGGGTAACTGCGGCGATGATGGCATCATCTTTGATACGCACCTTATGATGGGTCTCGTAGCGCTCTTTCAGACCACGAAGGATAGAGATTGTCGCCGCTTCATCGGGTTCATCTACCATCACTTTTTGGAATCGACGTTCAAGGGCTTTATCGGTCTCGAAATACTTCTGATATTCATCGAGCGTCGTTGCACCGATAGCGCGCAGGTCACCTCTTGCCAGGGCTGGTTTGAGGATATTAGCCGCATCCAACGCACCGGAAGATTTACCGGCACCGACGAGAGTGTGGATCTCATCGATAAAGAGGATGATCTCGCCCGCAGCGGCTACTACTTCGTTAACGACCCCTTTGAGTCGCTCTTCAAACTCGCCTTGGTACTTAGCGCCGGCAATGAGGGCACCCATATCGAGGGAGTAGATCTGTTTCTTCTTCAGGTTCTCCGGCACATCACCTCGAACGATTCGATGCGCGAGTCCTTCGGCAATAGCTGTCTTACCTACACCGGGTTCACCGATGAGGATAGGGTTATTCTTTGTTCTACGGCTAAGGATCTGTAATACTCGCCGAATCTCGTCATCTCGCCCTATTACGGGGTCAAGTTTGCCTTCGCGAGCTCGCTCACAAAGATTGATCGCGAACTTCTGGAGGTTTTCGTTGTTTTGGGAATTGTTCTGATTCATAGTTGTATGATGTTTAGTTAATTATTCTAGTTGGCTAGACGACTATATAACTAGACGACTAGTTTCACCTAAACAGACACAAACTATGTTCCAAACACGAAAAAACTGCCAAAATGGCAGTCTTTTAGTTTTTTGCTTTGAGCCAAGCGAGCAGTTCGCTCATGTTGGGAAAGATGCAATCGGCATGTTCGGCGGCCAAGGCGGAATCGGGCAGAATACCGGTGTTCACGGCGATAGTGAATAATCCTGCCGCTTTGCCGGCTCGTACGCCCAGCGGCGCATTCTCGACCACTGCACATTCGCTCTTATCGAATCCCGTTCGCTCCCAAGCTTTGAGGTAAGGTTCGGGGTCGGGTTTGCCGTGCGTGACATCAAAGGCGGTGACGAATCCGCTAAATATACCGGGGAATGTTTTTTCGAGATTATCCAACAACGACCGCTCTCCGCTGCCTGTCACTACCCAGCATTGAATACCGCAGGAATGCAGGTACTCCAGCACTTCTTTCACACCGGAGATGACAGGTGGTAGTTCACCGTGACAGAGACGCCTGAACGCTGCAGATTTGGCATGATAAATAGCGTCTATATCTACGGGTGTAGAAGGGTTAACTTGCTCGATTGCCTCTTCAATAACCGCCCGTCCGGTTCGCCCTTCATTCAAGTACACCTCATATGCAGTGAGGGGCAGTCCAAAGGAATTCATCACTTCTTCCCAAGCCTTGGCGTGGTTTGGCATTGAGTCGAAGAGTATACCGTCCTGGTCAAAAAATACTGCGCGTATTTTTTGACATTTGTGATTTGTGATTTGTGATTTGTTATAGTCTCGTTCACCGAAGATGGCGGAGCCAATGCGGACGGAAGTAGCACCGCATTCGATGGCTATTTGATAATCATCGCTCATGCCGGCGCTGAAAGTGGAGAGAGGAGAGTGGAGAGAGGAGAGAAGGCTCGCTGCCTCCGTGAAACACCGTCTTATCTCTACTTCGTCCTCCGTATTTGTGGCCAGGGTCATCAGTCCTAACACGCGTGTGTTAGGATATTTATGATTTATGATTTGTGATTTCAAATTTAAAATCTCCTCCGGCGAGAAACCGGTTTTGGTTTCTTCTTTGGCGACGTGTACTTCCAGCAGGATATCTTGTATGATGCCCATTTTGGCGGCTTCGGCGTTGATGGCTTCCAGTAAGCGAAGCGAATCGACGGACTCAATCAAGTACGGACGGCATTTGAGCAAGTCCCGCACTTTATTGGTTTGTAAATGTCCGATAAAATGCCAGCATATATCCGTGGGCAGTTGGGACACTTTGGTCTTGAGTTCCTGCACTCTACTTTCGCCAAAATGGCGTTCGCCGGCCTCGTAGGCTTCGCGAATGGCTTCTACGGGGTGGAACTTACTCACGCATACAAGCGTGACGTGCGCAGGAATATGTGCGCGAACCTTATGTATGTTATCAGCTATCAGCATTCAGATTTCAGCCATTCTATATACGGCGTGATGTAACGTTGTTTCTTCTCTTCGTAAACCGTCTCGAGGTCCACCATGATACCACTCTCAAAGACATCAGCTAACTCATCATTGATGGCATTACCGAAGAAATAAAGGTCGTTGGTGAGGTTGAGATAAGCAGAGAACATCGGTGGCAGTACGGTACCTTGTTCGCGGATAGCACGCTGCAGGACATGATAGTTCTCTTGTTTATCATCGCCGCTAAACGGACTCTCTGCCAACGGTCGGATAGGTAGCGGATGGTACGGTTCAAACAGACCTTCAGGTCCGCGGTGGTACTGATTGAGATAGGCGTAGATTAGTTCGCGGGCTTGGACGTTATAATCGGGATAGATGGTCACTTTACCAATCATGAAACGCAGTTGCGGATTCTTATGCAGTACGGCACCGATACCATCCCAGATGTTATCGAGTGCAAAGAGCGCTTTGATACCCATTTCGCGTTTTTGATAATCCGGTTGCACGAACGCACGGCCGAACTCAATCGTATATGGTAAGAACTCACGAATGAACCGCTCGGAGTAATGGAAGAGGTGCGCAGAGGTGATGAAGGGTTGCAGTTCGCCTTGTTCATTCGGCCGCAACTCTACTTCCGAACCGCACAGATATCGATATCCGCCGATGATCTGTCGGTGGTCGGGGTCCCAAACGATGAGTTGGTGGTACGGTTTGGTCATCGTATCCATCTCATCGATATCCATCTCATTACCGGTAGCGCCTCCGCCGTCACGATAACTGAGTTCGCGCAGACGAGCTATCTCACGCATGGTGTTAGGACACTCATGGGCGGTAATATCGTAAATCAGATTACCGGCTTTGTTACTCGGACGAAGAAGATGTCCTTCTAACTCACGCTCTATCAGCGCGGTTTCAACGGGAGGTATGATAGGTGTCATAGACAATAGATTTTACGTATTGTGCCCACTCTTTGGGTGTGCGACTGTTATCAAACGCGGTGTAGGGGATAGGCGGTAGTACATGTACACGGAAATGTTTGCCGTGCGCGCCGTACATCTCATCCACCAGGTAAAGCATCTCTATGTTCATTTTGATGCCGAAGAGTTTGCGCAGGTACGCCAGTACGTAGAAGAACCGGCTGTTCTTTCCTTCGAAATAGATCGGTACAACCGGCCGCTGGTATTCGCGGGCGCGCTGAACGAAGTTCTTCTGCCATTCCAGGTCCTGTATTTGCCATTTTCCGTCAATGCGTTGCAAACGACTGCAAGCTCCCGCAGGAAACGTCAGCACGTCGGTTTTTGATTCCCACATGGCCTGCTGTTTTTCCGCTTGTTCGCGCGTCACTCGTCCTACTTTATTGACCGGCGCCCATAAATCAGCTATCGGTTCCATGAACATTAACAGCTCATTTACTATCACTTTTAATGACCGTGGACGGGTGTTATGAATGAGTTCAGCGATGATCATACCATCGAGTCCACCGAGAGGATGATTGGAAACGAAAATAACCGGTTGGTCGTCCGTAGGGATGTTTTCTATACCGTCTATGGAAGCGGAGCAACCTAACTCTTCGCTAATCACTTTGCGGATGAACTCGTATCCGCGCAGGTCGGGGTACTTACGCAAGAACGCATTCATTTGCTTGATATGCGCAATTCGCTCTAAGTAGCGAATGATGAACGAAGGCACTTTGGCTTTCGGTGCTTTCTGGCGCAGGATAGCTCGTATGTCGAATTGGAGTGGCATTAGTT